>ERZ869925.1297-NODE-1297-length-11796-cov-3.926156_pt1 | contig 11796 bp, 12 predicted proteins | sample MGYA00579311_ERZ869925 | MGnify/ENA primary metagenome ERZ869925 (study PRJEB32216, sample SAMN09231817) | wastewater metagenome | place: USA: Maryland | collected 2016-07-30 | study: EMG produced TPA metagenomics assembly of the PRJNA472060 data set (Reclaimed...
CGGTCCAGGAAGAGATCGCCGCCCTCCGCGAGGAAATGACCGAGCGAGACGAGAAGGCCCAGCGGGATGCCACGCTCAACGCGCTGCAGGCGCAGCGGGATGAAGGCATTTCCGCGCTCCGCCGTCAGGGTTGGACCGACGCCGGCATCAAGGCCGTCGAAGCCATCATGGAGCAGAAGGGCATCCTCGATCCGCTGGATGCCGCTGCGATCCACGAGAAACACCATCCGCCGCAGAACGTCGCCATGCCCGGCTCGTCCGGCGGCTGGAATTTCATGGAAGGCATTACCGCTGACGACAGCGACGCCGACCTGAAGAAGCTGATCGAGACGAAAGGGGAGATCGACTCGGTCACGGATCACATCGCCCGCAAGGCTCTCAACGAAGTCCGGCAGTCGCAGCCGCGGCGCTAATTTAGGAGACTACGATGCCCCTTCCCGGTCTTGGTGTCGCGCCCGCCGCAGGCAGCCTGTATTCCGAACTCAGCGCAGTGACGCGTCGCGCCTTCGTGCCGCGCCTCTTCGTGCAGATTTACTTCGGTTCGCCGACCCTGTTCTACATGACCGGCAACGCCCAGCGCGCCGCCGGCGGCCTGAATCAGGTCACCGTGCCCATGCAGGGCAACAGTATGGTGCAGGGGCAGTTCACCGGCTACGGCGGCGGCTTCAACAGCCCCGTCATCACCCCAGGTGTCCAGAACGGCCAGTTCAACCTCGCTTACTGGGTTGTGCCGGTTCCGCTGCCCTTCGGTGAAACGATCATCCAGGCGACCGATCGCGAGATCAGCCTGCTGAAGACGCGCATGAACGACGTGTACGCCGTCACCCGCCAGAACATGGCGCGGCTGATGTTCACGAACAACTCGTCCAGCGCTCAGTATCCGGACTCGTTCCAGAACGCGTTCGACAACGGCACCAACTTCGCCACCTACGGCGGCATCAACCGCAACGCCGCAGGCAACTCGGCCTACAAGGGCCAGTACATCAACCTTGGGTCCGGCACCTTCTCGCAGAGCAGCGTCGGCTTCACCCGGGCGTCGATGTCCAAGCTGCTGGCCTACGTTACCGACCAGGCTGGTGGCGAGGCTCCGACCTTCGTTGTCATGAACCCCGGCGACTACGCCACGCTCAACGCCGATTTCATCGGCAACGAGCAACAGTTCGTGAACGTCGGCGGCGACTACAACATGAACACGTCGGTTCGGTCGTCCTTCCCGAACCTGAACGTCTCGGGCGTCCCGATCTTCGCGGATCACTTCTGCCCGGTCGGCAACGTGTTCGGCGTCAGCACCAAGTACACCGCGATGTACCTCTCCGAAGACGCCGCGTTCGACTTCTCGGGCTTCTATTCACTCGTGCCTCTGGGCCAGATCGGTCAGCAGGGCGTGGTGGTCGTCGGCTACGACGTCCTCACCGCCAAGTCGTCGTCAGGCTTCTGGGGCTACAACCTCTCTGGCGCCGCCTTCTAACGGAGTAACAACTCATGAGTCAGATCATCTCCGGGCCCGGCGTCGGTCTCCCGCTGCCCCAGAACCTTTACCCGTCGTACCTGACCAACGCCCCGGTCGACACGCCGACGAACCGTCTCGCGCTTGCGCCGGGCGACGTCTACGTGCTGCCCGCCGGCAACTGGTACGTCAGCCTCGGTTCCTACTGCATCCTGCAGTACCTTGACCCGGTGACCGGCACCTGGACCGCGGGGCCGACCGCCGCCTGGATCGGCGGCCAGCAGTACGTCAAATCGGACGGTTTCACGGTTCGCGCCGCGAACCTTACCGGCTGCGTCTACAACATCGTTCCGACCGCCTACGGCAGCGGCTGGGTGCAGGCCTCGACCTCGCTCACCGTTGTCGGCCCGTCGGGCGTCTCGGCCTTGCCGATCGTCGGCGGCCAGCTCACGCTGGTCGGCGGCACGCTGACGAGCAACGGTGCGGGCTACGGCCTGCCGCCGCTCGTCATGATCCCGGCGCCGCCAAATGCGCAGAACAACTCGAATGGTGTCGGCGGTATTCCGGCCTCGGCCTACGCGGTTTTGACCAGCGGTACCATCTCCGCCATTTCGTTCACCAACCCCGGAGCCGGCTATCCGTCGGCGCCGATCGCGGTGATCGTGCCCAATCCGGCGGATCCGAACATCAATACCGGCATCACGCAGGCGACCGTCGCGTTTTCGTTGGTCGGCTCCGGCTCGATCACCGGTGCGCTGGTCACCAACAACGGCGCTCCGATCCCGGACAACTCGCTCTCGAACGTCACCGTCACCATCGGCGGCGCGGGTTCGGGCGCAACCCTCGCGGCGAACGTCATGCAGACGGTCAAGGCAGGCACCGTGATCGGTACCGGTCTCGGTTACGGCACGGTCAGCGCGCTGGTCACCAGCGTCGGTGGCGCGGGCAACGCCGGCACGATCACGAACAGCCCGGAATTCCTGGGCCTCGGGTTCCGCCCGCGTCCGGCGCAGGTCAGTCTGGCGGTCACCGGTGGCGGTACGATCGCCGCGCAGACCGGCACGATCATCGACGGCGGCTTGTTCCTGTCGGCGCCGACCGCGGTCGTCGCGACCAACCCGCTTCCGGCGGCGAACGTCACGATTTCCGGTGCCACGGTTTCGTTCATCATGGGCAGCCGCCCGGACATCATCGGCATCCAGCCGGCGCCGTAAGGAGGCGACGTGACCTATTCGCTCGGAGTGAAGGGGGTGCGCGCGGGCAACTACGCGCAGCCCCAGACTCTCACGGTCTCCGACGAACAGGCGGTGGCCGGCGGGCAATCGCTCGCGATGCAGAACGGCACCCATTTCCTTTGCAAGGGCCCGGACGGCCGTGAGGCGTATTACCGCATCGACGCCGAGCGGAGCATCCCTGGCCAAACCCCGGTTCTGATACCGACAGGGCGCTTTTGACCTGACGGCAGAGGAGAGTTTCTGCCGTGCTGACGAAGTACATCACCGACACCCAGCGCCTCCTGCAAAACCCGGCCCCAGCCACCGGGCTTTATTCCACGACCATGGTGACGGACTACATCAACATCGCCCGCAAGCAGTTGGCGGGCGAAGGCGAATGTGTCCGCAAGATCGGCACGATCGACACCGTTGCAGGCCAGCGCGAATATAATTTCTCCGACATCGACCTTGGCGTTGAGGCGACCAGCGGGATCGCCGGCGTGTTCAATGTCCGGCGCATCAACTACGCCAACGGCGACGGACAATCCTACATCACGCCGCGCCCGTGGGAGTGGTTCGACCAGTATTGCCTCAACAACCCGGTACCGGTACCGCCAGACCTTGGCGCGCGTTACCCGCAGGTTTGGAGTCAGTACGGGCAGGGCGGCGGGGTGCCGACCGGCGGATCGTCGCAGTCGGGTTCGTTCTTCATCGACCCCATCCCGGACGAAGTTTACACGCTCTACTGCGACTGCGTGTGCTTCCCCTCGACGTTGGTGGACGACGCCACGCCGGAGGCGATCCCCTTCATCTTCACGGACGCGGTGCCGTTCTTCGCAGCCTGGTACTGCCTGTTGTCAGCGCAGACCAACGCCCGGCGCGCGGACGCCGAGGCCTACTACAGCTACTACCAGGAGTTTCTGGCCCGTGCGCGCCGCATCGCCAACCCGACCGTGCTCGGCTGGCAATACGAGCAAGCGCAAGATCCTGCGCAGCAGGGTAAGGCGGGTGGCCGGTGACGACGCTCAACACGTACATGCAGGACGTCCAACGGCTACTGCGAGAAGCCAAGCAGCAGCTTTCCAACCCGGACGACCTGAAAGTCTACATCAACCGCGCGCGCCGCGAGATTGCGATGCGTTCGCAGGCGATCCGCGTCCTCACGCCGATTTCGGGTTCGGTGGTTTCGTGCACGATCACGGACGGCGGGACTGGGTACAGCGAGACGCCGACGGTGACGATTTCCGAACCGGACTTCCCGAGCGGGGCGGTGAGCAATCCGAACGGCGCGCAGGCGACCGCGGTGGCCACGGTGCAGGATGGCGTCATCGTCGGCATCGACATCACCTACGGCGGCGCCGGGTACTTCCAGCCAACGGTTGAGATCACGGACGACACCGGTACGGGCGCGACGGCGGCGGTTGAGGTTTCTCCGATCAACGTGCTGAACGCCGGGCAGGAACAGTACAAATTTTCCGACATCAACCTTGAAGCGTTTCCGGGCGTCGAAGAAGTCTATTTCGTGCGCGGGGTCAGCCTGATCTACTCGAACTACCGCTATAGCCTGCCGTGCTATCCTTTCAGTGTCTACCAGTCGCACATCCGGCAATACCCGTTCCAGTACCAGTACGTCCCGACCTTTTGCTCGCAGTTCGGGCAAGGCGTTGAAGGCAGCTTTTTCTTCTACCCGCTGCCCAGTCAGACGTACCAGATGGAATGGGATTGCCAGTGCATTCCGAGCGACCTGACGGACAACCAGTCGGTCGAAGCACTGCCAAAGCCGTGGACGGACGCAGTGATGTACTTCGCCGCGCACATCGCCATGGCTGAACTGCAGAACTACAATGCCAGCAAATTCTTCCTGGATATGTACGAGAAGTTCGCGCAGCGGTATTCCGACTACGCACGTGCTGGCCGGGTGGTCAATCCATACGGAAGGTTCTGATGAGCCTCCGCCGCCCCCAGCCCCCCAAAGCCGAGCAGGAAAGTCAGTATCTTCCGGCTGGTCCTCCTGAGCCCCAGGTCTTCGAGGAATTCGACGGCGTTTACACGACGACGTCGCGCCCCGGGGTCGATGACAAACAAATGTGGTGGTGCGACGGATTCATGCCGATCGGCCGCCGTTTCCTGCGCACGATGTACGGCGTCGGGCCGTCGATGTTCGACTCGGTGCGCCCCGTCGTGTTTTTCGACTTCGCCAATATTGGCTCGACGCCTTATTCGGTGATTGTGCTGAACGACGGGTCGATCGTCATCGTCAACACGCAGACCCGCGTGGGGAGCACTGTTGCAGCCGCAGGCACGATTACAAACCCTTCGCGCGCGACCGTTGGCGTGTCGCAATTCGGCTCGACATACATCATCATCGTCGCCCAGCAGACGAACGGCTATTTTCTCTGGGACGGCGCCACGTTCTATACGCCTGGCGGCCCGGCTCCCGGCGGCGGAACGATGCCGCTCGCGATCGGCGGGACGGCGGTCGAGACGTACCAGGGGCGCGTGTGGGTGATCAACAACGCCGTGGTGACGTACAGCGCGCCGGGCTCAGCCAAGGACTTTTCGAGCGCCAACGGTGGCGGCAATTTCACGTCAAGCGACAGTTTTCTTCGCGCGCGATTCACGCAGGTCAAGCAGACCAATGGCTTCCTGTACCTGATCGGTGACTCCAGTATCAACTACCTGTCGGGCGTGCAGACCTCGGGGTCACCGCCGGTGACGACGTTCACCAACCAGAACGCAGACCCGGAAGTCGGAACGCCGTGGGGTGCTACTCCCATCGTGTTCAGCCGCAATATCGTCTTCGCAAACGCGTTCGGCGTCCACGTCAACTACGGCGCCGCGGTCACCAAGATCAGCGAGCCGATGGACGGCGTCTACAACACCGTCAGTAATTTCGGCTCATTCCTGCCCTCGACCGCCAAGGCGATCATCTTCGGCAAGAAGGTGTTCCTCCTGCTTCTGCCGATCGTCGACCCGGTCAGCGGGCAGGAAGTGAACAAGCTACTGATGTGGGAGGGCAAGCGTTGGTGGGCGAGCGAGCAGGACGTGGCGCTCAACTACATCAATTATCAGGAAATCAACTCGGTGCTGACGGCCTACGGGACCGACGGCGCGAGTATCTACCCGCTGTTCCAGCAGCCTGCGACCGGCTTCACCAAGACAGTGCAGTCGAAGCTCTGGGACAAGCCGGGCAGCTATAACCTCGGCAAGGCTTCGACGCGCCTGTGGGGGATGTTCCGCTATTACAGCCCGCTTGAACCGAACCTGCGGATCAGCATCGACAACGAGACGAGCGCTGCCGACGTGCAGTCTGACCTCGGCCCGCTCGACGCACGTTGGCTCACGGCGGGAGACGCCGAGGCGATCTGGCGCACGGCGGGTGGGGCTGACGCGAGCTGGACAACCTCGGGCAACGGAATTGTGGTGTTGGAGCCCACCGCGATCGCGCAGAATGGCGTGTTGAGCGGCCTGACGGTGCAGACAGAAGCCGCTGATATGGCTATCATCTCGATGATGATCCAGAACAGCGTGATTGAGTACAAAGGGTAATCCGTATGACCTACACTATTACCCAATTCGCCAACGACACCACGCCGGCGCTGCCGGATTTGGATCAGAATTTCAACGCGTTCGGTGTGCTGGCGCCGATCCCCTGTACGATTTCCGGAACAAATTCGCTGACGTTCACGCAGAACGATTCCGGGCAGGCCGCCTCTATCTCTCTTGCCGCCTACGAGAACGGGGTGCAGGTTTGCGGCATTGTTGCCGCCACGAACACCACCACGGCGCAGGCCCGGGTAGGGACGCTCCCGCTGCTGAACATCTACAAGGACACCTTGGCAGGGCCGGTCGTTCTTGCCGGCGGCGAGATGGTGACGAGCAACGCCATCACGTTGCGGTACGACTCGACGCTCAATTCCAACGCCGGCGGATGGCATCTTGTCGCCGGAGCGCAGGGCGTGGGCAACACGATCAACCCGTCGCTGGTGCGGGCGTCGATCGGCCTGCAAGTAGGCGCCACCACGACGCCCACGCTGACCGGCATCCTCTCGGCCGGTGCAACCCTGACCTATACGTCGATCGTGCCGGGCTCGAGCCAGGACCAGTCGTTCACGGTTTCCGGGCTGCTCTCGACGGATGGCATAGCGATGAGCCTCCCCATCCCCGTGTCGACCGGGCTCAGTTACTCCGCCTACGTCACCAACGCAGGTACGACGTCTCCGGGAACGGTAACGGTGCGCGCGCTCAACGCGACCGCGGGCAGCACGATCATCCCCGGCACCATTACGGTGGGCATGAAGGGGTTGAGGACCGTCTGATGGCTTTGGCGGCGCTGTTCAATGTGCCCTCGACCCGCACCGAGCTCGACGAGTGGGCGTTCGCGCACATGGCGCACCACCGCGATATCGTGCGGGTGATCTACGAACGCGTGGGCTTGGCCCTTCCAGAGTACGCCCTCGACCCGCTGAACCCGAACGAGGCCGGTGAGGATTCGAACTGGGAGCGGCTGCATCAGGTGATGCACACTCAAATGGACACTATTCTTGGGATTGCGCCGTTCAACCTTCTGGGCGTAAATTGGCTCGACGAAAACCAGCTATCCGCGTGGATACAGCTGAACGCGAACGAGCACCGACAAGCGGGCGATATACTGGGATTAGGATAATAAATGGCCGAAGCCGCCACTATCGAGAAACCGAAGGTTTTTGAGCCCGTCGACCCGCCGTTTGTGCGCCGCTTCGAGCGCCCGGACGTCGACCGCCACGCCGCCTGGTTTGTCCCGCGCCTGCTGCTGAGCTACCCGCATTTGACCGAGCGGTCGGTGATGACGTGGCTGCTCAACATCATGAACTCGAACGAATGCATGTTCCTTTACCAGGATCACGCGATCGCGCTTGCGCAGGTGGTATCCCACACGATCCGGCCGGAAGCGATTGTCGAGGAAGTTTTCGTCTGGTGCGAAGACCCCGCCGACAAGGATCAACAGGCGGATGCGGCCTATTTTTACGATCATTTTGTCGAGTGGGCCAAGCGTAAGGGCATCCCCACGGTGACCGTGGAAGAGTTGAGCGACGTGCCGCACGAAATCATCAAGGACAAGCTCGGCAAGCGGCTGTTCGAGCGCAAAACGATCTACGCCCGGGTATCATGAACGCACTTTTCCGAAACTCGACGATCCGCCGGGCGACCGAGGCGGATATCGTGTGGGGGCTGGAAATCGCGAAAGAGCGCTACCCCGATCGGGACGTCCAGCTCGGCGTCCAGTTCGTTCGGTGGAGCATGAACAACCCCAACTCCGTGGTGCTGCGGGGCAGTTCCGTGTTCGGGATCGCCTCAATCGTCATGAAATACGGCTTTGAGAAGCGGGCTCGCCTTGATATGCTCGCTGCACGGTCAGGAAACACTGCAGTGGTTGAAGCCCTCCATATCGTGCGCGCCATGGTGCGCTGGGCCGCCCTGAATGGCGCCCAGGGCCACTTCCGCATTGACGCGGACACGGGCGTCGATTTTGGGCCGCTGGCCCGCCGACTGGGAGGCCATGAGGTCGACCCCGTCAAATACCCCCGGTACGACATCCCGCTTGAAGGAGGGACGCTATGAGTGGCGAAGGCGGCGACGCGGGCTCGGAATCGGGCGGCGGAGGCAAAGGCGGCGGTGGCGGCAGCAACGATTATGGCGGCTTCGGCGGCGACGTGGCGAACTACGGCAGCGGGCCAGCCGCCGGGAGCTACGGTTCGTCGTCCAACCCCGTTGTCGTGGGGTCAGACCCCTACGCTGGCTACTCCTCTCCAGGCATTTCGTCCTACGCGGGGGCAGACACGTTCGCCCCGGGCGGCGCTTCGGCTTACTCGGCCGGGTCCAGCAGCGGCTCGGGCGGCCTCGACGACTTCATCGCGAACCCGACGGGCAGCAACCTTTCCGGGCCCGGCCCGGTTGGCGGCGACAGTGGATTTGCGGGGGCCGGCGGCGGTTCGAACACCCCGATGTCCCCGAGCGGTTTTGAGTTCAACAGTCCGATTTCCGCCATGACCGGCGATGAGTTCGTGAACGGCTCGCCAACCGCTGCGGGTGGCGTTTTCAGTTCCGGTGCCGGCAGTGCAGTGCCTTACACCACGGGAGCCTACGGCGACGCTGTCGACTCGCTTTCGGGCGTGTCGGCCCCGGGCGGCACCTCGGCCGCGAGTTTCGCCGCGCCCACCGGTGTGGGGGGCAACCCCGACGCGACCACCAGCGTCACCAACGACATCGACAAGATCAAGCCGCTCGCCACCGGCGGCGCGGCAACCGCCAAGCCTGAGTCCAGCGGCATCTTGAGCTCGCTCGGCATCAACAACCCTGCCAGCACGGCGGTGGCCGGCGTTGGCTTGCTCAACAATCTGATCAACGGCAAAACGGCCCCGGCCGGCTCCGCGCCGCTGAACGCCAATGCGGCGGGCGCGAACGAGGTGGCGGCGCAACAGACGTCCGCTGGCCAGGCGCTCCAACAGTGGCAGACGACGGGCACGTTGCCCGCCAGCTACGAGTCACAGGTCCAGACGGCCGCGCAGGCCGCGCGCACCCGCGCGATCTCGAACGCCGCCGCGCAGGGCCTGCCGACCGATCCGACGCAGAACACGGCGCTGGCGCAGCAGTTGAACGCCATCGACAACGCCATCCCGGCCGAGCGCGAGAAGATCGCGTCGTCGCTGGCGGCGACCGGCCAGCAGATGGTCAACGCCGGCCTGCAGGCAACGGGGATCTCGTCGAACATCTACCAGAACCTGGCCAAGATGGAGCAGGATCAGAACACCGCCCGCGGTGCTGCGATCGCCAATTTCGCCGGCGCACTGAATGGCGGCGGCACCCGAGGGCTTACGCTGAAGGTTGCGTGATATGGCCGAGCCGGACGACGAAGAAGGCGGTGGCGCTGCGCCGGCCGCAGGCGCAGGCGGAACTGTGCCGATCGGCTCGACCGAGATGGTGCCGGAAACGACGCCGGCGCCGAGCGGGCCCGACTTCACCTCCATGGTGCGCCCGCCCGCCGACATGGCCGCGCTGAACAGCAAATTGTCCGAGATCCAGCGGGCCAAGACGGCCAGCAACGCCGCCGCGGCCGACGAGACCATGCGGCGCCTTGAGGTGGACCGCGGCCGGATGGAAGCCGCCTACAAGGCGTCCGCCGTGATGCCAGAAGAACTGAAATCCGGCTGGGACGCGAAGGCAAAGCAGGCCGAGCACTCGACGGATGCGGTGACGGCGTTCGGCTCGATCGGCTCGGTGTTCGCCATGCTGGCGTCCTCGTTCGCCGGGCTGCCGATGGAGCACGCGCTGAACGCAGGCGCTGCCGCCATCAACGCGGTGCACGCGGGTGACGCGAAGGCCTACGACAAGGAATTCGAGGCGTGGAAGGCGAATACCGACCTTGCCTTGAAGCGTCACAACATCATGCGGCAGTCGTACAACGACGCGACGAATTTGATGAATTCGAACATCAATGCCGGCCGTACCAAGATGGAATTGGCCGCGGCCAAGTACGGCGACCAGAAGGCTCAGGCGCTGCTGGATGCCGGCATGGACAAGGAATTGTTCCAGCTTTTCGCCGACCGCAACAAGACCGCGCTCGAGATGCAGAGCCAGTGGGACAAGGTCCAGCTCGAGCACGAGAAGGTGCAGGATTTGCGTTCGCGGCCTGGCTACGCCGACCCGGCGACGCGCGGCGCTGCCGTGCAGGAATGGTCGCGCGACTGGGCCCCGGGCGGGCGCCAGACGCTGCGGTACGACTTCGTCAAGGATTACATCGACACCCAGAAGCGTGAGAATCCCGGCTACACGGCAGAGGATCTGGCGCGTTGGGGCAAGGAAGCGGCGACCGCGCAGGAAGGCGAGACCGCCGCCACGGGCGGCACGCCCAGCAGCGGCAAATTGAAATCCGCGGCAATTCAAGAAATCGTCGACAACGCCAAGGCAGAAGGTAAGCCGGTCACGATCGCGGAAGCGACGGCGCAGTACAATCGGAAAGTGGCCACGCCGTCCGGCAACCGCATCGACGATATCGAGAAGGCGATCGGCATGTTCGACAACGGCAAGGCGTCGATCGACAAGACGCTGGCCATGATCGACAAGCATTGGGGTTCGGTTGGCGTTGCCGGCTACGCGACCCGTGGCGGCGAGCGGCTGGGCAATATCTTCGGCTCGAACGAAACCGATCGCTCGCAGGTCGCGCACGAGATCAAATACCTGCAGACGATCGCTCCCCGTCTGTTGCAGGACGCATCCAGCCGCGGCCTCAAGGCCGAGGCCGACAAGATCAACTCGATCATCGCGGGGCTCAACATTGGGGACACGACCGCCAATACCAAGCGCGCGCTCACCGAAGTACGCGAACTCTGGGACAAGATGCAGCGGGACAACATCAACCGTCGAGACGGCCGTCCTAATGCTGCTGCGCCCCCTGGCGAGAGCGCTCCCGCATCTCCTCCTGCTGGTGGCGCTGGTGCATCTGGTTCGAAGAAAGCGCCGTGGTTGAATGACCCGGTGGTGAAGCCGCGCGCAGAACTCGAAAGCGAAACCGCGTATGGTTGATGCGGCGTCTATCACGGAATATGACGACAGCGGCGGGGTCAGTCCTGCTACGATGCCTCCGGCCGCCATGCCAGAACCGGCGGAGCAGGCGGCGTTTGGCGTCTACCCGTCGGCTGTGCGCGGCCAGCGCAACCGTACCGCGGATCAGGCGATCCAGGTCACGGACGAGGCCAGCTACAACAACCTCAAACCCGGCCAGAAATACATCGACCCAAACGGCGTCGAGCGGCAGAAGCCGGTGCGCAGCGCGAAGGATTACGAGCAAATCGCCGAGGGCGAGGAATACACGGACCCCGAAGGCAATGTACGCCAGAAGCCCGCCTATGAGGGGCTGAACTATTCCGCAGCGACGCTGCACTCGATGGCCATCAACGCGAAAGAGCAGAAGAAAGCCCTGCAATACGCCTACCCGGATGCCGAGATCACGCAGGACGCGAACGGGGAGTGGATCGTCAACGACAACGGCACGATGCGTAAGGCGGGCGCGACCCGCGGCGTGAAGCCGTTCCTCGGCACGGCCACGGCTGCGGTCGCCCCGACCGTCGGCTCCGGAGTCGGCGCGCTCGTCGGCGG
>ERZ869925.1299-NODE-1299-length-11784-cov-6.872112_pt1 | contig 11784 bp, 25 predicted proteins | sample MGYA00579311_ERZ869925 | MGnify/ENA primary metagenome ERZ869925 (study PRJEB32216, sample SAMN09231817) | wastewater metagenome | place: USA: Maryland | collected 2016-07-30 | study: EMG produced TPA metagenomics assembly of the PRJNA472060 data set (Reclaimed...
CTACCATACCTTTGCATAACGTACCCATGCATCCATATTAGTTGGGCTACAGGGTCGTAACCATAACCTATAGAATCACACCCTCTAATATTTTGAGCAATACCACAAGCAGAAGATGTAGGATTTTGAGCATTAGGGTTACAATCTGATTCGCGATCTAACAAAGTAATAGCACTAGGTGGCAATTCGATACCAGCCATTGCTGCCCACTCTTTACATTGTGCAACCCAGTCTCTAACGTCTACAGGAACTTCTACTACTTGTGATAAACCTTCTTCTGGTATTACAGCAACCTTTGCTTGTATTATTTCAACTTGAGTAGTAGTAGTCACCAAAACGTTAGGTTTAAACTCTGGTCTGGGCGGTATAGGTTCGCTAGATATTTTCTTGCCTTTAGGCTCGTCTGCATATGCCGATCTTGTTAACATCCCTAGAACAAAAAATATTATTATCAAAATGATGAACAGAATATTTCTATGGACTTGTTTTTGTATTATATTTAGTTTCATAATTCTCCTCAGAATTAAAATAACGCCAAGATATTTTTATCAAGGCGTTTTTTTCATGCTTATTTTCTATCACATTTCTACGGACAAAGCTAGTTTCATACGTATAAGTCCAGGTCACAGGCTAATTAAATTAAGACTTGCAATTACTAAATACATGGTTTAGTATATAGGTATAAACAAAAACAAAGGAACTGCAATGATGACATACAAACAAATACAAGACCAACTCGAAACAGCAACAGACCCTAAAGAAATATCATTTCTAGAAGATCAACTATGGGAAATAAGATTCGTTGCAGCTGATGTGCAATCATCTGCACTTGAAGCAATGAATGGCGGTGAAGCTCATGTCTAAAGAATTTACTAACGGAAAATTTATAACACTAATATCAGAACTAGCACAAGACCTAGCTGATTATCATGGGAGCGATCTAACGGAAGAAGATTTCAAAGACTATAACAAGTTTCAAGAAATCATGGCATGCGTCACAGACCTTACATATATTTATATTCAAGGTCTAAAAATGTTCATCTGGGCAGAATACGCAGGAATCATAGACGAGTTAGAAGATCAAGCTCATCAAGAGTATGTAGATAGCGGTCAAGCTGATTATGACGAGCGTGTAGACGCAGCAATGAAAGGCGAGTAATGGATATATTTAATTACAAGACACTTTCATTTATGCACCATCATGGCGGAGATGAAGATAGAGGTTATAACGTCTTAACTTGCTCATGGTTAAAACAAAAAGGTTATTCAGAAACTCAAAAAGTATATATTACTTCTAACCAGGTAGGGCGGAAACAAATCTGGTCAGCAGAATTTTCTGGTTCTACAACAGAATATTCAGGCACTCTTGCCGGGGTTTTAGAAAGTGTACATGCTTACTACTTAAACGATACATCCTATTTACTTAATAATCAGAAAGCCGAATAATGAAACTTAACTATTTTCTCTATCCGATCTATTGCGGAATCATAGGAACTATAGCTGTCCTATACGTTCAAGCAATTCAACATAATGGGATAAACAGATGAACGACGAACCTACATTATTTGATCCAGATAACATATATAAACAATCGCGCATTAGCGATCCATTTACTTCAAGTAAAGCAGCAGTAAAAGCAGCTCCACGATTCGGCTCAGATAAAGAAATCGTTTTAAGAATATTTAAAAACTTATATCCTGAAGGAATCATTGATGAACAGTTAGAAGATATAGCAAAAACAATGTATAGGGTATGGCCAGGTAACGCATCGAAACGACGTAGCGACCTATCTAGAGATGGCTTTCTAGAATATACAGGACAGACAGCACTAACATCAGCCAACAAGGAATCAAAAGTATGGAGATTAAAACAATGACACCATTAGTAAAAGTTAAAAGTGCTTATCTTAAATGCAAAGACAACGACGAGATACTAAAAGAAGCTAGAGCAGAACTACGCGCAAGCATTATAGAAGCAAGACAGCAACGCTATACGTTGCAAGCCATAGCGGACGTGTTACAGATAACACAACAAAGGGTCAATCAGATAATCAAAGGAACAAAATAATGGAACAATCATTCACACAAAAATTCGCAGAAGTACAATCAGAAATAACAGCACCTAAAAAGAAAAATAGTGCTGTCCCTTATGCTTCAAGAAGTGCAGAACAAATATTGGAATCGGCTAAACCTGCATTACTAAAACATGGACTAGTAGTAACATTGGATAGTCAAGTGATTGAAATAGCTGGACGGTTATTCATTGAATCATGCGCACAGGTAAGTGATGGGGTTGCTGTTGCATCGGCTAAAGCTCAAGCGGAAATGATGTCACCAACACTCAACAAGAATGGTGTACCTACAAATAACGAATCTCAACTCTCAGGTGCGACAGGCTCATATGCTGACAAGTATGCTTTGCAAAAATTGTTTGCTATAGGAAATAACGATGATGCAGATGATGCGAAATATCAACCAACAGAACAATATCAAGGCGCATCATATAATAGTTCTAAAATGATTTCAGAAAAACAAATCAAACTAATCAACTTCAAACTAGACGAGTTAAAGAAATCTAGCATCACAGCTTTTGATGCGTATAAAGAATGGTACAAAACAAACTGTTCCAATAAGAAGGTTGAGGCTCTCACTATGAGCGAAGCAAAGTTAGCTATAGACAAACTAATGGATGAACATATTCAACCTGACTTTGATGGTGATAACCTAGCCGAATTTTCTGGTGAAATTTTCTAGTTATGTATAAGGACTTAGAAACACCAACACTTGTTCTACTATTGCGTGAAGCACGCCTGGAACGCAAAGAGTTACAAGCCAAAGAATATGAGATCAGAACCGAAATCAACTCTCGAAGCTACGTGGTAGCACCAGAGAATTATCCTAAGAAACAATACGAACTTACTACAACGGAAACTTTAGAGATAGGACGTATGCTCGCTCAACAACGCACCACTAAAGACTGGTGTGAATATATCGAACAGTTAATAAACAAAAGAAAATAAAGGAACAAATTATGAAACCACAAGCTAATTATCAAAGACAACAAACACCACACAGCCTAACGAAACTAATACTTTTATCATGTATGGGTGTTGGCATACCCTGGCTAATATATTATTCAATCTCACCTAACCATTATTGGACAGCGTAGGGTTTAGAGAGAGGATATATAACAATGGAAAAACAAGAAAAATATTATATTAGTGAAGACGTAGTGTTATTTTCGTCAGAAGATATGTGTAAAAGATGTCAAGAATATATCAATATTATTCCTCGTGAACCAGCTTTTATTATGCTTAAAACTTATTACTGTGATTATCATTCATCAGAACTTATTGAACAGGTTAGAAAAGCTAATGAAGCGGTTGAGGGGTAGGTAACAATGATTTATAAAGAATATTTACGAAAAAGCATTTTCGATAAAGATTATAAAGAGCCTTTTAGGTTATCTAAAGAACAACTAGAAGCCATAAGAAAAGAATTAATAAAATATTCGGATTTAAATTCACAACATAGGATTCCTATACATAAAACAAAAGTATTAGATGAAGCTATGGATTCTATCGAGCGTATTGTTTCAGGTGAAGGGAAAGAGTCGTGACACCAAAACGAATGAAAACAGATTATGGATTAAATCAAAAGCTTGGACTGCATGATGAAATCGTTAAAGAGAATAATATTATGAAACAAAAAGTAGACATAATTCTAGACCAGTTGAGGATTATGAGACTATCTACTGAGAAGGATTTTGAAGACAATGCTTTTGGTAGTGCCCTTATTATTTTGAGTTCTTTGTTTGCGATTGATAATCCTATTGGAGATGTTAACTATGGATAAGAGGTATGTTTTACGCAAACCAATAGAAGCTCATTATGTAAGTGACTCAAATGAATGGTATATAGAAATTTTAGGTTATCTTAACAATGGAGAGTTCGACGAGATGTTTGTTGAGTTTTCTTTTGATGCTACCCGAAAACAAATAGAAGAAATAATACAAAGTGTTGCCAATGAATACTTTAAAGCAGGAATGAGTAACTATTGCATGAGCTTTAACAGAGAAACTTTCGATGTTGAAATTCCTCGATTACCAATTTCTCAGTTTGTTGATAGGGTCTTAGCCCTTTTAGGAGGTACTACAAATGGAAAATGAACAATATGCGCATCCGTTTAATTTTTGGCGTATCAATTATGGCAACAGAATTTGCTCATGTGGAAAATCAGAGGACGACGAAATTCATGTTGACTCTGTGGTGTTAAGAAAACAAATAGAAACAATTCTTATAGGTCATGCTAACGATATTGGTGAGTCTGATTTCGCTGATGGCAAACAACACAAGAAAATAACAAACAAAGCAGTAGACGCGGTGTTTAGTCTTATAACAGGAGGTACAAAATGATTAAAACTAGAGTTTGGGCAACATTTAAAGGTTCTTACAAATCTTTAGGTTATGTTCCAGGCAATAATTATTGGCTTGCTATTTGGTGGGATAAACATTGGTTATGGGTTAATAATACTGGAGCTGGTAATACTACTGAGCCTTGTCCTTATAATTCTATGGAAGCGTTTTTGAATAACTGGACGGTTGTTGAGGGTTTAGAGGATAACTAATGGAAACACAAAATATTATTTACCCAGAAACTTTTGATGCTTTAATTCAAATAATTGAAAGCATACATGAAGTCAGTCCAGAATTAACCGATAATCATAAGGAGTATTTTGCATTTCGTATAGCAGGTTTACTTGGGTTAAATGTCAGGATGCAATATGTTGAGGGTTTAGAGAAAGAAGAAAGACATGAATAAACAAAAATTAGTATCAGCATGGAGTGATCCCGAGTTGTTTTACCACAAAGCGAAATCTTACAGACTAGGTAATTACGAAGGGGATGTTTTAATACCTAGAGTTTATAGAAAATTATGGAGAGCGGAAAAAGATTTCGATATACATATGCAATTGAATGAAGAAGAAGGAAGAGATTTACCGATTCAAATATGGGCTGTTGTTGAGGGTTTAGAGGAGTGAACAACTAATGAAAGGTCAATCAGTAACTATTGAATGTAAAGATCGTGAAAATGTTGTTATTACTATTGGTATTCCAGCTTCGGTATTTTTTGTTAAAAGAGAAGGTATTGATTTTGTTTCATTATTGGAAAACATTTTAGATATAAAGGACGAAATTGAATATGGGAGTGAATAACTAATGGGTGTACAAGCAATTTATAAGGGTGAAACAAGAGGTCAGCTAAAAAATGGCATGGTATTTGAACATATAGATATTTTTTGCGACCTCCTCAATAAACCTGTAATTCCTAGAGGGATGTATGAAGTATGGTTCGAGGGTCAGGCATGGGCAGATTACAACCATTTATGGGAACTTTTAGATGAGTGGTTTATTGTTCAAGAACCTTTAGATTTTGGGGTTGGGAGTGAATAACTAATGAGCAACTATAAAACTTGTAAACAATGCAACAACAAAGCATGGAAACTAAACCTATGTTTCAAACACTATAACTACCCTACAAAACAATGCTTCTGCAATAACTGTAAAGAACAACCAGTCAAAATGAATTTGTGTGAGAAACATTTTAAACAATTAGTAGGAGCGAAATGAGCGAAAAAATTATATTGATAACAACACCACTAGGTTTTATTTGGGAATTATCAGCAGCATTTGTTGCTGACTTGAGAGCAAAACATTACGCCGATGATCCAGATAGTTCTTACCAAAAAGAATTTGACTATGCGATGAGTGAAGGCGGTGAATATGAACTTGTTGATTGGCTTGGTAACAATATGAACTGGGAAGATTTTAGTGAAGTATGTAAATTGGTGCACACACCGGATATTCAGTTTCCACATCAAGGTGGTGACTTAATAGCTATTGTGAAGAGGGACGAAAGTGAAAATTGATTATATAATAATGGCACACCATTCAAGAAGTGCATACCTAAAAGATTTACTATGGCAATTACCACAAGACAAAACAACAGCAAGTATTGATCAAGGTACTCTAGGAGTATGGGAAAATGCTAAACGCTCATGGTCTAAAGTTGATCCGAAAAGCGATTATGGCATAGTAATCCAAGATGACGCTATATTGTGCGATGGGTTCACTAAAAAAGCAGAACAATTCCTTACAGAACACGACGGACAAATCATATCTTTTTATTATGGTAACGAAACAAAATGGGTAAAACCAAACTATTTCGATGCTCCACTATTTCACGCGGTCGCTCTAGCAATACCAACAAAACTAATACCCGAAATGATAGCTTATTGTGATACACGACACGAAGTATTCGGAGATGACATGAAAATAAAACGATGGCTAATCTCCAAAAACCTAACATGCCGATACTCTAACCCTAGCCTGGTGCAACACCGTGACATCCCATCAATCATTGACCCACAAAAACCAATCCGACAATCAAACATATTTCAACAGTAGGATGTGAACATGAAAGCCAGATACAGAGGCAAACCCTATAAAGCCTTAATTTTCGGTTTAGAATACGACATTGAAGTCAAAGGTGGAGATGAGTTTATGATCTCAATTCAAGTTTTGAATTTCAAAGATCAGGGAAATTGGATTGATTACTGCTGGCAAGTATACACGCTCGAAGAACTTTTTGACGAGTGGGAAATCGTAGGAATTTAGACATGAACTTACAAACAAACAAAATAAAAACATGGTCAAAATTACACCGAGACGTATGGGAATACCACAACGGCAAAATACCAGAACATCTAATGATAGACCACATAGATAGAGATCGAAACAACAACCATATATCAAATCTTAGATTAGTCACTCCTAAACAAAACCGAGAAAATATCGACCCTAAAACAAAAGCAATGTATAGTCAACGTATGACAGAATACAATTCCCAGCAATCAGGGAAATGGTGGCAAGATCCAGAAAAGAAAAAACAACAAGCAAAAGCACTATCAGCATCATGGGTCAATAGGGCAATAGAAAAGAATTGTTTATTATGTAATAAAATATTTACAGCTAAACATAACTCTGCTACATATTGCAGTAAGGAATGTAGACAAGAAAACTATTTTAGAAATGGGGTGAAACTATGGAAGCAGAAAACTACGAAGTAGGCTATGGGAAACCTCCTAAGAATAGACAGTTCGGACAACCTGAGGGAAACCCTCAACGTCATGGAGTATGGTCTATAGATTCCACACCACGTTTTAAACTAGAACAGATGATGAAACTCTCTACATCAGAAATCAAAAATGTTATAGATGACGAAGAAGCACCGTTGTTTGAACGAAAACTCGCGATAGCAATAGATGATGGTGACTGGAAAACCATTAAAGAGATGATAGAACAGGTTTACGGTCAAGCTAAACAAACTATAGATACCAGTGTTGTTATACCTCAAGCTTTAGCACCTGTTAAGGAAACTGATCTTGCGACTGACTAGCGGTTACAACAAAATAAAAGCTATGGATGGACGCTATAGGGTTTTACAAGGTGGTATGCGAGCAGGTAAAACATATAACATACTGATCTATCTAATAGCACTCGCGGAATTACGCACAGATATTATCATTACTGTTACCACTAATACTTTCCCTGCTTTACGTCTAGGAGCTATGAGGGACTTTCAGAAAATACTTAAAGAAACAGATCATTGGATATATTTCGACGAGAACAAAACTAATCATACGTTTACTTGTAAAGCTACAGGTTCTATATTTGAATTTGTAGGTTTAGATGAAGAACTTAAAGCTCGTGGTGCTGCTAGAGATATTTTGTTTGTTAATGAAGCTAACCGTATCAAGTGGGATGTGTTCGACCAGTTGGCTATGAGAACATCAGAGTTTACTTTTATAGATTATAACCCTACTAGCAAGTTTTGGGTTCACGATAAGATCATACCTAGAGAAGATGCAAGCTTCGCTATCTTAACTTATTTAGATAATGAAGAAATACCTCCTAACATTAAAGCCGATATAGAAGCACACGATAGAACTTCTAACTGGTGGAAAGTATATGGGCTAGGGCAGATAGGTGAACTTGAAGGCAATATTTTCCAGGGCTGGGAGTTTATCAATCAGATACCTGAAGAAAAAGAACTGTTAGGTTATGGTCTAGATTTCGGTTTCGCTCCTGATCCATGTGCTCTCGTATCGTTATGGAAAGTAGATGGCAAACTTCTCGCTGTTGAAGAATGGATGGAAACAAAGCTCACACCAGAACAAATAGTAGCTAAAGTCATTATGACCACACCGCCTAACAGCCTGATTATTGCGGATAATGCTAGACCAGAAATAATATCTCAAATGCAACAATCCGGTATTCAAGTGTTGCCTTGTGTGAAACAAGAAAATATTGCAGGTCAACTTGTAGGTGTAAACGGTCAGCTCGAAAAGATGAACGAGTTTAAGTTCTTGGCGTATGGTAAAAACCTTGAAGAAGAATATTTAGATTATCGTTATAATGAATCACGCGATGGTACATTTACGAGTAAGATACCTAAAGGCAAAGATCATTTGCTGGATGCTTTAAGGTATGTGTGGTACTGGACTCATAGACGTGATATATTAGAATCAGCAATGGCACGAATTTTGAGAGAGTATAAATGAGACTTAACCCTTGGAGTAAATCTAGAACTATAGTTGCTAATGCAAAAGATGCTTCTAGTTCTGTCCCTTCTGCTCGTCTAGATCAACAATATACTTTACCTGGTTTACTTTCTCGTTCAGCTTACGATAATGGGTTCGCTCCTATCTCTGCTATTAGTGACGAGATATTGAAACGTAATTTGCATCTTGGCGATGTTAACAATCCGGAAACAGATATTACTAAACAGTTCATGTTTTGGAATGCTTTCATTAAACCTAATGATCGTATGGGTTTTATGCAATTTTTAGATTTACTTGTTGCTGGTTTTTTGTCTTTATCGGAACTTTCTTTTCTTGTTTGGCATAGTAATGGTGGTGAACCTATACCTGGAGCACCTGAAGGCGGTTTTACTCTCGATAGTATTTGTGGTTTTACTGTAATCTCGGAAGCGTGTAAAGGTTATGATAGTTATGGTTATGAACAATGGAACATAAATTTAGGTGTAGGTAATGGTACTAAAAAATTCTCGCGTGAAGATGTATTGACTTTAAAATATAGTTTACTTCCCGATGATGGTGTTAGTGGTGTCAGTCCTGGTTCAGCTTCAGGTCAAGAAGCAGCTATACGAGACAGGCTTAATCAACAACAACGTGCCCTGTTTGATAATGGTGCAACACCATCAATCATAGTCACTATCCATGCTAGAAGCCATGATGAGTTCACTACGATACAACAAGCTTACGAAAAAAATAATCGTGGTGCTGCAAAAGCTGGCGGTGTAGTCTACCAATCTGTTATTGATAATGGAATGTTGGCTGGGATGGGTGAACCTAAAATTGTTATTACACCTGTTGGTACAGCGAACAATCAGTTGGCTATTAAAGAAATTATTGAGTTCACGGAATCAACTATTACTTCTAATTATGGTGTTAGCCCGATTATTTATGGTGATGCTACTACTACTACTTTTCAGAATCAGGAACTTGCAGATCGTAAATTCATGGACAGAGTACAAGCTATCCTGGTTAGACTGTTTGCTTCGTTTGAGAATGAATTATCACGACTAATCAATATGCCTTTACCATTTACTTTTGTGTGGGATGATGTCGAACTCGATCTTACTCAAGAACAAGAAATTAAAGCTCGCACTAAAACAGAAAATGTTCGTGCGTTTGTTGGCCTTGTACAGTCGGGTGCTACACCTGAACAAGCAGCAACAGTATTAGAACTTGGTGATGATTGGAAGAAGATAGCGATAGTCGAACCTGTAACTACACCTGATATTGCTCCTGCTGCACCATCGTTAAATATGTTTAAACCTATCGAGCCTTTAATGTTAGAAGGTTGTTCTTGTGAAGCACATAACGCTTTACCTAAGAAAGTATCAGAGCAGGAACAATCGGCTCAAAAAAAAATTCTAAATATACTTAAAAAACTTGCTAAAGAACTTTTTGATAAGAAACAATCTAATGCGGTTAGTGTTTATGATCAACTAATTATTGATGAGCTTACTAGTGTGATGGCTCAGGGTTCTACTGTTGCTGGTACACAATTACTTAATGATGTTGGTGACGATCTAGTGTTAGCTGATTTTACTTCGCTATCTAAATCTTCTATCTCTAAGTTAGAGAAACGTGCAACAAAAGTTGTAACGAACTATAAAGATTTCGTTACCGAGAAACTTAACGTATGGTCTGATCAAGATGTTAAAGAAGCATTTAGTAGTTTCTATAGTGACAAGGTAGAATCACGAGCTTCGTTAATATCTCAACAAGAAACTAAGAACGCTTATCAGAATGGTGAACTAGATGTAGGCGAGAATATAGATAAATGGTTAACAAAAAATAAGCCACAATCTTATATAGTAAAAACTTGGCGTACTACATCTGATAAGCCTTGTCCGTTCTGTCAGAAGATGGATGGTACAGAAGCTGGTATTAAAGATAGTTTTGTTCCTGGTGGTCTTATAGATGATGGTGATACGACATTGGTTTTGGATTCTGCTTATAGTGATGGGTCTATTCCTGATGCTCACGCGAATTGTGTTATTGGTGATACTGTTGTTCAATCGCCTGATCTAGAAAATGTACAACGTGCTTTTTATTCAGGTGACATAGTTAAGATTACTACCGCCGTAGGTCGTAGGCTTTCCGTCACCCCTAATCACATAGTGCTTACATCTCGCGGTTGGGTCGCTGCTAAGAATCTCACTAAGTCCGATAGCGTAATCAGCTATAACGTCGGGGAAGAAACCTCGTCGAAGGTCAACCCACACGACAATAAGAGTCCAGCCTCTATCGAACAAATATTCGGAGCGTTTGTTGAAGCTGGTGGCATGACTTCCGTGAGCGTGCCATCCACCGCCGAAGATTTCAAGGGCGATGGATTGTTCGTTGAGGGCGATGTCGATGTTGTATCTGCCGATAGCCTTTTGGGGAGTAATATCGATTCCACGTTGTTGGAGTGCTTCGATAACTTGAAGTTCACTGATGCTAATGTTTCCGCTGTTGATAGTCTCGCGAGTAGCAGCGATCTTAGTTCGATGTTGTTCGCTTTGACTCTTGCCTCTGACGGCATCATGGGCTTTGAGCGTCTTAGCTCTATGTTGTTCAGGGGTGAGTTGACTAGAGAAAAGTTTGTTGGCCTCTTTGATGTTTCTGATTATGACTTCAGATTGAAGCAAGCGGCGGCGAATGACGTTACGGCTGACCTTGTAGGACTTCGCGATGCTTTGTTCGGATTCGCCAGCGTTATATCTGTTGATAATATCGTCGATGTTGAGGTGGGTAATTATTCTGGGCATGTGTATGATCTTTCTACTGTGTCTACAAGTTACATCGCTAATTCTATCATAAGTAGTAATTGTCAATGTGTATTCAAATTTAGTTTGAAAAGTAAATAGGAGAAATTATGGTTAATACTTATATTAGAGCAAGGTCACCTAAAGGTAGTGTTGGTGTTACTGATGTGGTGGATGCTGGAGAGTTATCGGCTTATAGTGCTGGTGTGCTTTCTGGGTTTACGGCTGCTAGTGCTGCATCGTGGACTTTACAGATCGGTGGTGTATCAGGTACGCAAGATGTTGCTATAGCTAAAAATCCTGGTGGTGAATCAGAACTTTTTTCTGGTACTGCTGGTCAGTCGATAGCGTTTGTTATTGGTGGTGCGCCTGGGACACCTGG
>ERZ869925.1301-NODE-1301-length-11767-cov-4.331199_pt1 | contig 11767 bp, 18 predicted proteins | sample MGYA00579311_ERZ869925 | MGnify/ENA primary metagenome ERZ869925 (study PRJEB32216, sample SAMN09231817) | wastewater metagenome | place: USA: Maryland | collected 2016-07-30 | study: EMG produced TPA metagenomics assembly of the PRJNA472060 data set (Reclaimed...
CAGAACTCCTATGTAATTAGTCCTAAACGAGCCATCAGTAATAACAATTGAATGGCTGAAACGATTATGAGAACAAATAGTGCTGCAGTAATAGTGGCTGTTACCCAATTGTACATGGTTCTGCTCTCCCCTTTCAACTTTCGTACGGCGGCCTTGGTTTGCATAGCTATGGTCATGCCTTGCTTATCCAATTCATCAATCGTCTGTTCATATTTTTCTATAATAGCTAAAGCTTTTTTAAGTTCTTTGTCTGAGCCCATTATTGTGTCTAATCTATTGTCTGCAGTTTCTGTTTTAAAGAATAAATCTTTTTTAAGTTGTTCGTTTTCTCTAACTATTCTACCCAAGTCATCTGCCCAGTCAGAAAAATCTTTCTTGTCTTTCTCCAGCTCTCTAATCTGCTTATCGCACAAATCCACAGCGTTTCGAAGCTTGGTGTTTTCGGCTTCAAGCTCTATAATCTTTTGAGCCATTTCTTTTTCATATGGCTGAGTAGGAACCTTGGGAAGGTATGAAATAACTTCTTTTAATCTTTCGTTTTCAGCCTGGAGTTTTTCTATAATAGGACGCCAATGCTCTTCAAACCAAACAGATTGTGGGTGTGCGACGTAGAAGGGAATATTTGGAATGTCATTATTCATCTCTAAACTCCTCCCAGCATTAAATGCATTAACTTATTTATAACAACAATTAAGCCTAAAAGCAAACAATATCCGATAAAAAATAAAGCGGTAGCTTGTAGCGTTAATTTAACATCTTTAAAACTAACGTAGTAGAACACTGAAGCTACTGTTGGAATTAGGACAAGTATGAATAGTAACATTAAGCACCGCCTCTATTTTTAGTTAAAATTGTCACAGTTAGCAGGAATACCTTGGCAGCCGTTAGGGCACACCTTTTGAAAATGACCACCCTGTGAGTCCATAAACGTATATTTTACGCCTGTAACATCTACCCTTGCACTTAAGATTTTCAACGTAATCCCTGGTACTTTAGATGCGTAGCAATGGTCAATTTGTAACGGGACGTATGGCGTATCGAAGGTAGTTTTAGGTGCGCAAGATGAAAGTAGGATACCGAGTGTCAGCAGTGTTAAAGTTTTCATTTTAAATGTACCTCACTTTTATATCTTTAGTCTATTGCATTTTAGCTGCCAAGTCAAATAGTTTGTAGTGGAGATGGGAGCGGGAAAGTGTTTAAGGTTTAGTCGGTTGCTGTAACTTTTTTATATAGTCTATCTGCTCTTGACATCTGTCACGCAGTAAGTCCATATAGCTGAAATGACCGCTAGCAAAGTTAATATTACGCGCCCAATGATGCGCTTGCTGCACTTGGGTAACAGTTCTACAGCTGCGGATAACTTTTAATACATAAGATCGTTTGTCTTTAGGTTTCATTTAAATTGCTCCTATAAAAGTATACTGCTTTTTATTTACGTAAGAGTGTAAGACTTCCCGATGTACTTCTACTATTTTACCTGATTTTTTAGACATAAATAAGTATCCTGGAGCAATATATCTGATCATCCCTCCTGGGCGTAATACATCCCGATTGTTATCCCAAAAGTTATCTGTTTCTTTTTCCGCAGGTAGCCATTTAGCTAGCCCTGCTGCGTCTGAGGGCATATAAATTGAAGGGGCTACAAATTCTGGCATAGGCTCTTTAATTATAAGCCAAATAAAAACCCCCATTATTGGAAACATTATACTGGCAAAAAGAATAGCGGCATCTTGATATGGATTCATTTATACACCTCTTTAGTCACACAATAGCACGCCTGTGTGCGATCGTAAACAGTTAAATGTAGTACCGATCGGGTAGGTGTCATAAGCCGCTAATAAGCAGACTATCGCCGTCACTACCATGACAAAAATTGTAACTTTAAGTGTTTCAGCTTCTGTGTTCATGTTATTTATTCTCCTTAATATATTTTGATCCATTTTTTAAGCCGTTTACAGTATCTTTGCGAACCATCTCGGTAAGCGTAATATCGTAATCTTCTTAATCCTCTGTTAATAATTTGTCGAATGCGCTGGGGTGTTACCTGCCACGCTTCGGCTATCTCTCTGCAATTGAGTGCGGGGCTGTTAGCTAATCCGTAATAATACTGTATACACGCTAACTCTCGCGGTGTCAATTTACTTAACATAGGGGCTAATAAACTTCGTAATTCTAGCTGCTTTATCGCGTCCATGTTATCTCCTTTTGTTACCTGTCTTTTACGTGTTTCACTTTATGTACCAACTTTAAACTTTTTATATTTGAGCTGGGACGGTTATGGTGTTTAAGGTTTAGCCGGGTGTCTTTTTAATATAGTCAATAGCTTTTTGTAATAAAGTAATATCATCTTTAAAATAACCAATGGCTGAATTACAAGCGCCACATAGTAAACCGCGCACTTGACCTGTAGTATGGCAGTGGTCCACGTATAATCTACCGCGTTTAGCTGAGGGATCATGTTGCTTACCACAAATTTTACACTTGCATGCTTGAGCTGTCAACATTTTATTATAGTCTTCAATTGAAAGGCCGTACAAACGTTTAATGTCTGTAGCATGTTGTTTGTCTGGGTTTTTATCGCGCCATTTAACGGCTAAAGCATTATACGCCGGTCTATTTTCAGCTCTCCAAGCTAATGTCTTAGCTTGTTTGCAAATTTTACAAATAGACATCTTGCCGCTTTTAAATCCTTTATCATTAAAGAAATTGTCTAGAGGCTGCGGGTTGTGTTGAGTACAATTAGGGTTTTTACATGTTTTTATTTATCGTCCTTTGTTAAATATAGGATACAATGAAAATGTATAGATGTCAATACAAATAAAAAAGGCCATCTCGTTTAGAGACAGCCTTTAAATCTTTTATGATTTTAAGTAGTTAGCCTACTGTGACAATGTCACAACGCAGTTCCAACCAGGCGCGGAGCATATAAGATTTCCATAATACCCGATACGAATTTCGAGGGCGTCAGCATTTCCGACGCGAAGCCCTTCTAAGCCTTCCATACCGTATGTCAAAATGTGAGGTACTTTTCCTAATGAACGCAATTTGAATGTGTCCATAGTTAAAAGGTAACATGTTTGTGGAGGGCACGAACGGTCAGCTAACACAGTTACGCGACCATATGCTGATTGGAACGTGATACCTTCGAAAGCTACTTCAACTTCATCGTGGTTTACTTGTACGTATTGTACTTTAGCGCCTAAAGCGTTAACTAAAGCGGCGTAAGAAGCAAAGTCCATGATAGCTAAATCTGGTTTACCGCCCTCACGATTTAAGAATGCTAATGCGTTAGTCATTCCCTCTTCGATAGTGTAGCTAGAAGCGTCATAACGGCATCCTGCTAAACGAGTTGGGTCAGTTGAACGATTTACACCCCAGAAATTGTCCGTAGCTCCTGGAGTAGCTTTAGGTAACCAAGCAGCTAAGCCTGATAACGCTAAGTTAGTACCAGCAGAGATAGTACCGGCAACGATGTCACCGTTAATACCTAAACCTTTACCAGCTGTTGTCCAAGAAGAATCAGCTGCTGAAGCAGTTACGCGGATAACGCCATTAGCACGGTCAACTGAAATGATTGACGCAGTTGTAGATGAAATAGCTGAAATTGTAGATGCAGAAACTGTGTAGTTTACTAACAACATACCAACCTCGAACTGTACAACTTGTTGTGCATTCGATAAAGTGATGTCATATGTAGAACCAGACACCAATACACCTGATCCAATAATACCACGTGTACCAGTACCGTCACCGAATAATTCAAATGCGATATTGTTAGTGATATTTCTGAAGCCGCCATCCATCTGTAATTTAGCAGCGTCTACGAAAGCACCTGCGTCAGATTTAGTTTGTTCCATTAATAAGTTCGTGATAGTAACTAATTGGTAGTCACTGATTACATACACGAAATAGCTTACTAATGAAGTAGCTGTTTGTTGGTTTTGTGCATTCGCGAACGTATGCGCACGACCTTGTGGATTTCCGTACTCTAATGGTACTGGGATGTACTTCATAGCTATAATAGGGTCTTACAGCTTTTGTTATCGTAGTGGCTTTTTATCCTCTACTTCAATAGGTTTCCCTATTGTTCAGCATATATTTTCACACATTTGTGTGTCGAGCACTCGTGGGGTAGTAGTCCAATTTATCATTTTTACTTATATTCTCAGCTGCCCATAACGGTTGCATGTTTGTAAAGTGACATGCTTCAGCTAATTCTGAGAGATTCGTCAGGTCAAATGCTGATAATGGCTTAATGTGATCTATGTGCCATTGTCCGTAATTGTCCCAATTCATACCTTCAGTGAATTGTTTTTCTAAATGCGCTTTAAACTCAGTCATTGTACAACCTAAATTTTTAGTAGCTGATCCCGTTTTTACTGCTTTTCGAATTCTCACTCTTAAAGCATGTGCGAGTTTATGATTAACGTCGCTATTACGGTATTCTACATAGTAGTTTAAGTTTTTGTTTGACCATCGTCTTTTAGCTTCTGTATATTGTGATTTATTTTCAGACTGCCATTGTTTTTCGTATTGGCGTCTAGTCTGACTTTGACCACGATGTTCGCGACATACACCTATCGTATTATCTTTTCTTAGGTTTTTGTTGCAAACTTTACAGTTCATTGGTTTCCTATCCTATGCGTTACGGTGGATAAAATATGTTACTATCCTATCTTACCTCGGTATTCCCTTGAAGTCAAGCTTTTTAGGGTTCACCGATTTTGCTCAATTTAACGCTGGCAAGTATGTCTACCAGCGAAGCCGTCCGGCGATTCATTTTTAGGCACTAAAGCCAAAAATGGATTCTCCTTGTCGTTTAACCGGACGTCTTTATCTCGGCACAAGGTTTGCTACACGAGATCTTTCATGTAATCTTTTGAATCTGTGTATAATTCTTTTAAAGCTGCGATTTGATTCGCACTGTTAGCATATACTTGCATTTTATTTTCCTTTGTTATTGACCTACCTGCTTACTGCGCTTTTTAAACGACTCACTGAGGTATTGTTAGGGTCATAGTTTTGTAGTTGGCCTTATGCCTCCTACTATTTTAATTGTCCCTTAAAAGCTAATATAGCGCGTTCCTTAGCGGATAACTGTCTAGAGGATGCTGTATTGTTGGTTAAGGTTTTCATTTGTGGCTGCTTTGGATTGTCAGCTGTGGCTGCAGGGTTCTTCGCAGTTTGAGGTTGCTCTTTTGGTGCACTATTCTGAGCAATCTTAGCTTTAATTTTATTAATTTTAGTTAATTGTAACGCTTCTTCTACCAAGTAGTCTTCTACTTGTTGAGCAGCTTCTTCTACTGATAGCAAAACACCGTCTTTGCGGTAAGTTTGTTCAATAAGGTCTACAACGTCGTCATGTGAGCGTGTTGACTTGATAGTTTCAAAGTTAGGGTCTGAGTCTACTAGTGCTTTAGTGTCAGTTTTAAGCTGTTTAATAGCGGCTTGGTACTGTTGGGTTTGGTGCTCTACTGATTTCTGCTTAACCTCTTCGTTTGCCGCTTTAATAGCTTGTAATTCAGCTTTAAGCTCAGCAATGGTAGCTGCTACCCGAGGATCTTGTGGTGTATGGTTAATGTAAGCGTTTGTAATCTCTTCATAAGATAAGCCTAATTCAGCTAAAGCAGCAATAGGATCTAATTTAAACGTATCTCGTGACACATATTTAGTTTGATCTGGGGGCGGTTGTTGCTTATAACTGTTCTCACGTGCTTCTAGCTCAGCTTGACGTTGTTGTAAAGCTTGTTCTTGAGCTTTCATTTCTTGAGCTCTTTGGCGAATAGCTTTTTCCTGACGGGCTAATTGAGCAAATCTACGAGATTCGGGTGTCTCTACTGGAGGCTTTGTGTCTTCTGTAGATACCTCTTGGCTCTGATCTTCGGTTTGAGCTTCTACTGGTGGTGTTTGCTGCTCATCATCCTTTTTCATCACCACGCTAGCTTCTTCTGGACTAATAGCGTTTTGGTTTTGAACAATTGGGTTTTCTGGTTGTGGGGGAGGGGTGGCGGGGGTTGCTGCTTTAAAAGCGGCTTTTGCGCGTTCCATAGCTGATGCCATACCTTGTGTTGATTGAGGCGTTGGTGCCCCTGCAGGTGTGATTTTCATATTATCTTCCTTTGTTATATTTTGTGTTTAACCTTGTTGAGTTGGTGCGTTCGGTATTAAAGGGCTTTGAGCAGGTGCTTGTGGCGCAGCAGTTGGAGGGGCTACTGGGCCACCCCCTGGTGGTATTTGACCTGGTGTAGGGGCTACAGAAGCTTGTATAATAGCGTCTACCTGATTGCTAAAATCGCGTAGCATAGCCATCTTTTCTTCTTCTAGCTTACATTGGCTGTACAAGTTCATATATTGGGTTGTAATGGTTTTAGCTAATTGTAAGTCCATATAAGGCTCTGGAGGGGAGTATTTACCATCGTCGATGATTTCGTCTAAGATTTGGAATATACGCTCTTCGGCGGCATTAGCGAGCTTCTCAATTTGTTCTAAATCTGGGTAATCAAGTAAGCGTCTACCTTCTTGTAAGGTAATCATACCTGATTGCACCATTTCTGTGACTTTGGCTAATCGTCCTGCTGGATCTTTAGGTAGGCTAGATTGGGTGAAGCATTGAACGATAAAGTTATCGTCAATTAGGTCGGCTTCTTTAAGGTTAATCTCTCTAATACCGTTCTTATTAGGATAGACGGTTAAATATTCGCCTTGTTCTTGGCAAATATCTTTAGCTTTTTCAATAATTTGGTATGTTAAATCAATAAAAAAGTCATCGTAACGGCGAGCCAAAGAAGCAAAACGATCCGTACTAATGTCGTCATACGACCTGATGGCTTCTCCTGAATCAAGACCTTGTGGTTTTTGGCTTGTCGCTTGCAATGCAGACACACCACATTGTTGGTAGCCATATTGAATAAGTTTGTCTCTTTCAGCATACAAGTCAGGTGCATTTGAGTTAGCCACTTCATAAACTGGTTTTGTCCCTCTAAATTTGATAATAGCACCGACTTCATTATTAAAGTGGCTGTTTACGACTTTAGAGCCGTCATCTACGAATATTCTAGGCACCCCTACTAATTTGATAGCTCTCGAGATTGTGAATAGAATACTATTAAGTTCTAACTGCGTGCCCATAAGCTGTTCAGCTAAGCCCTGCGACCAAAAACCTAGTAAGCGTGGGCTATAGTGTAGAAAAGAGAATGGAAAGCGTTTTTTATCATAACCTTCATCTAATAGTGACCCAGACGAAATGGCCAACGAATGACGACCATCTTTAGTGTTTTCACCTGATGGCAGTCTCCAACCTTCTACTACTAAGATAAGGTCAGATACTGTCTTAGAGCTATCTTGCGAATTGTCAGGATAAGCTTTAGCAGCATCTTTAATCTTAGCTTTATGATGAGGGAAAGCGGCTTCTAATACGTCACGGTCAACAAGCTTAATACGGTACATTTGACGTGGTTCACCGTACATTGATTCATTGGGGTCTACCAGTAATTCAGTGCATAATACGCGCTCTAAGCCTACACGGTTATCTTGTGTTTCGTAAGTGTGTATGATACCTGTGCCGGCTACTAAAGCGTCTCTTAAAGCTATTGTGGCTAATGAGTAGGCTTTAGTGTGGTAGAATTCACCTGCTACGAAGTTATTAAGCTTTTTAGCTAATGTACGTTGTTTATAGTCACCATTGTCTGTTAAAAACACTGGTTGCGGTCTAGATTGTGATATACGGCTGATTAAAGTATCGGCGGCTGATTGGATAAGGTTAAATGTAGGTCGCTCTTGTGGTAAACCTGACGTACTGTCAATTTTAGACATATTAGAACCAGCAAAGTTATATAAGCTTTGATTACCGTAAAGTCGTGCGAATACTGCTGTTTGTCTGTAGCGATAGGCTTGGGACTCTTTTAAGTAGGCAGCTGTAGCTAGCATCTCAGAAGCTGCTTTGTTTGAGTCTTTGGTCAACCACCATTGTTGCAATACGGATGACGCCTGGGAAGGGCTTGTCTTCATAGTAATTTTAGACGCAGGGCCTTTGGCGTTCGTAATTTTCATTAGTTGTTACTCTTTTCAATGTAGTTAGCCAAAGCTCTTAGGTAGAGAGCACTCTCTCCTACGTTACCTAAGGCTAGGTTACAGCCTGAGCACAGTAGTCCTCTGATCTGTTTTGTTCTATGGCAATGATCTATAACTAGAGCTTTAGTAAAATTAGACTGATGTCTCTTACAACTTTTACAGCATCCTTCTTGAGCCTGAAACATAATGTTGTAATCTTCCATAGTTATCCCGTAAGTCCTCTGTATAAATCGATCTTTCTTTTTTAGTTTCTGTTCCGGAGTCAAGTTTTGGTATCTAATCTTCTGTGTTTTGCATGCGCATTCTTTACATTCAAACAGAAGATTATATTTACCGTTTCGACCCTTTTGCTTAGTAAAAGCAGTGTTAGGTTTGGCTACGCCGCAGGAATTACAGCGTTTCATTGCTACCTGTAGACCACATTAATAACTGCTCTTCTGTCAATTCTACAGGCTCTTCGGATTCTTGCTGTTCTTCTGCTTGAGCCTGGTATTTAATAGCTACATTTTCAAAGGAAAATGGATCATTAGCAGCTGCTGGATTTGGTTGAGGTATTTCCTTAGTAGCTGCTTTACGTTGTTTGTGTGGTGCAGAGCCTAGTACTATCTCTATGTTGTCGACTTTAATTGAATCTACACCCATTTCGCGGCATAGCTTCAATAAATTCTTTAATTCTTTGTTGTCTTTTACTTGCATTATTTCATCCGTTTGTTTTTCATTTTAGCGCGGATTTGAGATATCATGTCGTGCTTGTCTGACTCACCCATTTCCCGCGAGTCGCCGTGTTCATTTGAGTCTAACGGTTGAGACATATCTTCAAAGTCTTCGTCCATACGCCAGTCTAAAGCTTCTTTATTGTGTTTGTAGTAAGCGTTAGGCTCTTCATCGTTATTACGGTCAATGTCAACTTGACCGCCTTTAGCCATCATTTTAGCTCTTTTAGCCATAATAGCTGCTGCAATAGATGCGTGACGATCTTCATCAGCTTCTGGTTGAGGTTGCTCCATATCGTCAATCATACCGCCTTCTGCGAAATGATCAGCCATATACTCATCCATCGGAAGTCTATGGTCATCTGGCTTGCGTGAAGGTGTTCCTGGGTTTTGATCTTCTTCAGCTTCGCCCATTGACAATAAGCCGTTAATCATACCGCCTTCAGCGTATTGCGGCTCCATCTCACCGCTCATAAATTCATCTTCAGCTGGTCCTTTATCTTCTGACATACCTTTATGCTTTTGTGGAGGCATATCAGCCATATCTGGGATTTTACGACCTAAAGCGTCTACTTTAGATGTTTTGATGACTTTGGAATGTACCATTGAGGGTGCGGACATTGGCTGTGTTTTAGCTTTTGGGGCTGGAGCACGTTGGATCATGGCTGCATCATTAGCTTTAGATTCAGGCATAGGGCGTGACTGCTCGGGAACTGTTGCTAAACCGCCTTTAGACATCTTTTTAGGGTTTTTACGTTTAATGGCGTATGCAATTGCTAATGACTGGTCTTGAGGTTTGCCTGATTTCATTTCTTTCTCCACGTTCTCTTTAAAAGCTTTTTTAGATTTTGATTTTATAAGGGGCATTACTCAGCTGCCTTTTGGTTTTGAGCATCGTAAGAATGCGGCTCTATGTGTTCGCCTTCTTCATGAGGCATTGCATCTAGGATTGTAAAAGCGTCTTTTAGAGCCTGAGCAGCTGCTTGAATATCACTGGAGTGGACTGCTTTAATTAGAGCTTGGGCACATGACTCAATTGCTGCTGCGTGGTCGTCTTGTGGTTCTTGAGCTTTTTCATCAGATTCTCTAGTTTTTACTATAATACCTGAATTAAAACGGTCTTTATTCTTCAAAAAAGGCAAAGGCAAGCGAACCTCCTAGGTGTCATATAATACCTATTGGCTCGCTTATTCCCCTTTAAGCCATTTATTGTATTCCTGCTCCTTACGATGCCCCTCAAGCTCGGCTTCCCACATCTCATCATGTTGAGCTTCTAGCCATTCAGGGCTGCCCCACTTAGGTTTTGGTGGTTCTGCGGGCTTAAAGGTATGCCCATAGGATTCCCGAAAAGCGTACAGCACAGCGTCTATAATATCACTATGGTAATTCTTTTTAATAACTATGCGGTTGGGAGTGGTTTTTTCGTAGTCAATTTGAACTAAATAGGAATCTAATGCAAATTGTGAACTTTTTGATGCTTTAAAGTTACCTAAACGTAGGTAATCATTAAGTAATTCTACGTTTGTTTGTTTTTTGGCTTTATCTGCGGCTTCTAACGGTACAGCAAAACGTGACCTATAATCTTCGGCTGCTTTTTTACCTAGTCCGCCTTCATCCATAACAATCTTATAAGCATCATATTTCTTTTGTAACGCGTCAATTTGGTTCATCAAGGCAGACACACCCTGTCCTCGTTTTAGCAGCTCTTCTACGAGATAGACTTCTGGTGTTGTCTCTGACCATGCTACTACTGCTATGGCATCGGCGTCTTTGAAACCGATGTCGACACCTAGGATGTAGTTCCATTTGTGCTGGATTGGTAACTCTTTGTAATCATTAACTTTTTCGTTATACCTGATCCATAATGAATTCGTATCCAATACCCACTGGTTGCGATATTCTCGACGTAGTGTTGGGTTTTCTTCTGTCCATTCTCGTTTTTTAATTAGGTCAGCGATAAACGCTTCTGGATTAGGCATATGCGGGTTGTCTAACAAGGTCCACTTATGTACACTATAGCCAAATTTGCCTTCCTGTGTAACGTCGAAGAAGTAACCTTGAGGCACCGGTCCCGGTGTGCCTGTTACTGCTAGCCAACCGTCTGCGTAATCGGATATACAAGCTCCGACTACGTCGTCTATTAAAGATTGTAGATGAACTCCAAAATCCTGACTTTCATCAATACCAATTGCAGGATGTTTTCGTCCTTTTAAACGTTTAGTGAAGTTTTTTAAATCAGCACCCATTAATTTAAGTTTAGCACCGTTAGGGTGCTTGACCTCTAATTTAGACTCTGTAAATTCTAAATTTAAATTGTAGCGGTCGTTCATTTCGACCATCACTGGCCACATGATTTCTTTGGCTGAGGTGTGTGTTAACGACAAATATACTGAGGTAGACTTAGGGTGCTTCTCCATAGTACGTAGGAATCTAATGGCTAGTCCGTTGGTCTTGCCGGCGCGACGTGAGCATTGTGCTGCGATATATCTGGATGTGTCGTTAATAAAGGCATCTTGTTGTGGGAAGTCACCTTTTAGTTCGACCCTATTATATTTGTCGCTTCGGCTGATACGTTTAGCCTTTTCGACCATTAAAGAAGTTTTACTGATTACTGCCATGCCAGCCTGTTAATGTTAAGCCTTCTGGTGGTTTATAATCAGATTTAGATTTCATTTCGTTCAGCACTTTATCAGTGTCTTCCTTAATTTTAAGCATTCTAGCTTTTAATTCTTCAAAATCAGCTAAAGGCCATCGGTTTAATAGCTTATTACGCCAAAAAGAAGATGTATTAAAAATAGATTTAGACAAGGCGTTTAACTCTTGTCTTTCTTCATACGTAAAATTCATGGTGTTTCGCCTTGTTGTTTACTTAAAGCTTCGATTTGCTCGTCTGTGAGGTCTCGTAAGCTTTCAGCTTCTCTTTCTTTAAGTTCAAATAAGAGCTTTAGATGATCCCTGAGGTCTCGAGAAGTATTTGGGTCTAG
>ERZ869925.1302-NODE-1302-length-11752-cov-9.786783_pt1 | contig 11752 bp, 14 predicted proteins | sample MGYA00579311_ERZ869925 | MGnify/ENA primary metagenome ERZ869925 (study PRJEB32216, sample SAMN09231817) | wastewater metagenome | place: USA: Maryland | collected 2016-07-30 | study: EMG produced TPA metagenomics assembly of the PRJNA472060 data set (Reclaimed...
GGGGTGTTTTTATGTACAGTAGTGAATGGAATATATACTATGATTAACTAAGCGACCCGGAATCCGAAAGGAGCGAATATTTACTTATCAGTCGCTTAGTTATTCTCAATACCACTAATAAATAAACAGTAATAAACAGATGGCAAGATATAAGAAAGGTGAATCAGGTAATCCAAATGGGCGTCCAAAAGGTGCTGTTGCTAGAACTACAAAAGAGATGAAGGAAGCACTTCAATTAATAATTGATAACAACCTATATAGATTACAAGAAGACTTAGATAGAATGAGTCCGGGTGTAAGATGGGGTGTATTAGAGAAGCTTAAGAAGTATGTAATTCCTACAATGAGTCAAACTAAAGTAGACGCTGAAGTAAGTGGAGATATTAAGATTAAGATAGTATATGAAGATGAGTTAGGTAAAGAGGAAGATGATATGAATAATCTTGATGATAATGATATTGATTTAGATAATTAAAAAATAAACGATAAATAATGAATCTAATTAAGGGATTAGAATGGTTTTATGATGAAGGGATATTTGGAAAATATAAGTGGGTTAGTAAAGGATTAAAATGTTTTTATTTTCTACACTTATTTCTACAAATAATATATTTATTTCTAGTATACTATGGAGGTTATACACCTGTGGTGTCTTATACCAGAGTGATTTTCTTTATTTTAATTGATACTTTAAATATTCTTGTGATTTATTATAAAGAGAAACAGTATATGAAAAATATTACGTTAGTGGAATATAGAGATATAAAAATAAAGGAAGTATTAAGATAAAAAGATAAACCATAAACAATAGGGGGTGGTACCAATTGCAGCGAAGATTAAACATTTTCAATGAAACCCGGAGTGGGACCCGGCACCTCCACAAGAAAAGATAAATGAAATATTATAATGAGTAATGAACAAACAAAATTCATAAGAGATTTAAAAGAACATATAAATAAATATTATAAAGTTGAGATACCAATAATATTAGAAGGAAATATATTCTCCTATTTTAAAATGAATAGAGAAGAAGCTAAGAGTAAGAATATAAGTGGAAAAATAGGTTGGACTTATAATAATATAAGATGGACAATTGATGAAGAAGAATTTATTGATTATATATTATCAACTATTAGAAATGGGAAGATTTATTTCTATCATAAAATATTATTCTAAACTACAGATGAAATGATATGAATAATCTTGATGATAATGATATTGATAGAATATAATTAGGGGGTGTTACCAATTGCAGCGAAGATTAAACATTTTCAATGAAACCCGGAGTGGGACCCGGCACCTCCACAAGAGAAGATAGAATCAATTCTATCATAAAAATTAAGAGTATGAAGTGGATATTATTAAGATAGCATTTGATAAACAAAAGGAAATAATACTAGACAATTCAAGGTATAAGGTAGTTTGTGCTGGTAGACGTTTTGGTAAATCTGTTTTATGTAAGATAATAACGATTAGAAACTTAATTGCTAAGAAGAGAGTGGTATACATTACACCAATACATTTATTAGGTGAAAAGTTTTATAATGAAATAGTAAATTCATTTCCAAGTGAATCAATAATTCATCAGGATAAGCAAAAATTAGAACTTAAAATAGAAGGTGGTGGAGAATTAAAGTTCTTTTCAGGAGAAGAATTATATAGAAGTAGAGGATGTGAATTTGATTTATTAATAGTTGATGAAGCTGATTATGTAAATGATTTAAAGACTGAATGGGATATATCATTAAGACATCTAATAGATAAGACAGTAGGGGAAGCATTATTTGTATCAACCCCTAATGGAGAAAATAAATTCATTTACTCATTATTTAAAGAAGGAATATATAAAGAAGATGGTTTCAAATTTTGGCAATTCTCAACACATCATAACCCATATTATCCAAAAGAAGAATTACAAGAACTAATTGAAACACTACCTGAAGCAGAATATAGACAAGAGATATTAGCAGATACGGATTATATACAAACTTATTTAAGAAATGAGAAGATAGAATCAATTCTATCATAAAATATTATTCTATGAAGTGGATATTATTATAAATTTACCTAAACCCTATGATAAACAAAAGGAGATAATATTAGATAAATCAAGGTATAAGGTAGTTTGTGCTGGTAGGCGTGTAGGTAAATCCGTTTTATGTAAGATAATAACAATAAGAAATTTAATTGCTAAGAAAAGAGTAGCATACATTACACCAGAGTATTCATTAGGTGAAAAGTTTTATAATGAAATAGTAAGTTCACTTCCATCTGAAGTAATAAGTCAACAGAATAAATCAAGATTAAATTTAAAGATAGTAGGAGGAGGAGAATTAAAGTTCTTTTCAGGAGAAGCATTGCATAGGAGTAGAGGATGGGAATTTGATTTATTAATAGTAGATGAAGCTGCCTATGTAAATGATTTAAAGACTGAATGGGATACATCATTAAGACATTTGATAGGTAAGACCAGAGGTAAAGCAATATTTGTATCAACCCCTAAAGGAAAGAATTTCTTTTACTCATTATTTCAGAAAGGTATAAATGAAGATGATGGATTTAAAAGTTGGCAATTCTCAACACATTATAACCCACATTATCCAAAAAAAGAATTACTACACCTAATTGCAACTATACCTGAAGCAGCATATAGACAAGAGATATTAGCAGAGCCGGGTGAGAACATCTATAATCCATTTGGTACGGATAATATAAATAAGAACATTAGAGAACATTTATCTACTAATCCTACTGTATGTTATGGAATAGACTTTGGAAGGGTAAATGACTGGAGTGTTATAGTAGGTCAAGATGCTAATGGTAACCTTACTTATTTTGATAGATTCAAATTACCATGGGAACAAACAATAGATAGAGTTAAGAGATTAAGAGAAGTAGACCCTTACAATATGATTGTAGTGGATTCAACTGGTGTTGGTTCTGGTCTATGTGAAAGATTACAATTTATTATAACAAATGTTACAGGGTTTGAATTTACTTCAAAGAGTAAACCTATAATCATACACGATTTAATTAAAGATGTTGAATTAGGTGTTGTTACTTATAATGAGATGATAGCACAGGAAATGCACACATTTGAATTTAAATACACTACAATGAATAACATATCCTATAATGCCCAATCAGGATTCCACGACGATTGCGTGGCAGCATTAGCAATGTGTAATCATTACAGAAAGAAGTTAAGAGTGGTTGATGATTTTTTCTATGTGTTCTAATATGTATAAGTGATATTGGAATATATAATAGAAATAATAAAAGTTATATGGATAATAATAGTTCTACTGGTGCGGGTATAGGGTCTATTGAATTACTCTCAATTGTTTTTATAACGCTGAAGTTATGCGGAGTTATTAAGTGGTCTTGGTTGTGGGTTTTATCACCTATATGGATAGTTATAGGAATAATACTTTTGATATTATTAATTGATTCAATAATTTAATAGAAATAATAAAAGTTATATGGATAATAATAGTTCTACTGGTGCGGGTATAGGGTCTATTGAATTACTCTCAATTGTTTTTATAACGCTGAAGTTATGCGGAGTTATTAAGTGGTCTTGGTTGTGGGTTTTATCACCTATATGGATAGTTATAGGAATAATACTTTTGATATTATTAATTGATTCAATAATTTATGAATTTTTTTAAATAGTAATGATGTATAATAGAAATAATAACAATTATGAAAACTGAAACAATACAAAATGTTATATGGTATTTACTTGTTTATGGATATAGTTTTATAAGCTTATTATTCATACTTACTTTCTCAGGATTTAATTTAATAGGATTGATAGCAACTTTTGCATGGTTATATAGTAGTTATGGATTGTTAAGTATGGATATGAATAAAAAACCACTAATTAAGTATGATTAAGGAATATACCGGAAAAGAGATATTAGATAAGTTGCCTTCAGGATGGCACCAGGTTAAATTACAGACGTATTTAGACAGTCTATTAAAAGTTAAGGTAATTGATAAGGATGAAGTAGATGATGTGTTTTTGGGTATTGAAAATTCGATTAGTGTAGCTTCTGTTTATTTAGATTTAGATGTAGATATAATTAGGTCTTTTCCTATTTCATTAATAAGAGAGATTAATTTGAAACTATCATTCTTAAATAAAAAGCCTGCTCCATTAAAGAAGACAAAGTATAAATGGATAAAGGAAATAGAAGAACCTACATATGATACATTCATTCTTTATTTAAGGGTTAGTGAGTTATTGAGAAGTGGTGACTATACAGAGTTTCCTACAATAGTTAAGAATATTTGTTTAGATACATTGACTAAGGAACAAGTATTAGAGTTACCAATGGATGAAGTAGAAACAGGTTTTTTTTTGCTGAGAAAGTGTTTAATGAAATCATTAAACAGTATAGCAATGCAACATATAGTGAAACTGAAGAAGGACGATTGGAAGAAGAGGATATCAACTCTTTTCAAAAGGACTTAAAGGAATATAAAGAAAGGTATCATAAAGAGTATGGATGGTTTTTCTTAGCGGAACAAGTATCAGAGTGGGCAAGGACGGATTATTTTACAGTAATGAATAAACCAGCAATGGAGGTATTAGGAATAGTGATAATAATGAGAGCAAAAATTGAAATGTTACGATAATGGGTAGAAAAGATTTAAAGACTGCTTCAAAGGCATCTATTTATAGAAATAATGTGAAGAAACTATCAACACTTGGTAAGAGTAAGGATGGTTTTAATATCAATGATGTTCAGGGAAGTATTGAGAAAGCGTGTGGTGATTTCATTGAAAGGGTATTAGAGAATATAAATAGTATACCAAACTTTGTAACTACTGGTAAGATTACAGAGATATTTACACAGGCAACAGAAACAGGAGTAGATATAATGGCTTCACCACATTTGATATATCAAAGTAGGGGTGTAAGTGGTACAGAAACAAAGTATGATACACCTCATTCATTTAAAGATAAGATGCCACCAGCAAAAGTATTTGAGGATTGGGTAAAGAGGAAAGGAATAAATCTAAGGGATAATGAGAAGTATAGTAAACAGAAAGCACCTTTCAAGGATTTAACACAAGATGATAAGATTAAGAGTGCAAGTTGGGCAATTGCAATGAGTATATATAAGAATGGTATTGAACCTAAGAATATATATGAGAAAGAGATTCCAAAATTAGTAGAGGATTTAAAGAAAGAGATAATGGATTTTATGATTCAGAATATTGAACAACAGATTGCAATAAATCCAAGAGATGGAGGTAAAAATAGAATTATAACATTAAAATGATAAAACAACCGGGACCTTATTATAAAATTACTCCTAGAAATATTACATCATTATGTAAGACTAATCCACTACATACTGATTTATATAGAATAATTAAGAGACTACTTTTTAAATGTAAGATGAATGGTGATGAATTAGATTATGAATATACTTTTAAAACAAAAGGATTTGAACTTGGATGTGTATCTAATGTAATGATAACATTTGATGATTATATTGATGAAATTGATAATAGTCCTTTAAACAATGATTTGATTTATTTTGATTTTAAATATATGGATGTAGAAGAAAGTATAGATGTTGAGGATTACTTTATTAAAATGAGAGATGAGAAAATTAAGGAGATATTAAAATGAGTTTAGGAAATATAGCAAATGCATGGTTAAAGACTATGAATCATAATGATGAAGAAAAAGAAATAGCTGAAGAAAGGTTATCAATTTGTAATCAATGTCCATTTAAAAAAGAAATGGTAGGTGGTTTATGTGTGTGTGGTGAATGTATGTGTCCTATTTCATTTGATGGTGCTCCAATCGGTAAATGTTATACAAGGGAAAACCAATGTCCAATGAAGTATTGGAAAAGATAAAATACCACTAATATACTATGAGCGTATCAATAATAAGACAACCACAATTATATACACCTTCGGATAATCCAATATTGTTTCAATTTGGAACTACTTATTCAAATGCTTTGTATTTCAATGTTAATTTAAAAGATGTAGATAGTAATTCTACAATAATAAATGATAAGGCTTATGTAACTCCACTTAGTCCAACAATGAGTGATTATAATATTAGTGATGTGTTGGGAAGTACAGTAAGATGGCAGATAGATATTGCTACTTATAGTACAATGAGTAAATTATTAAGTAGACCATTATCCAAGTATACAGTTAATGTTAGTCCTTATGGATTAGTAGGTAATACAGTAAGTCAATTAGGTTCTACTACTTCAATCAGTAACAATTATGTATGGTATGGTAAGATGAATAGAAATGATTTCTATAGATTTACTTATTTCAATTATGTTCTTACATCATTAACAAGTTCAGTTAGTGAATATTTAACTAAGAAACCTGATTATATAAGTGTAAATAACAACTCATTTGAACAATTATACTTCATTAGTGCTTCATCAAGTCAAACATTATACCCTTCAATAGAAGCTTATTATGATAATACATTAGTAGGAACATATAGTGATTCACCTATTACTTCACCAAATGGTATATATAGATTAGATGTATCACCTAGATTCATCAATAGTTACATAACAGCACCTTATAATAGATACTCTATTAGTGTTAAAAATGCAGCTGGTGATAATAAATTAAGAAAAAGATGGTATAAACATATAGATACACCTTGTGGAGTAGATGTAATGAATGTGATATGGGTAAATAAGTTAGGAGGATTGGATTCACATCAATTCTTAGCACCAATTGAATCAAGAGAAGCAACTAGAACATCTTATGTAAAAGGGATATACAATTATGATAGAAGTAGTAATGTTTTGTATAATAGTGAGGAAGTTATTAATGTAAGTTTAAATTCTACTTATAAATTATGGTCTAATTGGTTAACAGATGATGAATCTTATTGGATTGCAGAGATATTAGAGAGTAAACAAGTGTATATAGAGATGAATGATGAGTATAGAAGTTTGTATCCTGTAGTTTTAGTTGATACGAATTACACAATAAATAAGAGAAAGTATAATAAGAGTGAACCTTTACAGGCACAATTTACATTTAAAGTAACTGGTGATTGTATTAGTAATACATTTTTGGATAGTATAACAACTACCACAACAAGTACAACAACTACTACAACAACAATTGCACCTACTACAACCACTAGTACAACTACAACAACTACTACTGGAACATTTAGTACAACTACAACAAGTACAACAACTACTACAACAACACTTGCCCCAGCAACAATATCTATAGATAACAATGTTTCAATAGATGTTAGTATAACTGATGTAAGAATTAATGGTATTAGTTTAACTGGTGCAACTTTCCCTGTGACTGCGGGTAATTCAACAACTGGAACATCAGCACAATTAGGAAGTTATACAATGGCAATTTATTATACAGCTACAACAGGCGCACAAAGTATAAGAATAGTTGATAGTGATTTGAATTTTAGTTGTAGAAATGTAGGTGGTGGTGTTGGTTCATCTCCAATTACACAAGTTGTAACAGTAACAAGTGGAACAACATTGTTTATTACTACATCAGATGTTTCTTGTTAAAAATTATAGATTATGAATGTTAAAACTGTTTTTAATTGATTATGATGGAAGTTCTGTTGAATTAGATACAGAAGGAATAGATTTTGGTTTAGATTTTAAGATTTCTAATCTATCTGATTTATCTGCACGTTTTGGAAACATTACAAGAGAGATTACATTAAAAGGAACTGAAGTAAATAATAATGCCTTTGGTTATATCTATAGATTAGGTAGGACAAATGACTTAGGATTAGATAATAAGTTATTCTTTAACTACAATTCACTTAGGCAAGTTGATTGTTTAGTGTATGATGATTCTAATTTGTTGTTTAGAGGTACTTTAAGACTCATTTCGACAGTTAAAAATAATGGGGTAATATATTACAATGTTGTATTAACAGACGCTGTAATCGACTTAATGAAGTTTACACAAGATAAATTACTAAGTGATTTAGATGTAAATGACTTAACACATAAATATTCAATAGATAGTATTACTCAAAGTTGGTCAAGAAAGACTCAAAGATGGAATGGTGTAACCTATTCTAATAGTCCATTTGAGAAAGGTAGTGGTTATGTATACGGATATGTTTATTATGGTATGACTCCTTCAGGAACTTGGAGTGGGGATAATGCAGTAAACATATATGACTATAGACCTTCATTATATGTGAAGGAAATAGTAGATAGGATTATAGGTCAAACTGCTTTAAGTGGGTTTACTTGGGAATTAAAGGATAGTACAGGTGGATTAACTGAAAGGTTCAATTCATTAGTATTATTAAACAATCAAGATAAGTTAGCAAGTAGGGTAAGTAACTTTCAGACAAAGTTGACCAGATCCGGAAGTCCGGGATATAGTGGGTTTTCTACAATAGGTTTTACAAAGAGAAGTAAATTAAGATTAGATACATTAACTCAAACTGGTTCTAATGCATCTATTACACTATTAACACCAATTGATAACTATTATTGGAGGTTAGAGAGTGATATAACTGCTGATGCTTCTTTTAGTGTAGATTATACAATAAGTGTGAATAGTACTAGTACTTTAAAGTTTTCTTTACAAGAAGTATTAGAAGGAGAATATACTAATACAGAGGTTTCTTATAAGTATGCAACATTACCAGGCACATCAGGTACAGCATCAGGAAATGTTACTATGTATGTACCTAAGAGGACATATAAACAAGGTTCAAAGTTATATTTAACTACAACAGCTTATAATATACCGGGTACAGTATTCAATCCTACAGCATCTTTTACAATTCCATATACAACAAGTGATGTTTTAATAAGCACACAGTATAATAGTAATATAACACCAACACTTCCAGAGAATATTAAACAATATGACTTACTAAAGTCTCTAATGTGGATGTTTAATCTATATGCTTATGTAGAGAAATCAAGACCAAAACACATAATATTTCAAACTTATGATGATTTCTATGTGTATTCACAAGCAAATTATATTGTAAATACGGCATTAGATTGGAGTGATAAGGTTATATACAATGAGGATTTAAAGAAATCAATGAATTTAACTATCCCTAAAAGCTATGTTTATACTTATAAAGAGGATAAGGATTACATAAATGAAGACTATAAGAACGGATTTAATAGTGTTTATGGTCAATTAAAGTTTAATGATGCTTATGGTGTTACTGATACAAAGAAAGTAGAGTTAATATTTAGTCCTTCTCCTTTAGTTCAGAGTAATGGAAAGAAATTTCCAATGATAAGAGGGGGTAGTGATATAGAAATTAAGACTACAAATAGTAATCCTAGGATAGTTTACTTTAATGATTTAAAATCTACAGATTCTTATACTGTTTATTATACATCAAGTGGATTGCCTGCTACTGCTTCAACATTAGGAATATATGGAGAGGTATCTGAATATTATAATCCTAATACATCAACAGATTTAGTTGATTCATTACAATTTGGATTACCAAGGAAAACATATTTCCCATTTTCAGCAACTTATTCATCATTACCTAATTTATATACAAGGTATCATATCAATCAAGTAACTGAATTAACAAATTCTAATCTATATACATTGGAATGTAAGGTGTATTTAAGTGAGGTGGATATGGCGCTATTTGATTTTAGAACACCAATTTATATTTCAACAGATATTGGTAATTCATATTTCAAGGTATTAGAGTTATCGTGGAAGGATGCAAAGACTCCAGCAAGTGTAAAACTTCAGTCTATTTTCTTTGGAGTTGAGAATTAGTGGTAATACCACTAATAAATAAATATTAGTAGTTGTAATGGCTGGTTTAACAAGTGAAATTTTACTTAAAATAAATACTGATACAAAAGGTGTAGAGGCTCAATTAAAGGGATTAGAGGATAAGTTGGGTAATGTAGGTAAGAATGTAAATCCTGATACGTTCAAGAGTCTTAAACAACAAATTAGGGAAGCAGCTATAGAGGCTCAGAATTTAGGACAACAATTTGGATTAAACTCAAAACAATTTACTGAAGCTGGTAAAAAAGTTGCTGAATTAAAAGACCAGTTTGAAGATGCAAACAAAGTAATAAAGGGTTTTAATCCTGATAATAAATTACAAGGTTTAGTAGGTATTGCATCAGGTGCAGCAACAGCGATTCAAGGAGTTGCTGGTGCTTTTACATTGATTGGTGTTAATGCTGAAACTGCAAATGTTGCTATTGCGAAATTACAAGGAGTAATGGCATTGACTAACGCAATAAGTCAAATAGATAATATCAAAAATAGTTTTACTTCTCTTAAAGGTGTAATTGGTGAATTAGGTAAAGGTGATATATGGGGTGCTGTGATAGCGGGTATAGTTGGTGTTGGTACTGCTTTATATGCAATGAACCAAATGTCTAAAGAGACTAATGTTATTTATAATGAAACACAAAGAATAATATCAGAAAGTGCTGGTGAATATGTAAAGGCAGCAACTGAAGTAGATAAATTAAGACAGAATATTCAATTAGCAAAAGATGGATTCTTGGATAAAGAGGTTGTATTAAAACAATATAATACAACTATAGGACAAACTGTAGGCCATGCAAAAGACTTAAATGAAGCTGAGTTAATACTTGAAAAGAATGCTGATGCTTATTTGAAAATGATGTTAAATAAAGCTGCTGCAAATCTTGCATTAGAGGACGCGGCAAAGAAGGCATTTGAAGCAGAGAAAACAAGACAACAAAAGGCAGCAGACTTTCAAACAATTGGAAGTAATGCATCAACATTTAGTTCTGGTAGTTCAGCACCGGGTTTTGTTCCATCATTATCTAATCCATTAGAAGGTGTTGAAGCACGTCAAAAGGCAGCACAAAAGGCACAAGAAGAAACTGCAAAAGGATTTGATGCTGAAGCTGAAAATCTAAAGAAGATTGCAAATAAATTTAATGAAGATGTTAAGAAGATTGCAAAGGAATTTAAGTTTAATCTAAATGATGATTCAGGTACAGGAGGTTCAGTAAAGGATAAATTAACTAAACAATTATCAATTGCTGCATCTGATAATATTAAGACAGTTGATTTAAATAGTCTTACAGTAGATGTAAAAGAAGTTAAAACAAGTGCTGCTTTTCAGCAAATGGTTTCTGATAGGATTAAAAAAGATATTGATAATAATAATGCTATCATTCAGGCAACATTAGGATTAAAATCAAATGCTGATAGTTCTGCTCAAGCTGATTTATTACAATATCAGAGAGAGAATCCAAATGATATTGATGGTATTGCTAAACAAAAGATACTAAGAGAGAATGCAGCATATGATTTAAGAAAGGAATTAGCAAAAAATAAGAATGGTGAATTACAAGTCATAGAACAAGAACATCAGGATAGATTATTACAAATAGAAAAGGAAGCTGCGGATGCAAAAATAAAAATTGCAGAAACAGAGAAAGATGAAAAGTTAGCTTTTATAGATGCAATTGGATTTGGTACAGAAGCATTAGGTGAATTAGTAGGTAGAGATACAGTAGCGGGTAAAGGACTTGCTATTGCGAGTGCTGCGATAAATACATATGCAGCAATAACTAAAACACTTGCTACATATGGTGGAACACCTGTTGGTATTGCACAAGCAATTGCAACTGGTGTATTTGGTTTAGTACAAGTACAAAAGATAATTGATACACCAGTTCCAACAAGAAATGGTGGTAATCGTTCATCAGGTGCAATTTCAGTATCTAAACCTTCAGCACCT
>ERZ869925.1303-NODE-1303-length-11741-cov-7.774431_pt1 | contig 11741 bp, 23 predicted proteins | sample MGYA00579311_ERZ869925 | MGnify/ENA primary metagenome ERZ869925 (study PRJEB32216, sample SAMN09231817) | wastewater metagenome | place: USA: Maryland | collected 2016-07-30 | study: EMG produced TPA metagenomics assembly of the PRJNA472060 data set (Reclaimed...
GTGTCCGTTGATTCGACTTCGAAAAATCTCGACACCCCCCGGCACCACGCGGCGCGGCAGAGTGCTCAGTCGTCGACCGGATACCCGTCGACACCAACCCGAACCTTGACGCGCAGCCCGAGATCCACGGCCGTCTTCGCCGCGTGGCACTCGTCGCACAACCCCTGCCGGTTGCTATCGTCGTGCGGGTGTTCTTCGCCGCCGTTCTGCAGCGCGACGATGTGGTCGACCTGCGTTGCCGCTCGCGTGACGCCCTTCGCCGCGCAGTGCACGCACAGCGGATTGGCGGCGAGCACGCGCTCTCGGATGCGCTGGCCGAGTCGGCCGCGGATGCGCTCGGTGCCGCGCCTATCCCCAGCCCGCATTGCGCGCGATCCAGCCAAGACCGTGAACCTGATCGGTCGTCGTGTTGGTCATCGCTGGAAATGAAAAAGCCGCAGGCGTTGCGCGCTGCGGCTTGAGGTTGTGGCGGGCGCAACTTCCCCGCTTGGGCGATATTTCACACCTGAATTATTGAAGTGTCAAGTGCTTCAGCAGAATCCGCGGCGCGGCATCTGCGCAGCAATCACCGAGCACGCCTCGGTGAAATAGGCGTCGACGTTCACAATGCCGTGATGCGTGACAATGCGATAGCGCACGTACACGGCGGTGCGCTGCGCTGGTGGAAGGCCGTCGAGTATCGCCTGCACGGCGGCCGCGGCCGACCGGTCAGCCTCAGCGTACTCTTCGGTGTAGTCGCCGTCGTAGTTCGTGTACCCGCGCACGCCGCCGCTGGCCTGCTTGGAAAGCCTTCCCGGCAGGCTCGCGCAGTGCATCCAGCGTTCCCAGTTCCACAGGTGCCAATCCACACGCTCAGGCGACAGCGAAGCGCTCATCGCACCCACTCCCGATCAAGTTGCTCGGCGCGCGTCCACACGTCCTGCACGACGTCGCAGGCCATCGCCTCGCCGTTGTACGTCCCGACGAGGCTCGCGGCGTTGTGCTGCAGCAGCCCGTCGTGCGCCTTGCCGCTGGTCCGCGTGATGAAGAATTCGCCCGTGGGCAGCAGCCACAGCCGCAGCGGGTAATGCCCGGCGCGCGCCTCGTTCAGCAGCTCGTGCGCGATGTCGAGCGCGTCGCGTTCGCGCAGGCGGCGCGGCTTGCGATGGTCGAGCGTCAGCGGCGAAGTGCCGTTCATGGCGTGACGCTCTTCGCCTTGAGCGGCGCCGCGATGCGGGCGCGGATTTCCGGCGGCGCGGGTGAGCGCGGACCCGCGAGCAGCGGTACGACGTTGTCGGCCTCCGGCGGCGGCAGCAACTTCGCCGCGTGCGCGCTCGTCAGCCGGCCCTTGCGCACCGCCTCGTCGATCGCTGGCCGCCTTCCACCCGGATCGTGTCCGAGCGACGGCATCCAACGCACGGGAGTCTGATCGGCGCGCGCTTTCGTGAGCAGCGCCGCGTAGGTCTCGCGAAACGCCATGCGCGCCGCGATGATGTCGCCGCTAGCGATGAGCGGATGCGCGACGCCGAACGCCTCGGCCATCTCGGTCGTCCAGACCACGGAAGTTCGCTCGTCCTGCGGGATCATCGCCCATGCTTCCTCGGGGCCTGGGCGGCCGTCGTCGAGCCGTTCGATGATCGCGGCGATCGTCAGCCTGCCCTTCAACTCTCGCCGGCAGCGGGTGAGCGCTCCGAGCACTTGCTGCAGCGGATACGCAGCGAGGTCCGACGCCATGACGCGCGCCGCAGGCTCGGACAGTTGCGTGCCGGTGAGCTCGGCCGTGACGGCGAGCGCCTGGATCAGGTCGACCCGTTCATCTCGTGGTGCCATTTCGCGCCTCCTCGATCAGTCCTCCCCACACGTTGCCGCGGGCCTGCGTTTCGTCGGCCATGCGCGCTTCGGCCTGCGTGACAGCGCGGCCGCGCTTCCACTCCGCGTGCAGCTTTTCGGCATCCGCTAGCAGCGGACCAACGCCATGCCCTTTGCCGACGTAGTAGCCGTTGTTGAGCCCGACGTAGAACGCGGCGACGTGCGGCGCATCGTCCTTTCCGACTCGCTGCACGAGCTGTGCGAGTTGCCCGCGCACCCTCGCGTTGCAGGTCGCCTCCACGCCGTAGCGTTGCCGGAATGCCTCGGCATAGGCGTTCCACGTCTCGCCGGTCGCCGAATCGGGCTTCGCAGCCTTCGGTGCGACGGGGTCGTCAGACCCCCTCGCCAAGGTTTTCGGTGTGGGGGTTGAGGCTTTTGGAGCACCCAAAGGGTGCGACTGTGGTTCTTGGTTCTTGGCTTCTGGTTCTTGGCTTCTGGCTACTGGCTTATGGTTAGCCGTAATATCACTCGTGACGGTGCGTGATAGTTCGCGTGACTCAGCGTGACCGTCACGCGTGACGCGTGCGTTACTCGCTCGTTCTTTTGCGTCCGCGAGCATCGCCCGCAACGCATCGGTTGTGGCGTCGTACTTCGGAACGATGTCGTACGCACGAAGTTCGCCGAACAGCCGCTTGCGTTCCTCGCGGTGCCGTTTGGCGCGTTCGCGCTCGTTGTCGCGCTTGCGCTCGCGACCCTCATCGCCGTCGAGATAGAGCGCGATCTCCTCGTCGCAGCGCGCCTGATGCCAGCCGTCGGGCTCCTCCTTGAAGAATCGAGCGATCACGTAGTCGACCGCCTTGCGCTCCGCGGCGCCGTTCGCTGCGGCGAGCCGGTAGACCTCCTTGCGATCGAGCGGCAGCGGGGCCTCGCGCGCGTAATATTGGTCGAGCAGCGCGTCGTACGCGCCGCGCTCCATGAGCGAGAGCCCGATGGTCGCTGTGATGATGTCGCCGACGTGCCGCGGATAGTGATTCAAGTCTTGACCCTCTCCCACAACCCACCCTCAACCATCCTCACCTTCCCCTCCCCCTGCAGCACCGCCAGCAGCCGCACGACCTCGTGCTCCGGCCTCGCCACCGACCGCGCGATCTGCTCGACGGTCTTGCGCTCGTCTCGCAGGTTGGTGACGATGAAGTACGCGGGCGGGAGGTCGGGCGCGCGCGTGCGTTGCGGCTTGGCGGCCGGCGCTCGCTCTGCCTTCCGCGGCGAACGCGGCACGCCGGTATGCGGCTTCGCGCTCGCGTCAGCAGCGTCGAGGTCGGCGAGGCGAGCGTCGGTCACAGCGCGAACTCCAGCTCTGGTTGCGCGATCGCCGCGCGCGAGGTGCGCGCCCCGGCGCGGTAGTCGGCGAAGGCGCAGTAGCGCCAGAAGCGGCCATTGGCCCAACGCGCGACGTCGCGCAGCAGTTGCGCGGACCAATCGAACCGCACCTTCGGCTCGCGCGCGAGCGCGTTGAGCTTGATGTAGGGCTGAACGTGCGGCTCGCCGCCCCACTTGATGACCTGGCGGATGCGACCCATGCACTCGTCGAACGGCTCGTTGCCGATCAGCACATATACGCGCTTGCGCTTCGGGACGACCTCATCGAGGATCCGCATCACGCGATGAACGTCGTCGCGCTCGCGCAGCTCGTCGTAGGCGAACCGCCACGGCCCGCGCAGGATCGCCCGCCACCGCTCGTAGGTGCCGCGCGAGAACGTCGCCGGCTCGAACCCGCTGTTCGCGTCGAGCAGCGGCACGCCGGCCGCGCGGTAGCGCGCGATGATGAACCGCTGATAGTCCTCGGGGAGCGCCGACAGGTTGTTGTCGCACAGGATCGGTCGCGGCACGAAGTCGGGCAGCAGCGTGAACTCGCGGCCCTCCATCTTCGGGACGATGCAGAACCAGCACCCCACCGGACATCCGCGGCTCGCGAACGTCGCCATCGGGTTGTGACGGACCACGGCCTCGGGGTAGTCGGTGCCGATCTCGGCGACCTCCTCGAGGTCATTCTTGCGGACGAACAGCGCTGGCCCGCCGGCAATCACGCGACGGCCCAGCGCGCGGTGGAAAAGCGCACGCATGTAGGCGTCGGGGATTCGCCAGGTAAACGCGACCGACAGGTACGCGGTGTCGCCATCGACCCAATCGGCGAGCCCGCCAGACCACTTCGCGAGCGTCGTCACGCCACCGCCCTCGCCCGCTGCACGGCGTAGTTCGCGCGCACCAGCGCTGTAGCGACCGGCGGACTCACGCTGTTGCCGCACATGCGGACCTGCGCGGTCTTCGTGAGCGGCTTTCCATCGACCTCGGGCGCGATGATGTAGTCGCCCGGGAAGCCCTGCGCTGCGAACAGCTCGTGCGGCTGCAGCATCCGCATGCCGATGTCGACGATCTGGTAGGCCTCGCCGCGGATGATGACGAGGCCGAAGCGCTCCTTCGTCGTCAGCGTGCGCATCGGATCCTGCAGCGCACCGCCGTCTTTCTCGTTGCCGTAGTAGGCGATCAGGAACGCGCGGACCTCGGCGTAGTGGTTGCCGCTCGCCTGCACCGTGTGCAGCGGTTGCTCGAGCGGCTGCCCATCCCTGCAGGTTCCTTTGAGCTTGACCAGGTGCGAGGCGACGAGGGCGTGGTGGTCCTGCGTGGTGATCGTCGACATCGGACCGCGGAGATCCGCGCCGTCGTTCTCGTGGCCGCCGTAGTGCTTCGCGAGGAACGCCGCCACCAGTGCGCCCTGGCTACCCAGCGCCGTGATCGTCGGATACGGGTCGCGGATGGCGCGCACGCGCGGTTCCTGCCCGAAGCGCTCGCCGTTGCGCGTGTTGATATGCGTCGGCGCGACGAGCGCGAAGCGGTTTTCGGTCGTCACCGTGCGCAGCGGCTCGGCGACGCTCCACGCATCGCGCGCGCCATTGCTGCCGTTGTCGATGCCGACGATGAACGGCTCGGGGCTCTCGACCACGAACCGCCTGATGCCGCGCGCGATGCGCCGCAGCGTGTTCTCGGCGAGCGGCCGCTCACGCTCGAAAATGCTCGGGCACGGCAGCGACCAGTCGATGCACTCCGCCGCCGCACGCCACCGCGGCAGCCCGCCGCGGCCGTGCTCGTCGTACGTGGGCTCCGGCCACACGATGTCGCCGCCGTCACAGCGCGCGATCATGTAAAGCCGCTTACGCGTCGTCGGCGCTCCGTAGTCGCAGGCCCGCAGCTCCTGCCAGTCGACCGCGTAGCCGATGTTCTGCAGCTGCTTGACGAAGCGCCGGAAGGTAAGCCCCTGGCGTTGCGGGCACGGCGAGCCGTCCGCGAGCAGCGGGCCCCACTTCGCGAACTCCTCGACGTTCTCGAGCGCGATGATGCGCGGCCGCACGGCTGCGCCCCAGCGCACCGCGAGCCATGCAAGGCCGCGCCGGCGACGCGCCGGATTGCGCTCGCGGAAAGGCTTCGCGCCGCGCGCCTTACTGTGGAAGGTGCAGTCCGGCGACATCCACATCAGCCCCACGGGTCGGCCGGCGCACGCGGCGACAGGATCGACATCCCACACCGACGACATGTAGTGGCGCGTCCGGAGATGGTTCGCCATGTGCATGGCGATCGCCTCGGGGTCGTGGTTGATCGCGATGTCGACCGGGCGGCCGAGCGCCTGCTCGATGCCGGTCGAGGCGCCACCGCCGCCGGCGAAGGAGTCGATGACGAGCTCGCGCATCAACGATCCCGCTTCGCCACCAGCCGCACCAGCGCGATTGCGTCGGCCTCGTTGTCGTCGGTCGGGTTGTGCCCGAGCGCGACGGCGCGCGCGATCATCGCCGGCTTGTCGGCGTTGCCCTTGCCGGTGAAGTCCTTCTTGATCGCGCCGACGGGCACGCCCTCGTAGGGGATCTTCTCGGTCTCGCACCACGCGGTGAGCGTCGCCATGAAGCCGCCATAGCAGTGTGCCGCGTCTACGCCCATGTGCCGGCGCACCTCTTCGAAGTAGATCGCCTCGAGACCCGCGCCCTTCATCTCGTCGAGCCAGCGCTTGAATCGGAGGAACCGCATGCCGCCGCCATCGAACCGGCGTGGATGGAATGACTGCGAGCCGCTGGTGATGAGTCCGTTGTGGTCGCGCATCGCCCAGCCGGTCTGGGTGCCGAGGTCGAGCGCGAGGATCGGTAGCGCTGCGACGCGAACCGGCAGCTCGTCGGTGAGAGCGGCCAGCACGGCGTCGCGGTTGCTCATCGACACCCTCCGAAGAAGGCGGCTTCCATTGGATCCATCGGCAGGCGCTCGAGGTCGATGGTGCGTCGCTTCACGACCTGCTTCGTCTCGTCGGGCAACCCGGCCTTGCGCGCATGCGCGAGGCGCGACGCCGCGCCCCGATTCGCCTTCGCCTGCGGCGTCGCGTTGCCTCGCTGCATGGCGGCCACGCGTCGCTCGTACTGCTCGGGGTTTGCCCATGACTTGCGCGCCTTCTCGGCCTGCAGCGGCGATCCCTCGGCACGTTTCACCGGGTCGGACCAGATCGCGCGCATCGCGGCCGCGCTCTTCTGCCGACTCTCGAGCGAGTGGATCGCGTTGAGCGTCGACTCGCGATACACGGGGTCGTTGCGGATGCGTTCGCGCTGCTTCTGCGCGATGTGCTCGCGGTTCTCCGGCACGGCCCACCACGCTTTCTTGCGCGCGCTCATCGCCTCGCGCTCGGCCTGGGAGATCGCGCGACGCGCCATCAATGCGCTCCGTTGGGGCGACCCCGCCGCGCGCAACGACGGGCAGCGGACCCCCGTTCGCTGGTGCGTGTCGCGGGCGGAGGGGTCGTTGATGGTTGCGGGGGTCCGAGTCGAACGGACAACCTCCGGGTTATGAGCCCAGCGCGCTGCCACACTTGCGCTACCCCGCAGTTGTTCATTTGCTCGCCGCCTTCCGCAGCGCCTGCTTGCGCGGGTACACCGTCGGCCGATCCCGATACACGCGCTCCATCGCCGCGTCGAACTCGGGCGCCGGCGTACACGGCTGCACGCGGTCGTGCGGCAGCGAGTGCATGTCGTTGACGAGGCCGTCGATCGCGCGGAGTTCGTCGGCGCTCCACGGGCGGATGGTCGACTCCGGCGCGAGCGCGACAACGGTCGTCTGCACGGGCTCGGTGGCGGGGCGCGGGGTGAAGAGGGAGAGGAGGCGGCGGAGGGGGTTCATCGCTCGTCGACCCATTCGAAAAGAAGCGCGATTGCTATCGCAAGGAATACGCACGCGCCGACCAATGCGGAGAGGTACGCAACCGCTCGCCATCCGCCGACGTCGTAGACGAACCATCCGGCGCACGCAGCGCAGGCCGCGATCGACGTCAATGCAAGCGCCAGCTTCATCGCTCCGCCGCCTTCAGCAGCCGGACGTGCGCACGGAGCGCCTTCGCGAGCGCGCGCATGTCGTTGTATTCGCGCTGAGCGGCGGGGCCGTTGCCGTTGTCGTCCGGCCACTCGATCCCTTTGCCGTCGACCGACATCGAAGCGCGAACGCCTCCGGCATAGAGGTCGAGATACCACGCGCTCGCGCCGAGCACCTTGCGGATGTTCGGGCGGACTGGCTTCGGCGCGCGCTTCATTGCGGCCCCCATCCGAGCGCGTGGAGTCCCCACAGGATCATGCCGAGCCGGATGACAATAGCGAGCGCATCGGTCGCCGCGGTGACTGTCTCAGGGCGTGGATAGTTGCCACTGCCGAGATTCGCCAAACGAAAGGCGACGCCGATCGCGTAGAGCGCCATGACGGTGTAGACGAAGGCGTTCATCGCTTCGCCCTCGCCCCCGACGCCGCCCTCTCGAACCGCGCCGCGATGCTTTTCAACTCGCCGAGGCCGCTGAGGAAGTCGCGTTGCAGCGCGGCCATCTCGTCTTCCGGTTCGACCGGCGCCGGTCGCGTGTAGCCCGCCGACTCGGCCGTGAACTCCATCAGGCCGTGGTAGCCGGCTTCGCGCGCCTTGCGCATCAGAAGGACGAAGCGCTCCGGGTCGAGCCGATGCGGGCGGTCCGGGTTGAGGCAGTCGAGCAGCAGGCGCGCCGACTCTTCCGGCCCCTTTTCCGGCCATAGCATCGGCCCGACGACCTTCGCGCCGCCGAGCGCCGCGACCGCTGCGCGCTTCGCTTCCTGCAGCGTTTCGACGACGAGCGGAATCTGCTGATGCGAGGTCATGCGAATCGTTCGCATTCGTTCGCAATGACTCGATTGAGGCGAGCGAGCACGATGTCGGTCATGGACAAGCCCTCGAAGTCAGTGCAGGAAGAAGAAAGCGCGGCGCCCGCTGTCGGACAGGCGCCGCGCGAAGCCCGCGGAGGAAAGGAGGAGGGAACCCCCGCGGTGTGGAGACTCAGGTGTAGGCGTTGCGGCAGCACCGAGTTCGACCTGCAGCTCAGACTCGCATGTAAGGTCTGCGGCTACAGCGTGCCGGTGGCGCTGCGGTGAGGTCACGGCGCGACCTTGATGTGCCGCGCAGCCACGTCATCGATGCTCGTGACGACCGCGACGCCGGGCTCGGCGAGAGTGACGGAGCCGGGCGCGGTGACCTGCTCGACAAGCGAGAACTCGGCCACGGTCGACTGCGCGGTACTCTCGTCGACGTAGTATTCGCACCTGACGCGCGGGACTTCGTTGACCGCCGCGCGCAGCTCGAACCAGATCGTGCGCTTCGGCAGCCCGAACATTTCGGCGAGCCGGCGGTTCGTGGCGTGCGGCTCGCTCACAGCCGCCCCTGTTCCCGGTACAGCAGCACGACGAGCAGCGCGCCGACGTAGAGGAGAAAGAGCGTCATGCGGCCACCCGCGGCTTGCGCAATTGGGAATCGGCGCGGAGCTTGCCGCCGGTGATCACTTCAAGCTGATACTGGTACGACGGCGGAATCACCCGCCCCCATTGCGAGACCGCCGGCTGCTTTATCCCGAGCGCGGCGGCCAGATTGACCTGCGTGCCGTAGTGAGCGATTGCCTGTTCGTATGTCATGGTGATCCGATTATGCGCGTAGCAATATCCGCGTGTCAATACCCTTGGGCGGTAGGTTTGCGCATGGCCAATATCAAACTTTCCCCGCCGCGCACCATCGGCGAGCGCGTGCGCACGATGCGCCTCTCGCGCGGCTGGACTCAGGTCAAACTGGCCGAGGAAAGCGGCATCGGGCAGTCCGCGATCTCGTCCATCGAAACCGGCAGCACCAAGTGGCTGCGCGGCGGCAATCTGCTGCGCATAGCCGCGGCGCTCGCCGTGCATCCGCGGTGGCTTCAAACCGGCGCAGGCGACCCACAGGCGGCAATCGAGAGCAGCACCGACGATGCCATCCTGCACGAGCTGGCGCGTCAGCTATCTCCACAGAATCGCGCGGCTTGGATTGCGGCCGGCACCGCACTACTCGATTCCCAGGCGGCAGCGGCTCTGACGCCGGGCCGCCCCTTCCGGAAAGTGACGCCGCCAGCGTGATGCAAATTTTTTTGCCGAATGTATTGACACTCGAATATTGCTAGGCGCATACTGAATCACGGTCGCATCAGCGGCCAGCAGCACAGCAGGAAGCCCGAGCAGGACGCCGATCGGCGAACAAGGAGACGCAAGGTGCACGAAGTGAAGCTGGCGAGCATCGAACTGGACGCTTCGATCCAGTGTCGCGCGGCCATCGATACCGCCACGGTCAACGAGTACGCGGAGCGCATGACGGCCGGCGTTCAGTTCCCGCCTGTCGTCCTGTTCTCTGCCGGCTCGCGCAATTGGATCGGCGACGGCTGGCACCGTGTGCTGTCCGCCAGCCAGATCGGCGCGCTATCGATTGCCGCCGAGGTTCATGACGGCGGGCGCGCGGCTGCACTGAAGCACGCGCTCGGCGCGAACGCCACGCACGGACACAAGCGCACCAACGCCGACAAGCGGCGGTGCGTCGAGATTGCGCTGCGGGAGTTTCCGAATATGTCGAACCGCGTGATTGCGGAGATGTGCGGAGTGGACCACAAAACCGTTGCAGATGCGCGGCCGGTGCCAACTGGGGAAATTCCCCAGTTCATCGGCAAGGACGGAAAGCGGCGCCCCGCAAAGTGCGACGCGCCGCCACGCCAACCGGAACGACTACCCGCGGAGGTTCGCGTCGAGCAGATCAGCGCGCTTGCATCAAGCGGGCACAACGTCGAACAAATCGCATCCGAATTGCAGATCGGTCGGCAGCAGGTTAGCAAGCTGATAGACGCTCACCGCATTCCGATCACGCCGCACGCGCGGCCCACGCATGGCGCGAAAAGCGGAAAGCTCTCCGCCGACCGCGTGTACGAAGAGACCGTCAACGCGCTCACCGGCATTGCGCAGGGATTGAACCTCGCGCGCAGCCGGCCGCTGACGATCGGCAAGGAAGCGGCATCCGCTCTTCTCGCGGAGGCTCGCGCTTCGCTCACCTCGATCAACGCGATGGTGAAAAAACTGAAGGAGATCGCCAGTGCCTGACATGAAGATCAGTTCGGTCGTCAAGAACGTGCCGCTCGCGAAAATGCGGGTGTCGCCCAACGCCCAACGCGACCTCAAGCTCGAGCGCGTCGACTACCTCGTCAGCGAGTTCGACCCGGAAGACTTCGGGTACCCCGTCGTCAATTTTCGCGATCAGCACTTCTACGTGATCGACGGGCAGCACCGCATCGAAGCGGTGAAGCGCTACCTCGGCGAATGGGAAACGCAGTCCGTGACATGCCGTGTCTACAGCGGGATGAACGAAAAGCAAGAAGCGGAAATGTTCGACCGCCTCAACAACGTGCTTGCGGTCAACGCGTTCGCCAAGTTCAAGGTGCGCGTTACGGCCGGCCGCGCCGACGAGTGCGCTGTGAAGAAGGCGGTCGAGAAAGTCGGATTGAAGATCGCGCAAGACAAGTCCGGCGGCTGTATCTCGGCAGTCACGACGCTCGTCAAGGTCTACAAGCGCTCCGACGCGCAGACCCTTGGCCGGGCGCTGCGCATCGTGCATGAATCGTTCGGCGACCCTGGCCTCACCAACCAACTGATCGACGGCATGGCCCGCGTCTGCGAACGCTACAACGGCTCGATCAGAGACGACGACGCCATCGAAAAGCTGCGCACGGTCCGCGGCGGCATGGGCGCGCTGATGTCCCGCGCCGCGCTGCTTCGCAAGCAGACCGGCGTTAGCGTGCCCGAATGCGTCGCCGCGGCCACGATCGACACGCTGAACGCCAAGCGCGGCGGCAACAAACTGCCGTCCTGGTGGAAGGAGTGACCGCCATGTGCAACAGCCACGCCACAGCAACCCCCTTCCCCGCGCCGCGCATCCCGCGCACGCACCTCGCCGTCGCGCGCGGCTGCGGCACGCTGTGCAATCGCCGCGCGCCGGGCGACGTCGCGTCGTACGATCCGCGCGACTGCAGTTGCCCCGCGTGCGCTGCGAGCGACTCGACCGGCGACTACTACTGCTCGTGCGCGGTGATCCACAGCATGAGCGAGGTTGCGCGCAACACGTGCGTCTTGTGCGGCGGGAGGATCGAGTGAACGCGCGGCAGAAATCCGTTTGGTTCGACGCTGCGGCGCGGATTGTTACCGCGAGCGAATACCATAAGTCGTCTTCCAGGCGTCAGCTCGCTATCGACCCTTTTGCATGTGTTGCCCTTAGCCTCGCCGGGGCAAGCGGCAAACAAGCCGACGCTTTCGGGGACTGGTTTTACCCGATCGATCGCAAGCGCTACTCGGCAAGTTGGTGGCGCAGCCCATTCGACACCGACGCCGACCAAGAAGCCCGCCGGCTCGCCCTGTGCTTCATGCACTGGATCGAAAGGACCGAGAAATGAAGACTCTCGGCCCCCTCTCCGGCCCGACCCTGCGCTACCCGGAGCCCGACGAGCCCGAAGGCGACGACCGCCCGTTCGAAGACCTGCCCGCCGAAGAACAGCGCGAGCGCGTCAACGCGATGAGCATGGGCGA
>ERZ869925.1304-NODE-1304-length-11726-cov-68.935995_pt1 | contig 11726 bp, 21 predicted proteins | sample MGYA00579311_ERZ869925 | MGnify/ENA primary metagenome ERZ869925 (study PRJEB32216, sample SAMN09231817) | wastewater metagenome | place: USA: Maryland | collected 2016-07-30 | study: EMG produced TPA metagenomics assembly of the PRJNA472060 data set (Reclaimed...
CGCTCTTCCGATCTGTTACAGGCCCCCAGGGTCTCTAGGGATTTGCCTGCCCCCCCCCCGTATCCTATTGATAATGCTACGTCTTTCGCGCGAACCGTTCGGCTCTAGCGCGGAGCGTCTTTTTCTGATGGTGGCTTGGGCAAACACACATCCCGTTCGCGATGTCAGTCAGTGCACCGCCATCCTTCCGCTCCACCACATGGTCAGCGAACATCCGCATCGGGTGCCTGTTGGCGCATCGGTATCCGCCGTCTACAGCCTCGCACCGCCAACCGGCCCGCTGCATCACAGCCAGCCGCCAAGCGCGATGTTCAGGCGTCAGCAACTCCGCATCCGCAACCTTGGGCGGCGTGCGAGCGATGGCTGTGCTGATTGATGTTAAGCGGGGAGGTAGGGACCGGAGGCGCGTCATAAACCTGCACCGTCACGAAACCCCATCTTGCCGTTTTGATAGCGGTTTCGTTTCCGGGGTGTCAAGGGGTTTTATGGCGTCGCGCGCCAGTCCGAACGAACCCAACGCGGCCCATAAACATCCAAGGGCAGCTATGGGATAAGCCGGTGGGTCGCCACGCCATATGCCGAGTGCTGCGCCTCCATAGAGAACAGCGTGGAACCCAAAGTTGCCCGCCGCCAGACCGAACCCTGCTATATCAATCACACGCCAGACCGCTGATCGTGCCCTCACCGCCCCATCCCCTCATAATGCACCGCCAACGCATCCAGCCCCGCCATCAACGACGACCGCAACGCAGCGTGCAACCGTCCGCTGTGCCCCTCGACCTTGGTCATAGGACGGCCAAGGATGACCACATGCCGCACCACCATCCGAGACTTCAACGGCAGAGCCTCTAGCGCGTCCCTAAGCCGGGTCAGCGCGTCAACCCTACCATCCGGCGGCCCATAGCCTCCAGGCCCGCCAGTCCGCAACGACGGCAGCGTGTCGCCTGTGTGGCGAGCGCCATCCTCCCCGATGGCCCAATCGTCCCGATACAGTTCCGCAGCCCAATACCGCAGCCGGTCACCATCGGACCACGCCTTCCGGTTGGCACCAAACAGCCGAACGAGCGGATCGTCCCGCTTCACACCCCGCACCGTCCGGTTAGGCGCATCGGGGTCGGGCCGGTCTTCGACCATCAGGCCGGCGGGGAGGGAGATGCGGCCTTTGGGGTCGCGGGTGGCTAGGGCGCCGTAGTCGGTCATGAGCGGGGCTCCTTGGTTTGGGGGAACGGCACGGCACACACCCGCACAAACCCCATGCCCATCGGGTCGGGGCACACGGTCACCAACCCCGCCGCCAGCATCCGGGACACGGCATCCCATTCGGCGTTCTGGCCGAGGGAGTAGGGGCGGATGGTTTTGGGGGTGGCGTAGGTGGTGATGTTCGGGGCCTTGGCGTAAGCTGGTGGCATCACGCCCTCCCTCCCTGCCGATCCGCCTCAAGCACCCCCGCATCAGTCAGCCGCGCCGTCACCATGAAGGCACCACCGATCGTCTCATTCCGTAGACATGCCATCTCACACCCTCTCCCAAATGTCACCCTTGTCGCTATTGTCATCTTTCCCTAACCCCTACGCATGTGGAATTTGGAACATACACAGAACGCATTGTGGCGATACGCATATAGGAACCGGCTGGGAAAAGGCGACAATAGCGACAAGGGTGACATTTGGGGGGTCATCATCGGCGCAAGGCCCATCGTGGACGACGCATGTCGGTGCGGTCCACGGTCAGCTTTGCGCCATCTACCACGTTGTTATTGTTCTTGGTTAGCCACCGGCCCAGCCGACTTGGCGATATCGTGGTGCCCGATCGCTCGGCTGCCATCTCTAGGCACGCTTCCCGGAACATCGGGCACACAAACGCATGTCCGTCGGTCTCCTCCGCCCTCAGTATCATTTCTGGGACGGTCAGCCTTGCTTGGATGCCAATTTCCTTCTCCCATGCTCCGAAGAACGCCGCGCGGGATGCTCGGGTCGGGTCCTCTGCCCGTGCCATATCCATCGACTTCACCGGGTCCACGGCTCCAAGCCACACAAGCGCCGATCGGACCAGACCGGACCACCGCTCGAAGGACGCCAGCGGCGGTAGCTGACCGGGATACCCGGCGCACACATAGGCACGGCCGATTATGAGGCATGCCGCGACATAGTGCCCTCGGTTGGCCATCACGTCTGCCACGGGGTTACCGGCGAACTCGCGAGCCTCTGGGTTCTCTAGGTTCGCATCCAGGCGGCAAATCATGGTGCGGCGGACCATATCGGCGGGAGCGGAAAGGTTGTTCCCGTTGGCAAATACAGTAAACGTGTTGGCGATGCGGATATCGGTGGACGTGCCGAGGGGCCGGATTTTGAGCAATGGTCTTTCGGTGACTTGGTTCAGGAAGTCCCCACCCATCATCTCCGACACATTGTCGATGGCGATGATCTGCTGTCCGGAAAGAGCGGCGGCGATCAGCCGCTTTTCGGTCTCGTTCACATCCGGAGACATGGCGATCACGGCGCAGCGTTCGCCCGTAGCGATGGCCGATGCGGTGTCGAGTAGGTAGCTTTTCCCGGTGCCAGGTTGCGGGGCGGTGGCGGCGTGCATGGGCACGGCGGGCAGCAACCCGCCGCGCAAGACCACCGTCAGGATCATGGACAGCGCAACGGAGCGGCTTGCATCGTCAGCGAAGGGGAACTCGGCCAAGAGCGATTGCAGGGTATCCAGCGCGCGGGAGGCGTCGGCTTGCGTCGGCTTGGCTGGTATGGGGGGCATTTTCGGCGGCCCGATCAGGACAAGGCCCGTTGCCGGATCGTATCCCTCGCGGTCCAGGATCGTGCCATCGGGGCGCATGGTGGGTGTTGAGATAACACCTGCGATCGGAGGGAATGGCCAATGTCCGAACATGGCGGCGACCTGTTCAACCACCTCTTTCGGCGGATCGATGCGGACAATCTCTCCGCTTTTGTTCATCTTCTCCCATTCCGCGACGGTGCCCATTGTGCGGCCGAGAATGGGAATCGTAACCGGCACGATACCCGGAATGCCGATCACGTTGCCGTCTGATGTTTTGGCTTGTGCCGAGGCCGTCCGGACCAGCATCCGGTCTCGCTGGTAGAACGGGACCTTCGCATGGTCCATGGCAGCTATTGCCTGATCGGCTGCAACGTGCCGCTGTCCGCTGATGACGCTGATGACCGGCCGGCGCACGTCCTCTGACACAGGCGCGGCCTTGGACTTCTCCACCGCTTCGCGTGCGACCTGTTCGGGATCGAATGGCAAACTCATGTCCGTCGTGCCCTCAATCCGCTTTCGATCGTCGCCATCGCCTCGCGGACAGGAATGGCGCGCACGCGGGCTGCTGCAAGAAGGCTGTCCCTTACCTCGGCCTCGGTCAACGTCCCAGCTGCCATGAATCGCGTCATGCCCCATGCCTGCCGATTGAGGGTATCGTTGGCCTGGCCGGAAGGGGCGGTTGCCACGCGTTCGATCGCATGGCGTAGCGCAGCCGTGGCGTATCGCCGCTTCCGTCCCTCACCCACCAACACGGGGGCGGGACGGGATGGCGGCTCCGGCGGGGGTGCCATGAGCGCCAACAGCCAAGCTGGCGCGTCCGGCGGGGATACCTCCCAGGGCGGGACAAGCCATCGGTAGGGCAAACCTAGATCGACATGGACGGATGGCGGGATGGTCTGCGACAAGCGGCCACGCCTCGGGTCGATGCCAGGCGCCGGGTGTCCGGTTTTGCCGATGATCGGCTCGCCAGACCACCGAAAGAACACGGCCATGCCGCCTGATCCAGATTGCATGAGGGGGCGCGGAGGCAACCCACCGTGGTCCGCCACGATCGCCTTGAAAGCACCCAGCCCGTCTGGATGATGGGGCGGGACGTCCAAATCCAGGCCCCACAAACCGGACGGCCCGAATTTCACCCGCCAGTTGCACCTGGGGAACCGCTCAGACCATTCCGCGATTATGTCCAGATCGCACGATGCGGCATCCGACGCGCCCGAAAAACATCCCGCGCGGGATGTTCTCGAAGACGGATAGACGTGCCACCCCAACAGCGCCACGCGCTCAATATCCTCGGGAATGGCCATAACGGTCATTCCGTGTCGCCTGGATGATCCTGCTCTATAGCGGCAATGACGGCCAAGGAAAACCGATCGGACGTATCGCGGTTGGCCCATTCAAGGATGGGCGTGTATTTCGGCTTCCCGTCCGTGCCGCGATACACGGTCCCATCAGAGTTGACGGACGGCTTAGACGGAAGCGCGGCCCAAGCACCGCCATCAGTCTTGCGGTAAATCATCACGCCGTTGATGCGCAGCGCGCCAAGGCGCACGTCGGCAAATCCGCGAAGGCCGCCCTTCTGGACGGACTTCCATGTCACCAGTTCAACCGGCATTGGCTTGTCGCTCATCAACGTGCCCCCATCAAAACGACGTCGAGAGCTTCCCGATTGCGGGTGATCCCGACATATTCGCCAGCGCCGCGACGGTCGGCGCGGTCCATAATCCCGATCGCCTTGCGGATGATGGCGGTGCGAGACATCTCATGATCCTTGGCCAGCCGTTCCAGCGTGGCAAGAACCTCCGGAGCAAGCCTAAGCTCAAAGCGGTCGTTTTTCATCCGTCTATTGGACGGCACTTAGGCGTCTATGTCAACCATCGGATGGCGCTGCATCACCTCATGGAACATCAAAACCCCGGTATCCACGTCCACAGACACGCGCCGCTGGTCCCCACCGATCTCGATCCACCCATGCCAAGCCGGCGTAAGCGCGGCCTCGATCTGCTGTTCCGGCGTCAGGTCCGCATCCGGCTTGACTTCGTATGCCGTCAGGACAGTGCATGAAACCGGGCCGATCGTGAGCGTGCCCCATCGGACGCCATGCTTGTCCGGTCCTTCATCCACCAACGCGACTGATACTCGGCCGAGGGACTTGAACGTGGCGGTGCCGATGAGGGTAGTTGGATCGAGGCGGATGATGGCCACTAGAACATTACCTTTTTCCGCAGTGCCGCCACCTTCCGCAACCGAGCGGCCGAGGGCTTAGCCACCGGGGCCTTGTAGGACCGAGGCGCCTTCCCCCGCTTTTCCTCGGCCCGCGCGATGACGGACAGCACCCCGGCATCCGCGTGCATGGCCAGGAACTCGGCATTCGCCCGAAGCTCCACCCCGATGGACCTGATCCACTCGTAATAGGTCCCGACCGATGTAACCCACGACCAGCAACAGCCAAGCGTCAGGAGGCTATCCCCAATGTCGATCTGTTCCGGCGTCGGCTTGTTTCCGGGGGCCTTCAACTCGCACCAAATCGGCGGCATCCCGGCAACGATCAGCAGCGTGTCCGGCGTTCCGGCCCGCACCCCGCGCGCCTTCTCCCGCATGTGGGAGAACTGGCCGGCGGCTTTCGACCGATCAAAGGCCAAGAACTGGTGCGGAGCGGCAACGGCTTCGCGCACGAAGCGGACCAGCGCCACCTGGAGGATGTGCTCGCGGTTGATGGACTTGGTCACTAAGCCTTCTCCTTACAGGGGTCACACATCCGATTTCCGATCCCCTCAGACGGGAACATTTCCCGGCAGCACAGACACACACGCGGCGTTGTCGGAACCTTCACCGCGAGGGGCTTCTGTAGATACTTCTTCTCACCCTTCCGAAAATGCCGGCGCATCTGTTCGTGGTTGCCCGGTGCCGGCTTGTCGGGATGCTCGGTGCGCCATTTTTCCAGGATGCGTTCCCATGACGTGCCTTCGTGGGCTTGGACGAATGCCGCGAGGGTGGGGGTTATCCAGGGGGCGCGCGGCATGGTTAGGCGGCGCTACGCCGAAGTGCTGCGATGATACCAGCAGGCTTGGCGGTTTGTATCCACGCAATGAGTGTGTCTAGTTCGGATATGGCAACGTGGCGCAATATCCATTCCGCGTATTCCTGCTCCACCGTCATGCGGATGACTGCATCGGTGGCGGCGTTCGCCTTCTTCGCTTCTTTGGCTTCTTCCTCTGCCAGTAGACGTTCGGCTTTCTTTGCGGCCTTCTTTGCGGCCTTTTCTGCCCGTATCGTGTCTAATTCCGCAGCAGGATCATCCGCGTTCTTCAAGCGATCCAGCACCACGCCCTTGTCAAGATCGGTGCCAGCGATTTCCTTTAGGATCGGCTCAGGGATGCTTTCACCGCGTTCGGCGTCTAGGCGGATGGTGCGCTCTGACTGCCCTGTTTTCTTTGATGCGTCAGCTGTGAACGTCGCGGCAGACTTTGCCGCGACGTTGTTCCCGACCGCCGCGTTCATTCCGACTGCCTGCGCTTGTCCGGCTTTCGTCTCCGGGTGCAGCGCCTCATAAGCCTCCTTCCGGCGCCGGGTGAATAATGCCCGTTCCGCCGTCGTCAGGCTGGTCCCGCACAGGTTTTCGTCGCACTCGGCAACGATTGCTTCAAGTTCGTTCAGCCCAAGGATTTGCACGGGGATATTGGTTTCACCCATCTCCCTCAAAGCCTCTAACCGATGCAATCCAGAAACGAGCTTAAACCCATCAACGACACGGCCGCAGTTTAGGACGGAATGCGGCCGGACCGTGATTGGATGGAGTAGGCCAACGGATTTGATACTCGCGACCAGCGCCGCCACATGGGTAGGCGACACTTCGCGGATGCGCGACCCGCATTCGATGAGATGTAACGGCGCGGTCACCATATCAGTTTCCTTTTGCGAAGGGGGTGCCGAGCAGCTTGAACACGCTGTTCTTTGACGCGCGGACCAGTTCAAGATGGCTGCGCCGATACCAAGCGTTCCATGCCATGGCCGTCACAAGCGAGTATTCCGTAATCGTTTGGACTTGTGCCCTTGAGAGATGCACGTTGAGCGTCCGGCGCGGGTCCTTTGCTGGCGTGGAACCGCTTTCAGCTACGCCAGCCCAGAATGCTGTCGCCTTCTGCGGTTGATACCGCAGTGTGACCAACGCGCACCCGAACACGCCTTGAGCGCGAAGCCGGCGGCGGAGGTCGCGGTCGGCAATCTCAATTATCCTGCCGTATTCCTGGATTTCGCCCTTCCACCCCAGGACCGCCGTGATCTTCCCGTCTGCCGATCTGATCTCCGGGCTTTGATTGACGCCCGTAATAAACTTGAGACCGCTATGAACAAAGACTGCGGCCTTGACCGCCGCCGACGCATGTTCTTTTGAGACGCCAAGCCCATCGGCCAACTGTGCCGATGCCGCCAGCGTTTCGATGCTGCGAGACCGAACGGCGAAGTCATGCCGGAAGTATGCCGCGTTGATTTCATCTTCGCTTCCGACCGCGTTGACGCAAATCTGGAACTCAATCGCGGTGTTCGCCAGGATGACCGCGTGCATACGGTGGTTGCCGTTGACAAGAACAAGCCGCCCGTTCGGGAGCTTGCAGAACGCCAACTGCGACCCCGGCAACCAACTGCCCTGCGCCATGTCGTAGGCAAGGAGCCGCACATGCGGCTGGCTGATCTTGCGGTTGCTGCTATACCGGAACATGTCCAGGATTTGCCGCGCGATCAACGGCGTGATGACAAGCCTGCCATCGTTGCGGATTCCTGCCGGTGCGTCATCTAGCAGAGTGCCAATGACCTTGCCGTCATGGTCCGTATCAAATATGTTGTTGCCTGTCTGAAGCATCGTTAGTCTCCAATGAACACCCGCGCGCCATCGCGGGTGTTTGTTTGCCCGGGACCGCCGGGCGCGGATTGGTTAGGACTTCGTTTCGTCCTGCTTGCACCCACACGGCCATTCCGCGCAGGTCTCATCGACCGGCAGAAAGTCCCATTCAAAACACCAATGAGCGTGCTTGCCCGTGAGCAGTCGCTTGCGCCATTTCTGGCAATCGGCCTGCCATTCTGGGCTGGTGAGCAGCATCAAGCCGGCACCACCCAATGCGACCCCGGCCCGTTTTCAGCCTCCAACCGCACCCGCAAAGCCTCAGCCGTGCCAGGCTTCAACGCCGCGCTACGGCCGTCCTTCCACGCCACACACACGAGGGCCGGCGCGATGGCTTGGCGGCCTTGGAGCGTGATGCGGTAGACGCAGCGGCGGGTGGTGGAGATGTTGCGGGCGTAGCCAGCGGTGATTAGGCGGGCCATTAAGTCGCGAACGGCCTTCCGGTTATGCCCGAGGCGTCGAGTGTCGGTCGTGGCGGTGTCCACCGTGGCCAGATATTTGAGGGCGCGGCGTTGATTGGCGTTCATACTTCCGGCTCCGCGAACAGGTCGACCAGCCGGGCTTCGGCGGGGTCCTCGGCAGGAGGCAACGCAAACAGGTCCGTCACCTCAGCCGGAAGGCACGCTGGCGAAAACCAGATGCACTCCTGGTCCTTCGTTCCGCTTCCGCCGTATGTGTTCCCTGCGCGCGTCCATTCGACCGCATCCCAACCCGGAAGGTCGTAGTCTCCGATATGCCCACAGAGCGCGATCCGCAGCCGCGCGTTGTCGGCGGCCCATGCGGCAACATCATCCGCAACGTGCGTAGCCACACCATAAAGCCCATCAAACGCACGGTATGGCGGATCGAGGAAGACTGCGGTTGATGCTGCGCCGTAGTGATGGTTAAGCCCGCGCTGCCAGTCGCCGTGGATCACCCGGACGCGACCGAGGCGTTCGGCAAGGGTGTGGAGCCACACCCACGCGGCCCGTCCGCCGGATGTGAGCAGGCGTTCGCCCCTCCCGGCGTCGCTGATATGGGGGACCTTGCCGCTCGCCTGGACGCCCCTCCCGGCGTCGCTGATATGGGGGACCTTGCCGCTCGCCTGAACGCCCATCCAGGCGTTGCTGATATGGGGGACCTGCCCCATGCCTGAACGCCCATCCCGGCGTTGCCAGTCACACCAGCCGGACCCGATCCAGCAGCATTGCCCCCAGAGCCACCACCCCGCGCACTTGGCATCCCCCGGCCAATCGCAGTCCTGTAACTCGGCTTCTAGGCGCCGACGCTGCTCCATCATCCAGCGGTGCCGCGCGCCTAGGTCTATGTGCGATACGGGATAGTCCGCCCATTCTGCCACTGCGGCCGGCTGGTGCTTCACCGCCCGCCAGAAGTTCGCAATGAACCCGTTGGCGTCTCCGACAACCTCAAGGGATGCGGGTTCTGGTGCTGCGAGTAGGATTGCCGCCGAACCGCAAAACGGCTCGATGTATTGCTTCACGGTGCCGAAACGTTGCCAGACCATATCCGCAACGGACCGCTTGCCGCCGAAATAGGGGAAGGGGGCTTTGAGGGTCATGGCGCGTCCACCGCCGCGAAAAGATCGGCTTGCCGTTGAGCGGCTTCGATGCGGCGGACGTGTCGTTCGGACATCTTCGCTTCCGTCGCCATATGGCAGGACTGGCAAAGCCCGATCAGATTAGAACGGACGTTTGCCTCTTGCGGCGAATGGAATAGCCGAAATGGCTTAATGTGATGAACGGACAGAGACTTGCCCACATGAATATCGCAATCAGCGCACCGACCTTGCTGTTCGGCAACAACCCTATCTCTTGCAGCGAGCCACCCGCGCCCCCGGTATGTTTGTGGTCCTCCCACCCAGACTGGCGATTTTTCGCCCTTGAAGACGCCGGATGTTGCAAAGCACAACCGCGAACAAAACCGAGATTTGCCATTCTGTGTTTCAACCCATTGGGGACGGGAGAACGTCGATGAACACGTCTCACACGTCCTAGGTTGCCGCGCCTTCCACGACGGGCTGAGTTCCCCCCTTGGACCTTCCTTGCCCTTGTTAACTGGCGGGATGCCAACCCGGAATTTATTGCCCACCATGTAGGGTTTGGGAACGCGTGCGAGACGGGTTGTCGCGTGCCAGGAACCACCGCATTTTTGTGAACAAAAGCGAGCGGTAGCGGCGCGATACCTTCTCACATGGAATATCTCGCGACAGACCTCGCACGTAAGGCGGACAAGGTTTTCTGATCCGACCTTCTCAATCACCATCTCTGGCGATGTCGCATCCCCGATCGTTTCAACCCTCACGGCAAGCACTCCGAAAATCCGCCGACCGAGCGAACCCGGCCGGCGTAGTTGATCGGGGAGAAACGTCCGGCAGACTGACCGACTTCACGGCCCCCGGTCTGCCAGCGGGAAGGATCGACCGACGCGCGTCCCGGAGATCGGAACCGCCCGCGCCGGTCGGAGCCGGGTCCCGAGCCTGCGAACAACGGATGTCCAGTGCCGAAGCCTGGACACAAATGTTTGCGGCATCCCGGCTATCTCTCATGACCGCACCCAGCGCCGCACGGTCGAAGTCGGAACCGACAACCTCCGCGCAATCTCGGCCACGCGAACGCCAGATGCCTTCAATGCCCGCGCCTGTGCAGCCGTGGCGCTGGCTTTGCGCGTGCGGGGCCAATACAGGGCGGCAACGGTTATCATCGGCCGCTCACGTTGTTGCGGTATTCAAGCCGCCCCTCGGCCCGCAGCATTGCCATCCGCGTTGCGACGGTCCCGACCGGCAGCTTCATCGCTTCCGCAATGACCTTCACTTTCTGGCCATGCCGCGCGCGAACACAGATTTCCGCGACTTGCCGTTCGGACAGCGGAGGGTTGATGCTGGCACGCGGCTTGGCCCGATACGGGATATCCACGCCCCGCTTCCGCGCCTCATAGATCGCCACCGCGACCCTGCCACGCGAAAGGCCGAGTTCCGCCGCCATCACGTCGTATGGCGTGCCGGCTTTGGCGAGGGCGATGACGGCGGCGGTCATGGGGTTGCCTCCGCCAGTGCGAAAATCAACTGGTAGGTGAAGAAGAAGACGATCGCGATGGTGATGGTCCAGCCGAGGATGGTCATGCTGCGCTCCTATCCTGACCCGCCATGAAATCCGTCAACCGCTGAACCGTCCGAAGCGTGATGTTCTTCCCGCTCCGGATGCGCGGCACGATCTTACCGTCATTCACGGCAGCCAGCCCGAATGCCGTATCGGTCATTCCGTGGCGTGCAATGAAGGCGTCGATCTGACGAATAAGTGTGGCGTAGGTGTCCATGGCCCGAACATGACGCGGGAATAAATCCGTGTCAATGGGATTTTTCCGCTTGACGGCTGATCCGTGCCGTGGGATGTTTCCGTCATCAGGGACGGGATGGCCGGACCGGAGGAAGGAACGCAGACGATGGCCTACATTGTGAAAACCAGCAGCGCGAAGATGCCCGCCAGCGTCAAGGCGCAGTATCGCAACGTCGCCATCATCGAAGTCGATGACAACATCACGGACGTGTCGATGATCAGCGAGCGGGCCAAGGGCGTTAAGCGCATCGTGCGGCATTACGGCCCGCTCCATGTCGGCAAAACGGACCGCTGCGCGTATCGCGTGGCGCTGGCCGAGGCCACCGCCGAAGCGGCCGTGTTGAACGCCGCCTAACCCCACAACCCCAACCGATGGGAACCGCCGACATGAGCAACCCCCCCACCACCCCCGAGCGCATCCAAATCCGAAACCGCTGGACCGACGCGGTGATGTTCGAATGCGAACTGTCCACCGAATGCCTCGGCATGTCGGTGCAGTTCAAGTTGGGATGGGCCGTCAAAAAGGCCGTCAAAGCCGGCGCCAATCTGACCGGCGCCTATCTGGCCGGCGCCAATCTGGCCGGCGCCAATCTGGACGGCGCCAATCTGGCCGACGCCAATCTGGACGGCGCCAATCTGGACGGCGCCAATCTGACAGACGCCAATCTGACCGGCGCCAATCTGACCGGCGCCTATCTGGCCGGCGCCAATCTGGCCGGCGCCAA
>ERZ869925.1305-NODE-1305-length-11726-cov-9.363808_pt1 | contig 11726 bp, 18 predicted proteins | sample MGYA00579311_ERZ869925 | MGnify/ENA primary metagenome ERZ869925 (study PRJEB32216, sample SAMN09231817) | wastewater metagenome | place: USA: Maryland | collected 2016-07-30 | study: EMG produced TPA metagenomics assembly of the PRJNA472060 data set (Reclaimed...
ATATGACAGCCATTCTTTTAAATTCATCCGATAAGGGCCTGTTCTGTCATACAAGGATGGATAAATTTAGTATAACCTCCTAGTTTATCTACTAAAGGAATCTTATCACGACCAAATTTAACGATATAATCAAAAGCCTTTGCTGTACATTGTTGACGATAAGGACTTGTTTGTGATGGAGCAGAGTTAATCTCTAAGATGTAAGGCTTTCCTTCTGCATCCACCATGACATCTACGCCACCAAAGTCTAGACCAGATAGTTCGAATGCTTTATAGGCAGCTTTGATAGACTTTAGTGGCCAATCTCCCCAGTTAACATTATTAAAAGCACCACCCTGGGCGACATTCCATGCTACTTGATCTGGATTTCCGGGAGTCTTATTAGCAACCCAGACTACACGACCAGATACAAAAAACACTCGGTATTCCTGTACCTTATTGATCAGAGTAGAAATATAGTAATTATCAGGGTACTTGGAGATAGCAGCTTTAAGCTGAGCCATATACTTACATACGTGTAGATTTTTACCCTGAGCATGATTATTTCGTCGAACTACAACCGGGAATTCGATATCATTTAAATTATCACCCGGAAGCCAAGTCTTCATTGCAATTCCATTTTCATAACAAAGCTTTCTGAATTTACCTTTGTTATTAATCTTATGAATCGCTTCTGATTTATTTACTACCTTACCATTCCCAACTTCCGACGTAACTCCCCAACGGAATACATAATCAGCTTGTTCTGGGGGATTGCCTTTTACGTACTTATTCTGATCAGGAAGATACTTCATTCCGTCATTTCGAAAGACTTGAATACCCGTCTGTGACAGCTTGGAGATTTCTCTGCAACTAGTTTTACCGAGACTTGCTCGACGAAGGATATAGCTAACCATTAATTTCCATCTCCGACGTTTACTACGTATTGTTGAAGTCCTACATTAAAATCACCACCAGGGGCATAGAAGCCCTCCTGATTAAGAGCCTTCTTCGGCTTAGGCTTCATCTTAAAAACAAGATTATCTCCATAGATATTAATCATCTGCTCGATATGTTCTTTCTTAGCTGCTGAAAGTTGATCGTATGGAATACCGAAGTGATCCATAGCATACTGATTCAGAAGTTCAACAGACACTTCTTTCTTTTCCGGCTTGGTATCGAGAGAAAGCCACTGAGGTTCAGTAAGACAATAACCTACTTTACCAGCTCTGAATAGATTTCTCTTTAAAAGTTCTTTCGTGTCCCCTTGATTCAGTTTACCGTAGTATTTTCCAAATACATCTGAAATCATTTCTTCGCCTAACTCTTTATATATATCTAGAATTTTAGGCGGAGTCAAGTCCTGACGAGAAAAGACTACAATAGAATTGATGATATCTATCCATTCTTTGATAATCTTTATGTCTGTCACACCTCTCATAGATCGTATTTCTAGTGATCCGAACTTAGTGATAGTACTAAGATTTAAAGCGCCATACTTCACATAGTCTACAGGAATGTAACAACCGTTATAAGACTTATTTTCTACTGACAGTAGCATATTCTTGATATAGTCAATAAGTACAGGAACTGATCGAATAGGTAGACAAAATAAATTATTTCTACGGAATTCACCTGAGTACTCTATGAGAAGATTCTCAGTAAGGATGTACAATGTCAAAAAGTTCCCTAACGTCTTCCATGTCTCAGGAAGGATGTTCCAATGGACATGAACTGACGTACTGATACTGTCGGAAATAAACTTAATTCCTTTAGTCTTATCATGAAACTCTTGAAGCGCTGCATCCAATTCGGCTCCATACTTTACAGGTACTTTCAGGACATACTCCTTCCCATAATCTCGTAAGGAGTTATCATCCTTTACATTCCAGAAAGTCATCGCTGGTAGCGCATAAGCTTTTTTAGTTTCCGTCTCAATTTCTAAACCGTACTGTCCTTCATAAAGAACACGGCTTTCAATTTTTTTACTGATAAAATCTTTGATCATTACTCTACATTCCATGCAAAATCTTGTAGATATTGGGAGATAATCCATCCCATACTTGAATTAGGAACGATTACTGTTGGTTTCGTGGAACCCAGATCATTAGTATTAATGTAACCGACTTCTGTTTGTTGATAAAAAACTTTTACTAGATTTTTTCTAGTAAGAACGACTGCACAATCAGGGGATATAGCTAATTCGATTTGATCATGATCAAGGTTCTTAAGATTTCCTTCTAATTTCTTAAGACATTGACGAAGGGATGGGTACTCTCGGACTATTGTTTTACGAACACACGTTGAATGAAATCTTAATTTCCCACCGCCAAAAGGGCTACCTGGAATAGCGTCTACCTGTAACGCTCCGAAATCAATCCCCTGCTTAAACTTACGATGAGGTTTTCTACTTAGATAAACGACGGATACAGGAGTAAGTTGAGAGTACCCTAAAGGAGGCGTCGCTACGTCTAAAAATGGATCATCCGGGGAAATTAAATGAACTAAAGTATCCGTATCTACCATATCGAAAAGCTTTAAGGCTTCTCCGTTAACCCGGACGTAATACGGGAAATCTTTGTACATGCAAATAGTGTGATCCAACCGCTGTGTCAAATCAGCAGCCGGAATTTTACAGCGCATTCTGAACCTCCTTATCGAGATTTTCTAAATGTGTCATTATTTTATAGTACATTTTAAGACGTGATTCTCTGCTTTTAAGCCATAGATTACTAGGTGATCTTAACTCGACACCATAACTCTTAGCTCTAAAAGAACCTAGCATACCGTAATAGTTAATTCTCTCTTGTTCTTCCTTAGTCTCCTGACGGAAAACATTTCTAGTATAAAAATACTCAGCGACAAATCTACAATCTTCGAAATGCCCAGCGTCTTTAGGGTCTTGGTTTTCAGTCCAACCGATATGAATATGACCTGCGGCTGTCCTTACAGGGACATCTATAATGTCTGGGGATGGATTTGCTTTCCCTCTGTAACTAAAATCAGGATCGCATCCGAGAGTCTTACAATCTTTAGGAAGGGTACCAAAATAATCTTTGTCGAATTCTACATACGGTGTAAATCTGATTTCGATATTCTTATCACGCTTCCTTACGTGATATCTCAGATTATCTAAGACTATTTCTATGTTATGAAGCCAGTCTTCGGGATTATCAACAGGATCGATATTAAATTCCGCTGCTAATCCATCTGGCTGAATGAACCCACGAGGGACTTTAAATGGTTCTTTTTTACTTCCTGGGATAATATCATGTGCTGAAATAGGTTGGCCGTCAAGGAATAGGAAACATTCCGGGTCACAACCTAATTTATATTTGAACTTCATGTCATCATAGACCTTGCTACATCTTCAATTTTAGTTCCGCTTGTCAGTTCATAAGAACAATCTGCGCATTGGATGACCGTCTTTCCATTTTCTGTAATTTCCTTAGCAAAAAATTGTTCTGGTAGATTTAAAGATTTACCGCAATGCCCACAGTTTTCTCTCGGAGGAATCTTAGAGTTCTTAAAAGGGATTTCATCTTTAGAAAGATCGGCCCCCTTTTCTTTAAACACTTTAGCAGACTCTTCGGCTTTGTTAATTTCTTTTGAAGCCGCCTTTTCTACAGAATGATGCCAGTTCTCAAATTCTCCCCAATCTTCCCATTTAGAGTAGTCAGAAAACCCGTATTTATTCTTCTTTTTACCAGAAAAAATAATCGTCTTTGGAGTAAACTCTTCGACGGTCCAAGGGCCATCACGACCTGCACGGATATCCCAAGGATTGATACTATAAATGTGGTTAGGCTTGAAGATTAGAATTTCTTCATGTTTTACATCGTGTCTGTTCAAAGCAAATTCAAGCATCTCGGCTTCAGATGCCCAGTAAAGAACCTTCCTGGCTTTGTGGAAACATAGATGAAGTTCTCTATGATGATTCCTCGCGAATGAAAGTTTTCCTGTCTGTAAGTTAAGAGTACTTACTGCAAAAGCATTAGTCGCATCTAGTTCGGATAACGTTTTCTTTAGGCCTTTGTTGGCAAAGTCTTCGATCAGAAGCTCACTATCAGTAACATCTTTAAAATGATATCTAGAGTCAGTCAAAGTCCCATTATGAGCACCGATGACATTGTTAAATTTGAACGGATGACAATTATCTTTCGTCAAAGCACCTCTAGTAGCCCATCGAGTGTGACCCATAAAAACGTTATCAAAAATAGACCGAAGGACTAATTTATTACCATCATTACCTAGATGAAGCTTTAGAAAAGCATTTGATTCTATCGCATCTTTTTCAATAAAGAAAGTAGGTTTTCCATTCTTTGATACTCTCGCTTGTGCTAATCCTGTTCCATCCTGACCACGAAGGGTGGAAATAGACATCAACGTCTTAAAGACTTTCAAATCATCCTGACAGATACCGTCACCGGCTATACCAAGAAGTCCACACACTTAATCATCCTTCCTAATCTTAGAGGAATAAAATTTTACAGGTCTATTACCTGAGGCTACTAAGTCAGCCCATCTTTTCTTTTCTGCGATAGATTTCTGGGTTATAGTACAACTAGCGTGGTTTCGTGGAATTGGATTTGGATTAAATCGACCACGCTTCGTCCCTGCATTCCCGTATTTCTTTCTAGAGTCTCCTGAGTTACTTCTTCCAGAAGCCCATTGTGGGGAGTAAACAAATTCACCACCTACCCAATTAGAGTTATTTGCCATCTCTATTCCTACTCAATCAAATACTTGAGAAGAGCGAAGAAGTAATCACGAGTACTCATAGCAGCTTCCGATGAATATTCTGGGTGTGGTTGGAAACATAGAGACTTAGTTTTCTCATACCATACGACTTCTGTATCATAGTCTGGACGGACTCGTTTCTTGCTTGAAATGAATTCTGTAGCTTCGTTAGCAAACGCAAGGATTTCACCTTCGTCTGACGGGATCATCATCTGATGATGGGTGCTAGTTACTAAAATGTCCTGTCCCTTTTTGAATGAATCAGAGATATCAAGGAGATTTGTCATATGATGTGATCGACCGTGGTTATTCACATCCTGCCACATCGCACCACCTGACATGACATTCAGATATTGTCCCAGTGTTGTTATCGTATAAGCTCTTTATCTTATACATCTGCATCTTGATTTAAATGCAGCTCAGACTATATCATATTCTCTATGTATTGGTATGTGTTTTCACATGGACAGATTCTAATAATTCCAGTATAATTATAATTGTGGAGATAGATACCACGACTATTTATAAGGAGTTAATATTATCCGATTAGCTAATTTTTCTGAACAAATTAAAATGTTACATTCACAGGGAATGTCTGATTCTAAAATATCAGAAACCCTAGGAATTCCTAAATCTACAATGCAACATTATCGAAGAAATAAATTAAAACTTCGAACTAATTTCATCGAAAGAACATACAAAGATACATATGATCGTATTCGAGGATATATGATTCGAAATTCTAAATCACGAGCCAGACAACTGGGTCTAGAATTCGATATTACATTTGAAGATTTTGAACTTCCTAAGTACTGTCCACTACTTAACATCCCTTTGAAATTTCGTGGGGATGAAGGTATGAATGAAAACAATCGCGCTTCGCTTGATCGAATTGATAACACGAAAGGATATGTTAAAGGAAACGTATGGGTCGTTTCAATGTTAGCCAATTCTATGAAAAATCAAGCGACTCTCGACCAACTTGAATTGTTTTGCAAAAATGCATTACAACTCATAGAGAACCACCGCACTCGTGGGGGTATTACTGACTCAGTAAGTCTCGACCCCTAGTCGTTGCACCTTCTAAAGTATCACTACTCTAGCTTGGCTCAGGATAACCATCTCAGGCTTCCCCTGAATTCACGGCGTTCTAACTCAAGATCACTCTTGAGCCGGGCTAGTTTTAACCGAAACAAATTCCTACCTTGAAAACGTACTTATAAGTATCAAAAAAGAATTTGTTGTGTCGTTCCTTTGCAACAGACGGAAAGGTTCTGCTTAAAATCTTCTCTCCGTATAAATCAGGAGACACATCAGGGCCACCATCAAACACGATGATGTCAGCTTTATCATGATCATCTTGTGCCAGGAGTTCAAATTCATCTTTTCTTGATTTAAACATACTAGCGATAGCAGCATCATAGTTAGCTAGATAAACCTTATAGATTTTATTCATTTCATGCACTCTCGTTTGAGTTCGTAATACTTGTTCAGGATCGTATTTAATTGGACGGTTTTCACTTTAGAAAATTTTGTTTTCCTACTCTCTCCGAGATTTTCTAACTTATTAAAATCGAAGTACTTACCAGATATAACTGACCAACAACCATTGACAGTCTCACTATAATCCGGTGAGTTGTTCAGAAATTTATTCAGATCGAGATGTTGGATAGGCCAGTGACCCCCCCAAGCACTACTATCTCTCATAGGAAAATATTCTATGTTGTCCGTATCTGAAACACAAAAATAAGTACATAGGACAAACGCATCTCTAGGATCAACACCTGAGTCTACAGCGAGTTCCCAAAATCTAAAGCAAGGATGTTTTTCTGTAAAGACTCTAGTCAAAATAGCAAAGTTTTTTATAAAGAGAAACGGAACATCCTTTGCTTTATCCATATCGAGAAGCCAACCTGTTTGTAATCCAGATTTTTTATTAAACGTCGGCTCGATAAATCTTGTTAAACTAATCCAAGGAGATTTATCACTAATCAACCACGACCAAAATTTCTTTCTGGTTACTGAATTTTCAGGAGTCTCAAAAAGCTGAGATGCAACGTAATAGTACGGACCGTGGTCAGATACAAAGTTTACGTGACAAATACCGTCGATCACTACGTTTCTAAATTTATGGGAAATTTGATAAAAGGTCGCAAAACCAAGATTTCTTTCTTTATGATCTAACTTCTCCATAAAATCTAAAGTTAATTTGTACGCCTCTTCTTTAGTTGCAGACGCTGCTGTCAATCCCATTTAGAATCTCACGTATATTTCTCTGGAAGAATCGGTTTATTTTCGAAATATTTTGTACCTGAAAAGTACTGAGTTACAGAAAATATAACAGTATCAAATACATAACGAATTACATCAGCATCACGAAGAAAAGCATTACTAAGTGGACGGTATTCAACTCCGTAATGCTTAGGTCTAAATGACCCCATCTTACCGTACAAAGTCCTGCGCTTTACGTCCTTGTCCCAAGCAAGACTAAACGGATACAATGTAACATCTAGCTGCTTTACTACATCACAACAAAGGCGGATATGATCAGGGTCATAAATATCAAAGAATTCTCCCCAACCGATATGGATATGCCCGGCACCAGTTCTAAAGCATTCTTTAGTTTCAGGAGGACAGTTAGCTTTTCCTGTATAAGCATTGAAATCAGGGTTACATCCTAATGCCTTAGGCTCTGGCGGAAGAGAATCAAAATATTCCTGATCGAATGTAGCTACAGGCTCAGCCGCGAGAACATAATCAGGATTAGCTTTTTTAACTCTGTGGGATAGATCATCCATCACTCTGTTGATATTGAAAAGGAACTCTTCTCTGTCAGATGACGGATGAATATTAAACTCAGCAGCTACACCGTCTCGTTGGATAGCTCCACAAGGAACTTGAAACGGTTCGTCTTTACTACCAGGGATAATATCGTGAGCTGAGATAAATTTCTTTGACTTTCTGTTGAAAACAAAAAGTTCAGGGTCACAACCTAACTTAAATTCCATCACTTCCGCTTTCTAAATAGAACTGTTTCATTCAAAGAGAGATACATACAAATAAACGCTATAAACAGAAGAAGTCCGACAAATCCTAATACGAGACAGAGAAGTAAATCAGAGACTCGAAATTCGTTGACAGTTTCATCTATCCAAAACCAGAGAAACGTACTTATAACACCGGAAATATACCATAAAATAACAAGTAGAAAACTAATATCAGGAGTCCACATATTCTTAATCCACGTTCTTATGAATGATTTCTTTTGCTACGGAGATAAATTTTTCTGGAGAGAATTCAAAAGGAAGTTTATCAGAAAGTTGTTTAACAAACGGAACAGTTTTCTGGTCTTCGTCTGTAAACACACAAGCCATCTCAGGACGGTTATAGTCATATCGGTCTGACAAAGTACCACCAGTCAAATCACGAGACTGACCTGTAAACACGCGATTGACAGACGAGGCAATACTCATAGTGTACGGACTAGGCGGACTGATATACTCTTTATTTGCCGGTATCTTATTGATACTCATCAGAGCCATACAAGTTACGGCTTCTTTCTTAGTCATACCTTTTGCAATAAGATCGTTAAACGCGATGTAACTAGCGTTTTGTAAGAACTTTAGACAGTTGATCCATACTGTCGGGTCAATCTTTCCTGTCTTTAAAATCCAACCTGAGTATGCGAGGGTTTTATGTTTCGGCGGAATGAATTCGATATACTTTTCTCCTCGAAAACCACGAACCCAAGGAGATTCATCCGATAAAACGAATTGTACTAACTCTTTCGCCTCTTTAAAAACTTGTCTATTATACGACAAAGCTACCGGAGTGCCTTTAGGAAATGGATCGCTTAGATCACCTGGACGAGGGTCATTTGGTCGAGTACAATCACCAGGATGAGTTTTATTGTATTTCCTATGCTCACCACCGATGCATGGTTGATTTTCACGACAATGAATTTTAATGTTATCACCATCACGAGTTACAATACAGTAGCTAATACCACTTAATTTTGGCGTAATCTTACGAAGTTCTTCTAAAGTCTTTTCATCTTTGAACATTTCTATTTAATCCTCACATAGCTACGGTGATAAGAACATTTTCTAGTTTCATTTAAGCAAGTCCCATAAAATTAGATTACCAACCATGTTTCCTATCAAAACACATAAAAGAAATAATATAACAAGAGTCGCGTTTTGAAAATATTTCTTTTAATTTCATCACTCTATTCCATCACCCTCTTCCCAGAGAACTTCCTTGACCACAAAAAGTTTGGCTTTTAATATAACAGTTTCTTTCTCTATTCCTACTAACTTAAAATAACCCTTGTTATGATCAAATGGATCAGGACCGATGTAGTACCACTTAGCACAATTTAGTGCACGACCTGTATGATAAATCTTACCTGGAATAAAATCTTTCTTTTCCATTTTATCTGCTCCAATGGACATTTCTTATAGAGAATGCTGAGATAGCTTTCTGGCATACAGCGCAAGGTTTGGACATTCCGACGGAGTTTCCTTTAGTAATCCTTAAACAATACAGATCACATTCGGAAAGAATCTCAGAGCCATGCGTATTTAGACACTTGACAATACAGTCTAATTCTGCATGTAGGTATATTTTCTTTTGATTTTCAGAAAACCGAAGCATAAGTGGATGGGTTTTTCGCTTAGCTATCCCAGTATGAAGGATTTTACCCTTGTAAACGAGACAAGCAGAGTGCTTCGAGTTCTGGATCATTTCGCATTTCAATGCGTTGCTTACTAAATTGTTGTAAACAGAATCCTTCCAGTATAAATTATTCTTTACGTTACAATCGGAAAGCATTAAGTAGTTCTCGCTGAGACTTATCTTCAAGAATCCTCCTAGTAGCGCAGATAGCTCTGATTTTATCACCTTCCCGCGCAGCATCCCGGACATACCTGTCCATTTTCTCGTCTTCATCTACGAATTTAGATGGAAAGTGGGTTTTGTAAGCCGATGCTGCTACGGGTCTACGCATTTCATCTTCTCCTAATGTTTCTAAAGAAACGAAGGGATATTCTGTCGGATCGTCTTGAAGGTAATGAGATAAATTATTCATATACTTCTTTTGTCCATTCTGGATTAGAAGGAGGAATATGTTTAAACGTCGCAGAATATTCCATTATATATGTTTCTCTATTATAAAGATTTTTCATTTCAGTTGTATATCTTTGAGCGCCATCTAAAGAATCAAAAGTAGCCCAACGATCTTCGTTATTATATACAATAAAAAGTTTACGCATTCTTTTCCTCCGTATAAGTAACTACATCTGTTTTAAGAACAGTCCCCGGTCGAGGTAAAGAAAGATCTTTTTCTTGTGTAATATATGAAATTATATTTCCATGAGAGTACCTAACCCAATGGACGTATCTAGTATGGATTACAGGAAGGTTGTATTCTTCCCAATTTCCCTTAGTTTCTTCCTTGATAATGGAAACATTCTTTTTGTTAGGAAGGGAAGTAATAATAGGAAGGTTATCGACAGTCAAAGCGATACACTCGGAAATACTCCCTCCGACTTTATTTCTGTACTGCTTACCGACTTCAAACTTCATCTTAGGTTTTACTAAAGTATAATAATTACAAAAACTGATAGAAATAATACCACCATTAGGTAAATAACCTGTCGTCTTATCAGCATTAAATGACATAATTTTACGAGAGCCACAGTAAGCGATGTCAATTTCATCGCCTGCTTTTAGATTTAGAAATTCCTCGCGGGTCATTTCTTTTCCTTTCTAAGGGGGTTTTAAAGCTCGTACAGCGTATTTAAGGGTCTACCTAGTACAATCTAGCGTTAAAACATTAAGTGCTCTGTACGGTCAATTGTGAGGGTTTTAGAGGGTATTACACGTAAGGCTCCCATCTACGTTTCATCTCCTGGATTTTCTCTTCTGGAACTCCGTGGACATTACCGTACTGTCCCTCACAAGTAAGGACAGTTACTTTCGCTTTAAACTCTTTAGCCATATCCAAGTAAGGCTGCATCTCCCAGATTCTGGTGAAAGTATTCGAGACGACGACGGAATCGCCTACTTGGAGTTCTGCACGACACCAGTCTTGTGCCCATAAATGGGCTTCTTTGAGTTTAGAAGTATCGAATTTATATTCATCTAGGTATTGAAAAAACATATCCGTTTCAATATGATCGTAACTTAAACCAGCAGCTAAAAATCTTTTAACCATACTTCTGGCAAAAGTGCTCTTACCACTACCCGGAAGTCCTCGGATTAAGATGAGTTCACTCATCGTGCTGCAACTCCGTTGCTAGAATTAGTTCTTGCATGATCTATACTCCCAATTCCAATTTGCCGACATAAGGATGACATACCATGTCTGTCAAAGCTACTACAATGACGACACCAAGGATGATCGCTGGGATTGCCCACCATAAGTTATCTAACATCTAAAAGTTTCCTTTCTTTTGGATATCTACTAGTTATAACTAACAGTAGCATCAGAAGTTATACTAATGAGTTTAACTCTTTTAATAAATATCTTTAAAAAACCTAAGGGTATAACCCTAGGAATAGCCTAAGAGTACCCTTAGGTATACCCTATAGAGATACCTATAGTATTACTTATAGTATTACTTATAGTATTACTTATAGTTATATCTATATAAGGATGTCTTTTTCTGTCCCTTAAACGGAGTTTAACCCCTGCCCTTCTATCCAAGGGACTTCGACACAAGCGATTCTGTCTAATCCAGCTATTGCATCTGCTTGACGTTTTGTTTGGAATCCTACGCTACACCAACCGTCTGACAACTTGTTGTTAGCCTTAGTCTTAGCTGCGGGCATTTTCATTCTCCTATAAACGTAAGACTCTTTCCATAATCCTTCCATTTCAGAAGGTACTCAGAGTCGATCTTAAGGACTGTTCCGACAGGTTTTTGCCCTTCGGGTGAAATAAGGACTATACCCCGAAAGATGTGTTCCATCCCAGGAGGGTTGTAAACAAGAGCTACGATCTC
>ERZ869925.1307-NODE-1307-length-11702-cov-6.610801_pt1 | contig 11702 bp, 2 predicted proteins | sample MGYA00579311_ERZ869925 | MGnify/ENA primary metagenome ERZ869925 (study PRJEB32216, sample SAMN09231817) | wastewater metagenome | place: USA: Maryland | collected 2016-07-30 | study: EMG produced TPA metagenomics assembly of the PRJNA472060 data set (Reclaimed...
CGATCTGAGACGGTGATGACGCCGTCGTAGCCATCGGCGATGATGGCCTGGGAGAGGCGCTTGCCACGGGTGTTGCCGTAGAGGGTGGAGAGACGGCGCTTCCAGGACGTAGGCTCGCCATAGGTGCCGCCGTCGATGACGATGGGGTTCTTGAAGGTGAGTTCGCCGGCTTCGTATTGAGTCGGAAAGTTCTTCAGCAGGTAGTCGGAGTCAGTGACTTCAGAGACGTAGCGGCCTGAAGGCTCGAAGCCACGGTCGAATTGGCTGTCCTTCTTTGGCTTGCCCCAGATTTTGGTGGCAGACTGCTTGTTATGCAGGAAGCGGAAGGTGACGGGGCTGCCAGTGCGGACACGGGTGCCTTGGACATCTACCTCGGCGCCGGTGAGAGTGTCACGGCGCTGCTCGGGGGTGGTGCGGAGGGAGGCGAAGAGGATCTTGGAGTGCGACTCCTGGTCGTAGGTGTCGAGAATCGACTGTGCTTGGACCCTGGCTGCTTCGGCTTTTTCCAGCGTGAAATTTTCTGACTTGTAGCCACCGAGCACCTGGTAGGTGTCCGAGTCCGAGGCGAACACGACGGCCTTGGGATTGATGACGGCGAGTTCTTGCTCACCTCCACCAATCCAGACGGCATCGACCTGATTTTTCCAGAGGTCGAGGATGTGGTCATCCAGGTCCGCAGCATCCTGCACATCTGGCAGGGTGATGACCTTGGCGGCTTTCTTGAGCAGCACTGGGTGGATGCTGACATGGCGGGATTGACCACTGAAAGCCTCGGCGGTGCGCTTTGATTTGGTGAGGCTGATGGCCCAATACTTTTCACCATAGCCACCTCCGCCCATTTGCTCTGCCTGCCGATCACTCATGGTGATGGATGGGCGGACGGTGCCTGAGATGAAGTTTGAGGTGCCGTGGAAGTAGGTGTGGTCCAGCAAGTCTTGGGCATTGTCGTAATGCATAACAAAGCGGGCCAGTCCTTTGCGGCTGACGGGTTTGTTCATCGCATCCTTCAGATACTGGATGACCTTTGGCTTGGTGAGTTCACCACGGGGCTGGGGATAGCTTAGCCAGCCTGTCGATAGTTCGGAAGAGCGGAGTTCACGCGGCGCTGCACCGAGGGCTGGTGTGTCTCCTTCCTCTTGCAAAGCGGCTTCGAGATCAGCGAGGGCGGTGTCGAGGTCCGGTTCGGTGGACTCGGTCGCTGGGGTCTGAGTCTCATCGTCTCCCTGTCTCCCTGTCTCCAAGTCTTCTTCTTCCGTCACGAAGTCGCCTGTTCCGTCACCGAGATCGACGCCGAGGCCGGTGTTGCCGGTGTCGTGGACGCGGAGGAGGGTGTCTCCTGCGATCTGCTGCTGGCCGTAGTAGGTGCCGTTGCGGATGGTGACGACCATACGCTCGGGTCCGTCCTGGGTTTCACGCCAAGCGGGGTGGCCGTCGAGGAAGTCGTCGGCTTCCACGCTGTCGGGATCGACGGGACGCCAGTCGTAGCTGACGACGGTCAGGGGGACGATGTCGCCTTCTTTGTTCTTGGCGTGGATGACGGTGGTGCCGTCGTCGGAAAGCGGGGCGAGTTCGTGGACAGGGACCACGGCGGGGCCGTTGCGGGTGTCGCGCTCGAAGCGCAGGGTCTGGATCTCGGCAGCGCGGGCGGGGTCGTTCTGGCGGTTGCTGCGCGCGGCTTCGCGGGCGGTGAGGGCGTCGAGCACGGCGTTGCCGATGCCGTCGGTGACTTCGTAGGCGTCGGCGTGGGCTTGGTCCTCGATGGCATCGAGTCCGGTGCGGTCGCCGAGGTTGTCGTGCAGGTCGAGGTTGCGGGGACTGCCGTCCTTGCTCGGCACGGCAGGGGTCACCACGCCATGGAGGATGAGGTATTCGACGATGGCTGCCGGCGTGGAGATGTCGCCATTGCGGGCCATGAACTTGGCGGTGTTGGTGATGCCGAGTTTGCTGTTCTGGCTGGTGGTGTCTTTGTAGCCGATGACGTTGCCGGCGGCATCGCGCTTGGCTTTGCGGCGGGTGCGGGGCTTGTCGTCGGTGCTGTAGTATTCTTCGAGGTTGGTGAGGAACCAGTCCCATTCGCCTCCGGCTTTGCTGTCGGGCCAGCCGAGACTGCCGTGATCGGACAGCCACGAAATGAGGTCGCCACGTTCACCACGCTGGAGCTTGCCAGTTACGGGGTCGGCGTTCGGGTCGATGAGGGGGTCGGGTTTGCTGCTGGTGCTGGTTTCAGCGGCGCGTTCCTGGCCTTCGAGCTGGCGCAGGCGCAGGCGGGCTTTGTAGTCGTCCTCTTCCTGTTGCTGCTCGGCGCGGACCTGGGCCACGGCTTCAGCGGTGACGGGCTGCGGGGTGCCGGTGAGACCGACACGGGCACGCTGCTCGGCTTCGCTCAGACGGAACTGGCGACGGGTGATGGGCAGCATCTGGGACAGGTCGTCGAGCGTGGTCTGCTTGATGATGATGGTGCCGCCTTCGATGTAAACCGGGGCATTGGCGGCGGCGTAGGGTGTGCCGTCGCTGCCGATGCGGATGCCGAGGACTTTGAGGTTGTTCTCGCGGGTCACTCCCATCAGGCGAACCGGGGCGCCAGACTCGGCGGCGGTGCTGATCTCGCGCTGGAAGTAGGGGTGGTCGAGGCGCAGGTCGCCGGTGGACACCTGGAGCAGGCTATCGATCTGGCGGATCTGGACGGGGGTGAGTTCCTGCTGGTTCAGGTAGTAACGGCGCTCGGCATTGGCGGCGGTGGACAGGATGGCAGCGGCCCATTGCTCCTGCATGAGACGGCGGGCGATGGCATCGCGCGCCTGCGGGCTGGTGTTCTGTTGGGCCTGGTTGTCGCGGTCGGTGAGGGCTTCTTCGATGGCGGCGGCGGAGCGCTGGGCGGGGCTGGGGAGGGCCAGAGTTGAGGCTGCGCGTTGACCGTTGTTGACGGTGGTTGACGGTGGTTGGGAGCCGGAGGCCACGGCTTCCATGCGGGCTTTGAGGGCTTCCCATGTCTGGCCGGCCATTTGGCGGGCGATGGCGCGGCGCTGGAGGGCATCGGACACGCCGGGGAGGACTTCTTCGGCCATCTGCGCGGCACGGTCGAAGAACTCCTGCCGCTGGGCTTCCTGCATCCAGGCAGCGATCATGGCGCGGGCGCTGAGTTGGGCGGGGCTGGGGGGTCCGGTGAGGTCTTCGTCATCGGCCTGGGGTTCGGCGATGATGAGGGTGGGGAGTTTTTGGACGGCGGCGGACGCTTCGAACTGGGCGCGGGCGTTGACGAGCAGGCTTTGCATCTGCTGGAGCACCTGGGCGGTGGGCAGGTCGAGGCTGCCGAGGGTCTGGGCGAAGTCGGGGCGCGCGCTGCGGAAGTAGTCCGACATGGCGCGCAGGGCGCGGCGGACCATGCCGGTGCTGGCAGTGGCGGCGGGGCTGCCGGTGAGGTTGGCCTGGGCCAGGGCCTCGGCAGCGCGGGGATCGAGCAGGAAGATCAGGAGGTCGCGGGTGAGTCCGGCGTTGTCGCTGCGCTTCTTGGACAGCCAGGGGGCGGCGGTCTTCTTCAGGCGCTCCACCTGGGCGCGCATCTCCGGGGTGAGCAGGTCCCAGACGCGGGCGAGGCCTTGCGGGGTGAAGAGGGCGTCCTGGGTGGCGAGGTGGTCGAACACGGTGCCGTTCTTGAGGGCCTGCATGGCGACGGCGGACGGATCGCGCAGGAACAGCTTCGTGCGCAGTTCCTCGGCGGTGCTGGGCTTGCCGAGCTGCTCGAGCGCGGCTTTGAGTTCAGTGACCTGCTGGTCGAGCGTGACCGCCTGGGACACGGGCAGGCCTTTGATCAGGCTGCGAAGCGTGTCGTAGAGATCGGCGAGGAGGTCTTTGAGGGACTGGATGAGGCTTGGGCTGACATCGACCGCTTCCGTGATGGCTTTCGGGTCGATGCGGCCCTGCACGAGCATGCGCAGGAACTCGGACTGCATGTGGAAGGCAGTTTCATCGTCCGGGTTGGTAGGCAGGGCCTTGTCGGGGCGCGCGTTGTGGTAGGACTTCCAGACGGCTTGTTTGATCGCGGTGGGCAGGTCGCGCCACTGCTGGGCTAGGCTGGCGTGGGTCCACTTGCCACCTTCTTTTTCGCGGTCCATGAGGCGGAACTGGGCGGCGTGGATGTCTTCCTCCATCACGGTGGCGATGGCTGCGGCGCGTGGATCGCCGAGGTAGGAGAAGTCGGCCAGCATGCTGTCCAGATCGATGGCGAGCGTGATCTGGTTCTTGTGCGGCACCACGGCCATCTTGTGGCCTTCGAGCATCTGGCGTGCGGTCGCTCCGATGGCGAAGGCATCGTAAAGGCCTGCGCGTTGAGAGATGGTGTTTTCCAGATGGGTCAGGAAGCGGTAAGCCCAGCGGCGGCGGCCTGGTGGCGTGCGTGCCAGCATGGACAGCTTCGCGCGTGCCCAGGCGGGGTTCTCAGCGAGCGCACCTTGGGTGGCTGGCACGAACTCCTTGGCGGCGCTGTAGCCTGCTTTGCTGGGCTTGGACTGGCGGTCAGAGGCTTTCTTGCCTGCGGCGAGGCTGATGTCGTCGTTCTTGGCTCCGGTGAGTTCACCTTTGGCGCGCAGGGTTTCCACGGCAGCGGCGGCGCTGACCTTTTTCATGCCGAGGTGATCGGTCAAGATGTCCTGGAGGTCGCCGGTGTCGTGCTTGCCACTGAGGCGCATGACCTCGCGGACGACGTCGAGGGTGGAGATTTCCTTGGCAGCGAGCTTGGCGCGCAGGGCGGGGTATTCAGCGTGGTTCGGAGCGACGGGGACGGAAGGTTTAGGCTTCGCGTTGACGGTGGTTGACGGTGGTTGACCGTTGTTGGCCGGAGTTTGGCTGGCCGTATCTTGGCTAGGTGTGGCGCTGCTTGGCGTTGGATTGACCGTTTGCCGAGGCGAGTTCTTGCCCAGCTTGGCGAGGCCATCGGCGGGGAGTTTCAGGGGTTCACTGCCTTCGCGGGTGGTGCGGTCGCCGGTCATGCCCAGCTCGTTGAGCATGTCATTGAACGGCACGCTGGTGACCTGTCCATTGACTCCGCCGGCGGAGACGCCACGGGCGCGGACTTCGCTGGTGGCGATGAGGTTGGCGCTGGCACGGTCGAGGCCTGCCATTTCGAGGTGGTTGGCGATCTCCCAGGCGCGGGTGATGCGTGGGTCATTGGCGTCTTTGATGTCGGGGAAGCCAGGGAGGATGGCTTCTTTGGTGTCCGCGCTGGGCGCTGTTCTCGGTTCGCTGTTCTCGGTTCGCGGTTGTTGAGAAGGAGCGGCAGCAGCGCCAGAAACCGCTGACGCTGCTGCCTGGGTCGTCCCTCCTGTGTCCAAAGCCGTCACAGGAGCCGCACCTTGGGCGGATGTTCCACGGGTCTGCGATGTGCCTGCGGGGGTGCGCGGCCCTACCTCCCCCGAGGAGGGCTTGGCGCTGGGTGCAGGTTTCGCAGGGTCTGGGGAAAGGGGGGCCGCGGGAGCCGTTGGGGAAGTGCTCGGTTCGCGGTTCGCGGTTGTGGGAGCCTTCGGCTCCTCGATCTGGCCGGGTTTGTGCCAGGTGGTCTGCTTGGGGCTGACGAGGCTGGCGACGGTGGGCATGACCTTGGCGAGGCGGCCGAGGTAGTCCTTGTCGAGTTTGACCTTGCCGTCGCTGTCCACGTCGAGGACGTTGGGGCCTTGGTAGTCCTTGATCTTGCTGAGGCTGCCGTCGGCACGGGTGACGCCGGTGTTGTCTTTGCGGGTCCAGCCGGCGGCATTGAGGATGGTTTCCTCGATGCCGTCGAGTCCGACGCCACGGGCGATGGCCTGGACCAGGGAGGCACGGGATTTGCGTGCTTCGACCTCGGCAGGGTCGGTGGTGGTGTCCTGGTAGTTTTCGATCTCGGATTCGGCAGCAGCGAGGTCTTCGGCGAGCAGGGCTTGTTTGCCAGCGACGTGGTCCACGGTTTCTGACAGTGCGGTCATGCCACCACCGAGAGCGCCACCGATGAGGGCGGCTTCGAGCGACTCGCTGAGGATGTCGCCGATCTTCTTGCCGGGGGCATAGGTGTGCAGGGCGATGATGCCCTGGGCGAGCTGGTCCACGCCTTCCTCGAGGGCTTCGTCCGCAAAGCCGATGCCGATTTCCTTGGCACGGTCCACGAGGGTCTTCTTGACGATCTCTTTCTGGGCGAGCAGGGACTCCGCACCACGCAGGCCGGAGAGAGCGGTGAGGGCGGTGGTGACGCTGCCGGAGAGCAAAGCAGCACCGAGGGCGCGGCCATGGGCTTCGGTGGGGGAGAGTCCCTGCTTCTCGAAGGATTGGATGGCGTCGAGGTAGGTGCCACCGAATGACTGGGCACCGGAGCCGAGGGCAGCGCCAGCGAGGGCGACACGGTTTAGGGCAGGTGCGGCCATCATGGCGGCATGGCTGGCCGCGAGGAGGTTGTCCGCTACGGCGGTGCCGTAGTAGGCACCTGCGGCACCTTTGAATCCTGCCACGACCTGGCGCATCTGGGCAGCACGGGCGGCGGTGCTGGCGAGGCGGAAGGCATTCACTGCCTGAGCACCACGCACGGCGAGTCCGCCTGGGACCATGGCACCGAGCAGGGAGGGTGCAGCACCTGCAATCTTGGAGGTGAAGTTGCCGACGGCATTGGTGCCTCGGGCTCCGGCGGCACCGGCGGTTTCAAAGGCCTGGGCGCGCTGCTGAAAGCGCTCGCCTTGATTTCGGAAGTATTCGCTGCCCGTGACGGCGGCGACGGCTCCGAGCGCGCTGCTGGCGAGACTAGCCGAACCACCTTGAATGCGCTGGAGGGAAGCTGCCAGGGTGCCGCCTTTTTTGAGGTCGGCTTGGAACTGCTCCATGCGTTCCACAGGTGTTCCACTGGTGGTCTTGGCGAGGTATTCGGCAAACTCGGGCACCTTTTGGAGGTCGAGCAGCATGGCGGCGGCATCAGGGGCGGCGAGATCGCGGCGCACGCTGAGGGCGGCTTTCTTGGCTTCGGGAGTAGCGTCCGTGCTGTTGACGGCCTTCTCATAGTCCGCCGGGTCGAGCCAGAGTTTGGGATCGACGGAAAGCTGGCCGGATGGGAGTTTACGGACGCCTTTTTCATCGCCAGGGAGAGCACGGCGCCAATCGGCTTTGCGGCCGGTGTCAAGAATGGTGCGGGCTTCCTGCTCGGTGATGCCGCGCGACTCGGCCAGTTTCTTGAGGTTGATGGGCGAGCGGTCGGTGGTCTGCCAGTCGTCGATGTCGGTCGTGCTGCCGTAGTCGGCATACAGGCGGTTGATGCCATCCTCTTTGGCTTTCATGCGTTCCTGCATGTCTGCGTCGTTCTTGGCAGCATCTTCCTGGAGGGCCTGCTCGGCGATCTTGCGGAGGTTGGGGTCGGGATACTTGCGGGCGATCTCGGTCTGGCGCTGCTTGAACTCGGTGCCACGGCGCTCGGTTTCGTCGGCGAACTCGGCCATGCCGGGAGTCTGGCGCATCTTGGCAAGCCAGGTGCTGCGTTCACCGTCCTGCTGGCGCTGCTGCTCGCGGCCGAGGTAGCGGAGCTGGTTCTCGTGCTTCTGGAGGTTCTGGGCCTCGATCTGGAGCTGCTGGCGGTTGAGGTCGAGCAGGTCGATCTTCTCCTGGTTGGACTGCTGCCAGGACTGGAGTCCCTGGAGCGCGCCGTTGAATTCATCCGCCGCGGCTTTGTGCCAGCGGGTTTCCTCGCCGGTGGTCTCGTCGCGGATGATGGCGGTGTCGCCGTCGCTATAGGGCTGGCTCAACAGGGAGTCGTTCTTGGCCTTGGCGCGCTCCATGCGGTCGAGGTAGGCCTGGCGCTCGGTGCTGAGGACGGCGTAGGTCTGCTGGGTAGCCTGCCACTGCTGCTCGATGTCTGCGCTGCCGGTGGCGATGGTCTGGGCGAGGACTTCTGGGGCGGCGGTCTGGCGGAAGGCTTTCTGCTCGGCTTCCCACTTGGCGGGATTGATGAGGCGTCGTTCCAGGGCATCGGCGCGGGTGAAGTCGCCCTTTTCACGCAGGGCGGTGATGTGGGTGCGCAGGATGGCCGCTGCGCGCTCAGGATCGGCGCTGGCTGGGGTCTTGGGGTCGGTGGAGACGGTGTTTTGCAGGGTGACGCCGGCCCCCTTGGGAATGGCGGGCGCGGTGGTGATGGGCAGCACATCACGCTTCTGCTGGATCTCGTTCAGGGCGGGTTTGAGTTCGGCTTCCTTGGTGAGTTTGGCGACCTTGATGGTTCGCTCGCTGTTTTCGAGCAGTTCCTTCTCCTTGCGGGCGGCCTGGATGCGAGTGGCGAGGTAGTCGCGGACGGCGAAGGGGTTGTCCTTCGACTCAGGTGGCTGACTGGCAAGCCACTGCTGGTAGTCCGGTGTGCTGGTGATCTGCGTGCGCTGGGCAGGTGGCAGGGTATCGTCGCTGGCGGCTTTGTGAGCCTGGCTGAGGCTGATGATCTCGCTGGCCTTGGCGCTGACTGCCTGGCTGCCGATGGCTTCGGCGGTGTCGTAGTCATCGAGTCCGGCTTTGAGTTTTGTCTCGGCCTGGTTCAGGCGGACGGCTTCGCTCTTGCGGAAGGCGGCATCGGCGCGGGACTGGGCTTTGAGGTCTTCGGCGACCTTCTTTTCCTGCTGCTTACGCTCGTGGGTGGCGTCGTCATCGACGGGGAAGATTTCACCCATGGCATCGGTGCGCGTTGGGCGTCCAGCGCGGGCGTAGTCTCTTTCGGTTTGTGCGAGGCGCTGCTTGCGGGCGAGATCGGCCTGCTCGGCTTCAGCTTTGGCGCGTTCTTTGTCGAGGCGCTCCTGCTCCTTCAGTTGGTCCTGGGCAGCGCTTTCCTGCTGTTTGCGGATCTGTTCGCCTTCTCGGTAGCCTTGCTCGTAGCTGCTGGTCTTTTTAATCCGGCGCTGGCGGGCGTCGGCGAGTGCCTTGGCGTCAGGCGTGAAATAAGAGAGAGCGGCGTCGAGTTCGTTGGGCATGTGAAAGGCTGGCGTGATGGTTCACGTGGCGCCCTCAACGACTTCGCCGGGAGAAGGACTGGGGAGGATTTAGCGGCTGGCAGAGTTGCGGAGAATCCCCTGCACGCGTTTGGTGTAGAGGCGGTGGTTCCAGTCGGATTCAGAACCTTGGGCTGGCCCTGGCCGTGGCCGCTGACGAGGTTTTGGACTGGAGCGGAAAGGGGCGTCCATGGGGCGCTGGTCCATCTGACCTGTGCGGCGGGTGCCGTCAGTCACGCGCCCTTGTTGGATGGCGTCGTCCAAGTCGGCGGCAGGTCGGTGGGGCTTGCCTTCAGGATACATGTCATCATCGACCTCCTTTTTGATGGCGGCATTTGAGGGTGGTGCAATCACGCTCTGCGCGTGATTCGTCACGGGTGCAGGCGGTGGTGCATCCTGCATGGCATCCTGGCGGCCCTGGTCGCGGTCGGACTGCTCCTGGGCGGCTTCTTTCTGCTCCTGGCGGCGCGTGGATTCGCGCTGCATGCCTCCGGCGAAGTTCTTCTGGCTGCCGTAGTATTCACGCTGGCGGCTGGTCAGCACGTCCCAGGCCCGGCCCACGCTGCGCTCGGCGGCTCCGACGCCACGGATCAGACGGCGCTCGGCGAACTGGCGACCCGCGACGGGCACCATGCGGGTGGCGGGGGTGGAGGAGAGGAGGGCCATGGCGGAAGAAGGGAAGAGGGGAGGAGGGGAGCGGGGGAAGAGGGGACTAGCCCATCTGGCGTTGCAGACCTGCGATGGCGGCTTGGTAGCCGAGCACGGGATTGGTGCGAGTGATGTCAGCTGCTTGCTTGGCGCGCAGGGTCTTCATTCGGGCGTCTTTGAGCTTGCCGGCATTGGCGGAGGAAAGGCTGCCGAGGGCGGCACCGATCTTGGTTCCTGCCTGCCGGCGCTGGAAAAGGCCTCGGCCCATTTGCGGGCCTCGCTGGGCATTGCCAAAGGCGAGCGCGGTTATGCCGGCGTTGCGCGATTTGTTTTCGCTGATGCGGTCCTCGACCTCCTGCTGGTCCAGCTGTGCCACTTCGGCGGCGTTCTGGGCGTTGGCGTATTGAGTGGCGGCCGGGCTGGCCTGGAAGCCGTAACCACGCTGCTTGGCGAGCGGTGAATCTTGGGGGACCCAAGATCCGTCAATGAGTATGGTGTTGTTGGCGGAGTTGACTCTAGCCTGTCCTCCGGACGATGAGGTGGCGTAATCGATGGATGAACTCATAATATCAGCGGGTTTGTTGTGGAGTCATACCTTTTCTAAAAGAGACTGTCACGCGAATTCTGTTCGGCGTGGAAAAAGCTGGCGTTGTCGGCGTAGGCCTGGTCGGGGTGGTGATCGCTTGGCGCTCTGGGCACGACGGGCTGGCGGTAGACCATGGGACTGGCCAGCGGCAGGGCGTGCATGCCGATGGCGAGCGCGATCACCCAGTCGTCGTGATGGCCGGTGAGGGCCAGGAGGTTGGTCTGGAAGGCGCGCAGCTCGCTGAGCATGTGCGGGCAGTAAAGCAGCAGGCCTTCCTCGCGGATGATGGTGCCGAGGTTGTCGCAGATGAGCGGCTTGCTGCTTTTGGTGGTGTTCCAGCCGAGTTCGGTGCGCAGGCGCTTGTCCTCCTTGCTGTCGGGGAACAACTGGCGCTCGTAGATGTTGGTGACACCAGCCTGCTGCAGCAGGGCGATGACTCCATGCATGTTGTTGATTTCAGGCACAACGAGGCAGTCGCCATAATAAAGCTGGAAGGCACGGACCTGCTTGCACAGGATGTCCAGCTCGGTGCGGACCTTGACCTTGATGGCGGCCACCACCGCGGCGGGGTGGATGACTCCGCGCTCGTCCTGGTAGGAGGCGCGCAGGACGGGCACGGCGTGGAAGTCGGGGTCTTCCGTCACGGTCTTTTGTCCCGTGCACCAGTCGATGGGGATGCAGTAGGTGTGGCCTGGCACGGGATGCTCCCAGATGCGCGCCCAGGCGTTGCCATCGCGTTCGCCCAGGTCTTCCCACTGCGCGCGGTTGTTGCGCACGGTGATCTGTCCATACTGCGTCTTCAGCGACTTGAGATGCTTGTCGATGAAGTTGGTGCCGCGCTCGCTGAACTTCGGCGCGTTGCCTGGCGCGCTGAGGGCTTCCTCGAGCGTGGATGGGAACTCTTGGGGCATCTTGATGCCGAGCCGCGTCTTTTCCACCGCCCACCATTTCTTCTGTTCGTCACTGAACTTCTTGCCGAGATGGTCTTCCAGGTCGCGGAAGTAGTCGCGCACGTCGTCGGTGATCTCGCCGGTGATGGACACGCACACGGGGTCGCCATGCCAGGGGAAAAAGTAGATCACGCCGTCGGCATTCGGGTTGCCGGAGTAGATCGGCTCGATGAGGTTCCAGAGGTCGCCGTTTTTGCCTCCCATCCAAGTCGTCTCCACACAGCGCCAGCCTTTACGAGCGGCTGGGAAGGCGCCGGCGAGGATCTTGCCGGATCGGTGCGGGTCCTGTGCGGCCAGCGGTCCCCACTCGGAAACCCAGAGCCCGGAGGAGTCGCCACCACGGGCATTCATGCCGGCGAAGATGTTGCTGATCGCCGAGTCCGGCTGGCCGGCGACACGCATGCCGAGGTTCGACTCGTTGCGCGAGGTGAACTCCATGCGCTCGTGGATGGCTCGTGGCAGGCTGTCGACCGCGTAGCGGATCTGCTCTCTCATCTTCTTGAATGCATCCGGCTGCGTAAGATCGACGAGGTTGATATTGCGCCCGGC
>ERZ869925.1309-NODE-1309-length-11696-cov-3.837041_pt1 | contig 11696 bp, 18 predicted proteins | sample MGYA00579311_ERZ869925 | MGnify/ENA primary metagenome ERZ869925 (study PRJEB32216, sample SAMN09231817) | wastewater metagenome | place: USA: Maryland | collected 2016-07-30 | study: EMG produced TPA metagenomics assembly of the PRJNA472060 data set (Reclaimed...
CCAAATCAAGCTGATTACTACATTCAAAATGGCGATCCAGACGTAGGAACTGTAACTCAACAGCTATCCCCTGCCGAACAAGCAATTTACGATAAAAACGTTCAGCAACGTACAAATATTGGTGATGTAGGCATTACTGGTTCTGCGGCACTGAAAGACATTATTGGTCAAAAAATTGATTTAAGTGGTGCGCCTACCGTTGGTGATGGTGCAGCAACACGGAATAAAGTTTATGACGCACTAATGTCTCGCGTAAACGAAGATACAGCAAACTCCAGAGAACAACGAAATTCATCTTTGATTGCGGCTGGTATTCGACCAGGTACGAAAGCTTACGATGACGCTCAGAACTTAATTACTCGCGGCTACAACGATGCACGCGGTAATGCTGAAATCAATGCTGGTAATGCCGCTGAACAACAATTCGGTATTGATACTAAAAACCGCCAGCAATACATCGCAGAGTTGCTTGCACAGCGTCAAACACCGCTTAATGAGATTAACGCGCTTATGTCTGGCTCACAGGTTAATAACCCGTTTGCTAACGGAATTGGTTATCAGGGTGGCGCAAATGTTCAAGCAGCACCGATATTTAGTGCGGCACAGCAACAAGGTCAGGCTGATTTGAATGCTTATAACGCACAGCAAGCAGGTTCTAACAGCATGATGGGAGGGTTATTTAGCTTGGGGGCGGCGGGACTGATGGCCCCAGCTGGAACATTCTCCGCCTTTTCAGACAGGCGCCTAAAACGCAATATCGTTAAAATTGGCGAATACCTAAACGGATTGGCTAAATACTCATTTACCTATATTTGGGGTGAGAAAGCAATTGGCGCGATGGCTGATGAAGTTGAAAAACTAATCCCAGAGGCGGTTATGACGCATCCAAGTGGTTACAAAATGGTTGATTACGCGATGGTAGGTGAATAATGGCACTTGATAGCTACAGTGGAATACCAGAACTAAGCGGTGAAGCTAACGCCATTGCTAGGCGTAGAAAAATCGCTGAAATGATGATGGCGCAGAGCCAAGAGCAATTGCCAGTAAATCAGATGGCAGGGCAGGTTGTTGCCCCTGTAAGCTGGACACAGGGCTTGGCTAAACTGGCTAATGCTTACTTAGGTAAAAAACAGTCAGATGAAGCGGATAAAGCAGAGCAAGGTTTAGCGAATAAACGTCAGCAGATGGTGGCAGATAAGTTAATGCAAATAAGGGCTGTTCAGCAAGGACAGGCTGGCGTAGAAGGTGTAGAAGCACAGCCTGAGCGCACGATACAAGCGCCTGCACCTATGCAACAAGGTCAGGTCGCACCTAATTACAATACTGTTCCTGAAATAGTGCCTGCCGTAGAAGGGCGTAAAGCTGTACCTGCTGTTGCGCCGAATCCGCGTAAAGCTATGGAAATGGCATTGATGGATAATAATCCAGAAATTCAAAGATTAGCTCAAGCAATGCAGTATTTTGATACTCAGGATGCGACACAGGCACAAGCACTTGCTAAATTAGAATCAGAGAGAAATAAACCTATCAATGTTGCACAAGGTGGAACTATTTATGACCCAAAAACTGGTCAAGCAATATTCTCTGCGCCTGAAAAACCAATAGCATCTAGTGGATTGGCAAAACTAATTAACGAAAGAAATTCGTTGCCAGAAGGATCTCCATTGAGAGCAACTTATGATGAAGCTATAAGAAAAGAAACTACTACAACAGAGCCATTAGTGATGACAGTTAATGCTCAAGGAGTTCCAACATATACACCAAGAGGCAAGGCGGCAGGCTATACTCCTTATGTACCAACTTTGGATGCTAATGCTCAAGGGGCTGTTGCAGGGGCGAAAGAAACGGCTAAACAGCAAGCAGAGGTTAATGTAAAAGCAATAGCAGATTTACCAAAGGTTATTGCTGGGGCAGAACAGTCAATTAAGACGGTTAATGATTTACTAAATCATAAAGGATTTAATGATTATATTGGTGCAACGTGGAAGCCTTATGCTAGTGAAGTTGACGGGTCTAATGCGGCTGGGGCAAAAGCACTTTTAAATCAGATACAAGGCGGTGCATTTTTAACAGCATTTGAAAAATTAAAAGGGGGCGGTGCAATTACTGAAATTGAGGGTAAAAAAGCCACAGATGCTATTGCTAGAATGAATAAATCTACTGATGAAGCAGATTTTAAAATTGCAGCTCAGGATTATATTGATGTTATTAACAGCGGTGTTGAAAGAGCAAAAAATGCAGCATCAAAGGCATCATCTAATCAACTACCTAAAGGGATTCCACAAGGGGCTGTATTAACAGATGAATATACTACTGATGGCAGACAGTTATATAAAACTTTAGATGGTAAATATCATACGGCTGATTAAAATGGCAGAATATACTGGAAAAATTGTAAAAAGAAATACCAAGTACGACTTAAATCTTCCACCGTTAGATGGTAGGAATAATATGTCTGAGGCTGGTGACTTTGACGAGCCTCCACCATTTCATGGAGAGGTTGGCGCATTAGACGCAAGGCTAACTGCTGGGATGAAAAAAGGTTCTAGCGAATATACTGGGGAAAGAGTAAGGAAGCCTGCACCTGAAACAAACCCAACGTCAAGAGTTTCAATGCCAGAAGATGGTAGCGTAATACAAGACTTAAAAAACTTCGGTGCAGGTGCATTAAGTCTAACTAGAGGTGCTTTAAATATTGGCAATGAAGCATACAATGATACAAAACGTCATACCAACCCTGCTATTGCATCTGCTAAACAGAAATTACAGCCTAAAGAAATGCTTGGCGACAAATTACTGCTTCCTAAAGGCACTGATAAGGAAAGTGGTGCTTATGGATTTGGTACTATTTTGGACCCTGCATCGTTAGCTATTGGTGGTGGAGTGTCAAAAGTTTTACCTTATGCGCCTGTAACTGGTGGGTCATTTAAGCAGGGAGTTACAGCACTTGGTAAAAATATGCTAAGTGGTGGAGTTACAGGCGGAATAATTGGTGGACTATCTGATGATGGCAATGCAGTTGATGGGGCTATTGCTGGTGCAGGGGCTAATGTTGCAATTCCAGCACTATTAAAAACTGGTGGATTTTTTGGTAAAAAGGGGTTTGAGTTATTTGACCCTATATTGAGTATTGAGGGGAAACAACGAGCTGCTGCTAGGGTGGCAAATGCGGCTGCGGGAAATACTGGGAATAAAGCACAGATAGCAGATTTACTTACACAGGCTAAATTAGGACAGACTGCTACGGATGCTATATTGCCAGCAAACAACCCTGAAATGGTAGCATTGCAAAAAATAATTGGTGAAAAACGCCCTGATTTAACATTTGCTAATGAAGAAGCTAGAGATTTAATGGCAAGGAAAGCTATTGATAAAATTGCTCGTACAGATGAAATTTATAATGCCGCGATTGCCAAACGCAAAGCTGTTACTGAGCCGATGCGTAAATCTGTTATGCAATCGGCAAGTACTGCAAATAAACCATTAAATGTTAATTCAATTCAGCAATCAATTTCAACAAGAATGAAACAGCGCGGGGAGGGCATTGGCTTGGATGCAGATGTTCTTCAAGGAGTATCTAAAGAGATTGATAGAATTAGGAAAGTTAAAGGTACTGTTTACCCAGAAGATTTGCATGAAATTCGTAAAAAAGCCATCAATGATGTGATTGAAAAGCTGAATACTGGTAATACAGGTTCAACTCAAAAACGTGCAGCTTCTGTCGCTGGTGATTTGCGTAAAAACATTGATAAGGTATTAGATGAAGCTAGCGGTGGTGCATGGACACCATACTTAAAAGAGTTCCAAAAACGCTCAAAATTACCCAATGAAATTGAAGTTGGTAAAGAACTTAAAAGCTCTTTAACAGGGCAGTTTGGAAATGAAAGAATTAGCGCATTAGGTACAAAAATAAAAAAATTATCAGATGATATAAACCCTGAAACTGGTAAACCATTTATAGACCAACTAGGTAAAGGTAGCAAAAAAACACTTGATAGAGTACAAAATCAATTTGAAAATGAAAGAAAAATAGCAAATTTAGAAAAGCATGGCAGACCAGAGGCAATGAAAATATTGAGAGCTACTGAAACACCTGGCACGCCTATTCCTGGTCTAATATCATGGAAAGTAACAGCATTAAATAAAATTATAAATGCTTTACAAGGTCGCGGTGGCGAGAGAACAAATCGTGAACTAGCTAGTTTAATGTACACAAACCCTAAGTTGCTAGGCGAGTTAATGAAAAATGGTCAAACGCCTAATGCTAAGATTAAAAAAGTAACGGATGCACTTATGAGAACACAAGCGGCTGGTATAGCCAACTATACACAACAAGGAGAACAGTAATGCCTCGCAATGGTTCAGGATTGTATGTCCCCCCACCAGCTAATTATCCAGCAGTATCAGCAACGACAATTACGGCTGCGGATAGAAATGCCATTGATGCAGACGTAGCTACTGCATTGACTAACTCGATTGCAGTAAATGGTGAATCCGTTGTTACGGCAGATATTCCATTTGGCAATAATAAGCTTACTGGTGTGAAAGACGGTACGTTAGCGAAAGATGCGGCAAACGTCAGTCAGATACAGAATAGCAATGCAATTTTACTTGCCTCTGTAGCGGGTACAGACACGATTACAGCGAGTTTATCACCTGCTTTGACAGCGTATGCCAACGGGCAGATATTTACGCTTATACCGGCTAATACTAATACTGGGGCCGTGACAATTAACATTAACGGTCTTGGTGCTAAAAGCATAACGAAAAATGGATCAACCGCATTAGTTGCTGGCGATTTAGTAGCAGGTGTTGAATATTCATTACAGTATGATGGCACAAGATTTCAAAAGGTTGCTGGTTCAGATTATGCTAAATCTGGCGCTAACAGCGATATTACTTCTCTGACTGGTTTAACTACGCCTCTTAGTCAGGCACAAGGAGGAACTGGGGCTAATACCATACCAGTTTTCTCAGCATATCAGTCGTCAGCGCAAACATTAGCTACTGCTACATATACAAAAATAACAGTTGATACTGAGGAATACGATACTAACAATAATTTTGCCACATCAAGATTTACCTGTACTGTGCCTGGATATTATCTTTTTACCGCAGGTATTACGGTTGGTGCAACTAGAACTGAGATACTTCCAGTTTTATACAAAAATGGTAGTGCGTATCGTAATTTTGGCGAGGACACTACAGCATCAGGTTCAGCATCAGGGTCGATGCTTATAAAACTAGATGCTACTGACTACGTTGAATTTTACGCATACTTTGCGGTAGGTCAGGTAACGACTGCTGGGTCACGATATACATACTTCCAAGGTCATTTGGTAAAGGCAACGTAATTGTGCTAAACAGATACGCATTATGGGCTGTTAAATTCGCATTTATGTTCGTGATTTGCCACATCATCGGCAGAGCGCTATCGCCATTCGCTTGTATGTGGATTAAGCGCGAGCCTAGATTAGATACAGTTAAACGACTAGGCAAAAAGAAAGTATTACTTAACCGCGATAAGTTGGTCTGGTGGCTAACTTGGTTTGACACAGACGATAATGCCACAGACGAGTATTGGTACGGGCTGTATGACGAGAAAAACACAAAGACACAGCAATACTATGACACGCATAAAATCTACCGCTGGTGGTGCAGGGTGTTATGGCTACAACGTAATAGTTGCTACACGTTTAATCGTAAGTTCTTTGGTATTCCAAAAGATAGTAAGTGGGCATGGCAATATAAGGCTATCAAGCCTCTATTGTTTTGGTACAACGATATAAACATAGGTTACAAGTCACACAAAGGTTTTGACACGTTAATGCTTGCAGGGCGCGTAATCGGTTTACGTAAAAACAAGGAATAATAAAAATGGATGCACAAACGATAATAAATATCGTAATTGGGTTAGCTGGTGGTCTTGGAGGGTGGATTTTGAATAATCTTAAATCGTCAATAGATGAACTTAGAAAAGCTGATATGGCGCTAACTGATAAGGTGCAACATATTGAGGTACTGGTAGCCGGCACGTACGTTAAGCGCGATGATATGGATAAGCTAGGCCATGCTCTATTTGCGAAACTTGATAAAATAGAAGCTAAGTTAGATAACAAAGTAGATAAATGAAATACCCAAGCGAAAAACAAATGCTTGCCTCAATATTTGAGGCGATAATGAACAAAGAGCAGCTAGACTTTTCGCGCGGTGATGAAAAGCGATTATTCGTGAATGACGATACAAACAACCGATTCGAGGCGTTTTATGAAGGCTTTGAGTTTCACGGTGAAATGTTTGGTAGAGAAACAAGATTGGATTTACATTGACTGAAACGCTATCACAAAAGCAATCAAGATTTACTTTAATGGTTGCAAAGCTAATTGAACACGCTTATTCTTTAGGCTATACAATAACGCTAGGCGATGCATATCGAGACCCGCGCTTACATGGCGCGCTCGGTGTACGTATGGGGTATGGCAACGCTAAATCGTGCCACAAGCTACGGTTAGCAATAGATTTAAACTTGGATAAAAACGGTAAGTTTTGGCAGACAAGTGAAGCACACAAACCTTTAGGTGAGTGGTGGGAGTCTCAAGGAGGTACATGGGGAGGTCGTTTTAATGATGGCAACCATTATTCCTTAGAGCATAATGGTGTTAAATAAAGGAGAAATAAATGGAACTATTTGGTAAATTATTAGGCGCTGGTGCTGGTTTTATCGGCACGGCTGTACGTGTGGCATTAGCTGGTGTTGGTGGCTGGTTAGTATCAAAAGGTGTTGACGCTGGCGTGGCTACAAACTTCACAGAAGCTATTATCGGTGTTGTTACTATCGGCCTATCAGTTTTAGGCTCAGTGCTTAATAACGGCACAAAATAATGCTCACTTGGGCTAAATTGCTATCAGCCTTAACCTCGTTAGTAGCCAATATAACAGGCTACTTTCGAGATAGGCAGTTAATTGAAGCAGGTAAAAACGAGGCTGAATTAGATGCTAAAAATGAAGCAGATAAAATTGGCGATGCTATTGATAATGCTCGCGCTGATACCAAGTTGCGTGACACAACCCGTGAGAAATATTTACGTGATTAAAGCAATCCCCTGCGATAAATTAAAGGCTATTACTATGAGCAGAAAAGATACGGAAGAAACTAAACAACAGATAGACGATTATAATATCGCCTACGATGTAATATGCGAAGGAGTGAAATAATGGGATGGCCTAATAATTTTGTGCAGGGTGTTTATAATTCAGGTAATGAGCTAGTTGGGGTTGATGATGGGGCGGGTGGTGCTATATTATTTGGTGGGCAGTCATTGTCGTCACAGACAAGCACCACATTAGCCATAACATCTGACCAAATCGGTGTGAATATTTTATACACAGGTTCAGGCGCGGCGGCATGGACTATTACTGGTGGGGCAACGATTGGTGCAACCTTTGGGTGCTCAGTAGAAAACAGAGGGGCTAATGGTTATAGTTGTGTAACAATTACACCAACAGCAGGAACTATCAACGGTTTAACGGCTATCGTAATCCCCTATGGTAAAGGGTTGAATATCTACGGAGATGGCTCAACTGATTTAAAAGCAAGTTTTTTTGCAGGGTTAGTTGCAGATAATACAGCATTCGCGTCATCAGCGATTCCGATGGTGTTATTGCCTAATTGTACGATTGCAGTAAGTGGGGCATTGTCAGCATTAGCAACAGCATTACCAGCGGATTACACAGGTGGATTCCCCTGCTATACCTATTGGGCGGCTAATACATTATGGACTTCTAGCGGGGGCAATGCGGCTGGTTTCTACTACACAACAATGGCAAACATATCCACTGGAACAGTTTATAATAATTTATATGTATCAGGTGCGCCTACAATCCCAGCATCACCAACTGCCATTACAGGAACAGGCGCGATTGGCGCAGTAACACAAGCAACGGGCGCAGGTAATAAGCGAACTGCGTTCACTAAAACCATTGGCGCTAATACGCTTGGGGTAAATGGCGGTGTGGAAATGCAATTCACGCTACAATACCTAAATAGCGCAACGTCAAAAGGCTATTATGTGTATCTAGGGTCTTCGGCGTTAGTTGATAATAATGCAACAACATCTGCATTTGTATCTTGGTTTTCTAAATTTAATAATCGTGGAGTTGCTAATAAACAAATAGCATTTTCTACCACATCCACTAGTTTACCGGTTTCGGGTGGTTCTGGTGTTCCTGCAACATTGTCAGAAAACACGGCAACAGACTTGGCGTTATCAATTCAGATGATGATTGGTGCGGCTACTGACTATAATATCCTAAATGCTTACACAATTAAGTTAATATCATGAAAATGCTATCAAGGACAATTAGCTACCCTAAGCTACATAAAAATACTAGGATATTTCTTCGCCCTAATAATTTTATGGATGCTCAATTAACGGTGTCTGATTACTACAATGGCTCGACAGATTATTCATTTTTAAATAAAACTAACGTAGATGGTGTGTCGTGTACTATTCGCTGGTCAGCTATTGAGACTGCATTTGGCGTATATGATTGGACATACTTAGATGCGCTTGTAAACGATGCTGTTAATAATTTTAACAAAGAAATAGCATTTTATTTATTCACTTCTGCCTTTTTAGGCAGTACCAGTTACGTGCCTGCTTATATAAGAGCAGACCACACAACTTATGGCGGCAGTGTCGGGCATGGCGGAGAGGTCAGGAACTCAGCTCTAACAAATTACTTATGGGTAAATTGGGATAATGCAAATGTAGTTGCTAGATACCAAGCCTTTATTACTGCATTAGCAAATAGGTACAAAGGCCAAATAGCATATTTATATTTAGATGAGTTTTGGACAGACGTAGAATCAACCGCATCAGCAAATTTTACGGGAGGCGCAACAGGCATTAAGAATGCTCAAAAGGCATATTATTTACACGCTTATAATGCTTTTGCAGGTAGTTCAACAATTGTATTTTGTAAATTTAATTATTTGCACACTACAAGTGCGGATGAATTGGCTGATACGCTAGAAGTCAACACTTGGGCTAGAAATAACGGCATGAACTTTTCGCAGGAACTTGCGTCACCTCACCCATATAATTGGATGTACCCAAAACCAGTTGGGATGACTATAAACTCCATAGGGTTTATAACAGAAAATGAAAATATAGGTATTACATATAGCCCCTCACAGTACAGACTTGAAAATACCGACTCTGCAACATTTGTAACAGTTAGTGATGAAAACGCCTTAATTACCATGCGAAATTTTGCACGGGCGCTGGATGGTGCAGGGGCTAACGGCATCATTGATATGCAGATATATGACGGTATGCCTCGCCCAGAAAACCTAGCTTGGGGGAACTGGTGGAAAAAGTTTGGCCCTCTCATTGAAAATAATTATCTAAGGGAATAGATTAAAAAATTTTAATTAAGCTATTTATTGGAATTTTTAACACAGCCCCTTAACTGGGGCTTTTTCTCGCTTATAAGTCTATTTGTCACGACTAAACACATTATCAATCACCTTAATATCCTCAATGATAGCGTTTAACCTTGCGATTTCGGCTTCGAGTTCTGCTATCTTTGCGCTTTGGTTAGGGGGTGATGTGTAAGCTAAATCGGCACGAATATATGGTATGTCGCACTGGTCTATTTTATCTTGACACCAAGTAATTTCAGACAATTCATTCCATTGCCAATTGTTTTCTTTTATTTCGGCTAAATCGGTATCGCCTATATTTAACCAAATCTTTTCTGGTGCTGTGGGTATTGCTACTGGATCACTCACTTCTGCCTTGTCGAGTAGTGCGCGTAGGTCGTCAGTGCTTTGTGCTATTGATACATTCATAGTTTGTAACTGCTTAACTATGCGCTCAATCTCTTTCCTGCTTATGATTATTTTGTCAGTCATGGTTATTCCTTTAATACCCAGCTTAAAATAAGCGCTTGTAATCTCAACCCAAACGCTTCTTGTTGATGAAGTTCATGTGCGGCCATTTCAACATTTTTATACGCTTCATGCGCTTGTTTGTCAGCCTCTTTTGCTTGCTGAATTAGTGATGCTATTTTTGCTTCAATCTGTTCTTTAGTTTTCATGAATTACCTTTCATTGCGTTGTCTATCGCTTCGTCATAGGTTTTAAACGTTTCATTAGTTGTAGAAGTACTAATCATGTAACCTTCAAATTCAGACCATCTTTCCCAAACAGCGTTTGGCATAGTTGACCTGTAGCCTCGTTTTTCATTTTCTACAGTAACAATATTTGCTTTGTTATCAACTAGGTAACGCCAACGTTCCCCATCCTTTTTCGCTTTCTCTAACTGTTCGCGTAGAGAGGTTATTTCGTCAGCACATAGATTAAGCATTGCATCTTTTGTATATCCAGTGCCTAGTTCAGTGTGGTTTCTTACATCGTTTAAATTAAACATCATTAACCTTTCTTAGCGTTATTAACATTGGCTAGGGCTTGCTCGATGCTATTAAATATTTTATTTACACAGTCTCTAGCGTAATCTTCTCTTGTGTGATGACTAAGATGTGTAAGTTCATCTTGAGCCGTTCCCAAAGCCTCAACCAACACTTTCTCACGCGCTTTGAGTTCGTCAATGTTGTCAAATAATTTTACCAATAACGGAAAGTCAACGTTTAACCTAGCCTCTAACTCTGCAATCCGCGCATCTTTCTCGTCAACAAGAGCAATAAGTCGCTCTTGTTGATTAAGTAAAATTTCTATCTCTTTTTTGCTTTGTTCGGTTGCGGCTTGCCATATAAAATGTGCAATATCTCTAGTTATAAACTCATCATACTCAAGCATACATTGCGTTTCTAATACGCAATTATTTAATGCTTCTTCAAACTTCTCTCTACTGTTATTCATGTAACATCTTCTTACTTAAATGTTCAACAACGTCAGCAAGCCGGTCATGCAAATAGTCAGGCAATCTAACCTGATTAGAAAAACTCCAACTCTCTAACGCGGATAACAGCATAATTGTTTGTAACGCAAATTCTTTTTCTTCTAAATTGTTATTCATTTAGCCAATTCCTTTGGTACAAGTGCTTTAATGTGTACTCGACCAGCTACATAATGCCAGTCGTGTTTGTAACCTTTTTCTTCTGTTTGCTTTTTACAGTATTCTTCTGCTTCCGCTTTTGTCATGTTAAAAAGCCCAAGACTTGTACCGTTTTTATAAACTTCATCATCGCATTTATCTGTCATTTTGTGCCTTTAATAAATATATCCAGCTTGGTTATTTTCTGAGTTGCTAACTGAATCGCTAGTTGAATCTCCTTTAATAAAACACCAGTCGCAAGTGTCACAGTGCCAATTTCCATGTTTATCTTCAACAGCATTACCATCTGCACAATTTGGGCATGGTTGCATATTTTGTCTATCTTCTGGTATATCATCAAAACTCATACATATCCCCTCATTAAAATGTTGATGGTGGCAAGATGCGAACCTTGCTTGCGCTATCGCTACGTGTTCCTTAGTTCGAGTAATAGCGACATTTCCTCGAGGCCAGTTTGCGCTTACAACTATTACCGTATCGCCTACGGATTACACCATCAAGTGAGAACTATCGTTTATCAGTCGATAATTAAGCCGTAGCGCACCGTACGGTGACTTACTGCACAACAATAGCTCTCAATTGATGCGACTGATTACGTCAGTCAGTCGGTTGAGG
>ERZ869925.1310-NODE-1310-length-11695-cov-5.093385_pt1 | contig 11695 bp, 17 predicted proteins | sample MGYA00579311_ERZ869925 | MGnify/ENA primary metagenome ERZ869925 (study PRJEB32216, sample SAMN09231817) | wastewater metagenome | place: USA: Maryland | collected 2016-07-30 | study: EMG produced TPA metagenomics assembly of the PRJNA472060 data set (Reclaimed...
GGTCGCAACTGGTGAGTCACTTCCATCTGGAACACCATTCAGACTCGGAGCTCTACTTGGTAACTCTGTGAATACTTATTACGATAAGAAACGAGAACAACTCGGACTATTCTGGAAAGACATCATCTTCGACATTATGATTCCTCAATGGATAAATGAAACAGAGGACGAATTTATCGAAGGAGTTTTTGATACTGATGAAGGATTCGATGAGTTGCGACAAGCAAAGAGAGACCGATTAGTTTCTAACTCAATCGTCAACGCTGTTCTAAGTGGAAAACCTATTGACATTGAAGCGATAAATAGTGATGTTGACTTCCAACTTTCACGACTCACAAAGGACGACTATAAGATGACTAAGAAGGAGTTGAAAGAGATGAAATATCGATTCGACCTAGACATTACTGGTGAATCAGTTGATGTTCCAAAGCAAATCGAAACACTTACAACCCTCTATCAAGCACAACTACAAATGCAAGATATTGAAGGTGCAAAAGTAACCCTCAAGAAGATTCTTGGATTGACTGGACAGAAGATGCCAGCAAGTGCAAAAGTCTCCCCAACAGGACTCCCAAATATGCAAAATATGGTTAATACAAAGACTCAAATGCCAACTGGACAGAATGAGGTTGCTACACCAGAAGTTCAAGTAACAGCATAATCAAATGATAGACCCACGACTATTAGAATCCATCTCGAAGTCAGACTTCAAGAATAATCTTGTTGAATATTTGAAACAAGTGCAAAACGAGATTGCAGATGTTCGTGTTGGAGATTACTCAACCGAGACTCGCAAGGCAGTCATCGAACTTTTGAACACACTTGTCATCAATAAGATTAGAGGCATGACACTTCCAGAGAAGCCTGTCAAGGAAGATTACTAACACCCAAAAAGTGTGGTATAATATATGACAAAGGTATCGTTTCCACAGTGAAAACTGACAAACGAATTTACAAAAAAGAGTATCGTTCCTCTCTGAACGTATAACATTATCGTTTATGGCTGACGCAGAAAACGTACTACCTCAAGAAGAGATTGTAGAGGAGGAAGAAACAATCTTAGTAGACTTACCAGAAGAAGAAATCACTCCGAAAGGAGAGGATGCTGACGAGGAGGTCACTATAAAGAAAGGAGACTTATCAAGAATGAAGCGAAAGGCAATAGCCTACGATTCAATCAAGAAAGCAAAAACTCCAGTCGTTCACAAACCCTTACAAACCCCGAAGGTGGACGCAGAGCTTAAGAAGACAGTTGATGGTCTAGCCTTCTCGGAGAAGAAACGCCAGTTCGCTTACGAACATGGACTCTCTCCAGAAGAAACCGATGCAGTCTTCAAAATCAACCCGAACCCTACCAAAGAAGTCTTAGATGACCCATTTGTGCAAGGTGGCCTAGCCAAGCTAAGGTCAAAGTCTCGAGTTGAGAACAACACTCCAAACTCACCTTCACGTTCCGTGAAGCCCCTAGTATTCAAAGCAGATGCGACCCCAGCCGAAAGGCAAGCGGCACACGATGCTTGGGTAAAAGAATGGCAACCGAAACGCTAAACCCCAACCACTAAAATGGCCTTCGATAACCCAACAGCTCCCTATACAGCAGCAGATTTGGCAGCAATGATTGACGAAAAATGGTCTAGTCTCGTATTAGAACCAAACTTCGCAAAGTCAGTAGCTTCTAACTTCTTCACAAATCTTTCAGAATTCGTTTCAGAAAGTGGCGATATTGTACATGTTCCTAACATCTACACTAACGTCTTCACAGCGTCAACTCAATCAACTCAAGGAAACGGAGTAGTTGACCAGTCACCAGCTCAAGTTGATGTCACTCTATCAATCGACACACACAAGTATGTTGCATGGATAGTTGGAGACAAAGACATGAAGCAATTAGTTAAGTCATATAACTTGAACGACAAGTATATGAAAGAAGCTAAGAACGTTCTCATCACAGCACTAGAAGCATCATTGTTCGGACTATGGTCATCTCTCACAACTAACACAGTTGGAGACACGGCAACAGTTCTTACAGATGCAGAGATTGTCCAGGCAATCGAAAAGCTAGATTCATTAGACTTCGATGTTCTAAATGACGCAGCTTTCTTCTTCCACCCATTCGTCTACTGGAGACAAGTAGCAACTATCTCAAAGTATTACACTTTCAACACTTCTACTCTCCCTGTAATCAAGGAAGGTACATTTGGAAAGATGGATTCTTCTCGAGGTCTTAGAGGTCAAGTATACGGAATCCCAATCTACGTTTCAACAAACGTTGTGAAAGGACTTTCAACATACCGAAACCTACTTGCTACTCCAGAAGCATTCGGCTTCGCAATTCAGACACAATCTAACGGAGGCATGGTTCGTTCACAAGTAGCATACCTACTTCAGAACCTAGGTACTCTAGCAGTTTGTGACATGATTTCCGGTGTCGCAGTTCTTCGAGAGACAGCAGGCGTGCTAATCAACGCAAACGATACAGCTATCACAAGCTAGTAGTCGGTCAACAGATTATTTTGTGGTTCGTACTCACTCCTCAACGAGAGATATGAACCACTTAATTGAGGAAATAATCTTGTTCAGTTAGTTATAAGTTAATCACTAATTATGGACGATACAACTAAAACAGAAGGGTCTCAACCTACGAAAGTAAGGGAGACTTGGTTTATACAAAGAGGACAGAATCCAGATGATATTTTCGCATGTGACGAGCAAGAAGCATGGGGACTATTTCACAATCGAACCAACTGGATGAGACGAGATTTCAAAATCATCGGTGTTTCAGACGGTAAGACTTACGTTCGCATCATCAAAGAGTCTGGACAGAAAAGAACACAACTAGAGGAAAGAGTCAAGCAGTTATCTGCCGACCTCACCCGGTACATGCACACTCAAGACAAGTTCAAGTTTGAGGACTTACTACCAGACACAGACGAGAAAGTTGTCAAAATCAAAGCAATCACCGAGAAACTTCAAAAAGAAATTGATGAGGTGAACGCACAACTCCAGTCTATTCACTCCACAATCGTCAAGGAGGCCTTTGATGCTGAACTTGCGATAGCTAGAGGCAATATCAAACATCCGACCAACCACGATGTGTTTACGCCCGCAGGCAACAGAGACAAAATCCTTCAAAATCTAGGAAAATAATATGCGATACTGTATATCATCAGACATGGTTCAATATTTGAGGTCACTTCTTCCAAAAAGGGAAATCGTTTCACTCAAGATGGAGAACAACTATTTAACAGCGACCTTAGACACAGGAATGACAGTTAAAATACGACAATAATGAAGAAAAACATCAAACAAAATATAGAAAAGGAGAAAATCAAACCAGAAGTCTACAAGGTTTTGAAAAGAATCCAAGACTCAATTCCTCCAGAGTGGTTGAAGAACTTGGTCAAGACCGTTCCACAGTCCCCAACCATTAAGAAAGCATACGAGATGGCGGTTAAAGACCCAAATGTTTCAGAGGAGTTGAAACGAAAGGCTCAAGTCATCCTCGATACTGGGATGCTCGACAAAGAAGTTGAGGTCGTACAGAAGAAGTACGAGACCCTCATCAACAACTTCATTGAGAAGGAACTCGAGGCAGCCGTCAAGCGAGGTGAGATTCCAAAGGGAAAGAAGTTTCGCAATGTAGACAAGAAGATTAGAAAAGCCATTATTAAAGACCGTAAAAAATAAATATCATGGATAAAGAACAATTAAAACAAAGAGTTATCGAGGGAGTTCAGTGTGACATCATCAAAACAGAGATATTGATTTCATATCTTCAAGAACTAAAGAAGACCATGAACAAGGCCGAGAAGGGTGCGACTGATGTGAAAATCATGGCACTAGAACGAGACATTAAGTTCAATCTCGGATATGTCAAACACGCATCCAACTCATAGGGTAATCGGTTACGGTGTCGCTGGTGCTGGGGAATCTGCTCGATACATGAGAGCAACCCTCGAAGAATTCAAGCGACTCTGTGACCACACCGTAATAGTCGGCAACAACTTATTGCAAGAAGATAAGGATTTAATTGCCGAATACGGTTTTGAATTGTTAGAGGATTCGAGGACTTGGGGATTGGAACAACACCGCATCAAGCAGAGCTTACTCGAGCATGTTGCTCGTTACAACCCAACTTACTGTGTCGCACTAGACATGGATGAAGTCTTTGACCCAACACTAACCAAAGAACATCTCTGTGAACTGTTAGACGAATACAACTCCTTATATTTTTATATTGTGAATCTCTGGAACGAGGGTTGGAATCGCAAGTGGTCATTCTGGAATATCCGTGCCTGGAAGTGGTCTGGTGACATCAGAATGGCGAACAAACCACTTCATTGTGGCCTTGCACCGGAATGGTGCTACTACTACGGTGCTTATGTTCCGTTTTTCGTGAAACATTTTGGGTTGATGAAGAAAGAAGACCGACAAAAGAAGATTGAGAGGTATCAAAAGTTCGACCCAAAGGCACAATACAAAGACAAATCATACTACGATGCACTCTCAACTGACACCAACGAAAAAGTTGACGAAGATTATATTCGTGTTGCACTAAAAGATGAAATTGGAATACAAAAATCCAAAAAAGCAAGTTATCCACAGGTCAAGGTCTATTACTATGTCGAAAAAGATGGTAAAATAATAGATATACCAGAGAGAGATTTGACGCAAACTCTCAAACGTGGTTTCAAATTAGTGGGACAAGTTAGCAAATGAATAAAACAATCATCTACATCGGAGACTTCAAAGAAAGTTACTCAACCGAGAGATATATTGCTCACGCTTTAGAGACTTTGGGGTACACAGTCAAGATGGTTTCCGAGTCCGGTCTCCGAATTAAGGATGTGAAGATGATGGTTGACGAGATTATGTATCACAAACCATGTCTCGTTCTATTTTCAAAAGGAGCACCACCAATAAATGGAAAAGAGTTCATTGAAGCACTCAAGAAAGTAGTCCCAACGGCGTGTTGGTTGTTCGACCTATACTTTGATTTACAAGGAAACGATAGGAAGTGGAAACTGGAACAAAAGCACCCTCCATTCAATGTTGAGACAATCTTCTCAACTGATGGTGGACACGATTTGGAGTTCGCAAGATGTGGAATCAAACACAAGCTGTTGAGACAGGGCATTCACGAACCAGAAGCTATTTTATACGAAAGAGAATTGGTCAATGACATTGTCTTTGTTGGTGGTGATGTATTTAAGAACAGAGGTTGGTTGCTCGATGGTCTAAAGAGTGAATACGGAGATAGATTCCAGTGGATTGGGCAAGGTCAACCAGTTCGGGGTCTTGAACTCAATGAGTTGTATGCCTCAACCAAGATTGTGGTTGGAGACTCACAACCAACACCAAAGTATTGGTCAAATAGAGTTTACGAGACACTTGGTCGTGGAGGATTCCTTCTTCACCCAAGAGTTGAGGGAATGGAAGAGTTCTTCAAAGATAAAGAACACATCGTCTACTACGAGAGAGGAAACATCAAACAAGTTTACGAACTCATCAACTACTATCTCGAACACGATGACGAACGAGAGAAGATTAGACGACAAGGATTTGAACTTGTCAAGAATCATCACACTTATAAACACAGATGTATCGAACTAATGAAAAACTATGAGTAACCCAAGAACAAAAAAAGAATACTGGAATGAGAGAGCAAGACGAGGCGGAAGCCCAGAAGAGCTGGTCTTCGCAAGTTCGTTTTTGAAAGAGTATGAAGCAAACACGAGACAATTTCTCTCGATGTTCAAAGACAAGAAAGTCCTCGATGTTGGTTGCGGTTATGGACGACTATCTGACCTTTTTAATAACTACAAGGGAATAGATTTTTCAGAAGAGATGGTCAAGTTAGCGAATGAAAGATACCCGGATAAAGACATCACCCTCGGTGATACTCATGTTGATAATGTTGACAAGTACGATGTCATCTTTGAAGCAATGTGTCTCTCATCATTCGACATGACCCCAGAACAATTCCGAGACAAGTACAAAGACAAGGCCAAGATTATTATGTGTTTAGAACCTAACCATTTTTCAATATTTTATGTCTAAAGGAATCGTATGTTACGCAACAGAGCAGGGTTTGGGACGACAAGCAAAATCATTTTTCGATAACGGATTGGTTCAAGAGGTATTCGTATGGCCACATTCATCATATACCAATCACTACGAATGGTATGAGAATAGATGCAAGACTTACGATGAACTACTTGACAAGGTGACAGAGGTGTGGTTTTTAGAAACACCATTTGACTGGGGCTTTGTTCTTCGAGCAAGAGAGAGAGGAATCAAGACAGTTCTATTTTTAATGTACGAGTGTTCAAACCTACAATACAAACCGGATGTCCTGGTTGGGGGTTCTATTATGGAGAAGATTCATTATGGGGACGAAGTTAAGGTCATCAATGTACCAGTTCCAAAGGAAGTGAAGTGGAGACTTCGAGAAAAGGCACTCGTCTTTGTTCACAATGCTGGTCATGGAGGATTGGGCGGAAGAAATGGCACACAAGAACTCATTGATGCAATGAAGTTCGTTGAGTCACCAATCAAACTCATCATCAGAACACAGACTGATAAGTTCAAATGTGATGACCCTCGTGTTGAGATTCGAGTGGGAGATTTTCCTTACGAGACACTCTTTGAAGAGGGGGATGTGTTCATCTATCCAGACAAATTTGGAGGTTCGTGTCTACCAGTTCAAGAAGCGTTTGCATCTGGAATGATGGTGATGGCGAGTGACCGAATGCCGTTGAATACTTGGCTACCAAAACAACCACTCATTCCAATCAAGGGTTACACCAAGGAGAGAATCGCAGAGAAAACCTTTGACAGTGCAATCGTTGACCCAAAGGATATTGCGTTCAACATCGACCTCTTCTGGGACATGCCAATCGAACAGTTCTCACTTATGGGTAAGGAGTGGGGAGAACAAAACTCCTGGGAGAAACTAAAACCAGAATATGATTCCATCTAAACTCTACAAGAAGATTGTCGAACTTGTCCCGATACTATGTGTTGACGTGGTGTTGACATACAAAGGACAATATGTCCTTGTAAAACGAGATAATGAACCTCTCAAGGGTGTGTGGTGGGTCATCGGTGGACGTTCTTTTAAGAACGAAGGTGTGAAGAAAACAGCATTAAGAAAAGTTAAGGAGGAGACTGGGTTGAGAATAAACAACCTAAGATTCTCCGGGATATACGAGGACTCATATAAGAGAAGTGCCTTTGGTGTCCCGACCCACACAATGTCGGTTGTCTTCACCGCAGATGTCGTTGATTTCAAACCTAAGATAGACAAGCAAAGTGTGGGGATTAAATTGAGCACAACATTACCAAATAGATTTTTAACACATTATGAAAAAGTTTAATATAGAAAACATTAACACACCAGAGTATTGGGATAACCACCAGACAGCACTAGACTTTGGGTTGAGACAGAAAACATATTTAGAGTTGGCTGGTATTGGAAACAGTATTGCGGAATTGGGTTGTGGTCTATCGCCAATGTTGGCTCACGCAAATATCTTTGAAGAAAAAGTTGGTGTTGATTTCTCTTGGGAGACAATAAAACGAGCTGGTCTTTTATACCCAGATGTTACTTACCGACAGGCAGACGTGACAGAAACTTATCTTCCAGAAGCACACTTTGATGTCTCTGTTTCTGGAGAGGTGATTGAACACCTTGAAAATCCAGAAGCCTTGATTGAAGAGATGAAAAGAATCACTAAGAAAGGTGGAAAGATAATCATTTCAACTCCACACCTAGAGTTTGAAGACCCAGAACACCTTTGGGAGTTCGATGAAGCGTGGTTTCAAGAACGAGGATTCACAACAGAAGTTGTACATTCAGAGAGATTCCCTGGTCGGTCTTACATCTTCGCTTTTTGTGTGGTATAATTTTTAATGGAGGTCTCATGGAATACCAGGAACTAGAACAGGAATTCGCAAGTTTTGCGAGAATGAAGTACGCAAGTGCCGTGAACACAGGAACGGCCGCACTCCATCTCGCACTCCTTGCGGTCGGAGTGAAAGAAGGAGACGAAGTCATCGTCCCAGACTTCACTTTCGTGGCCTGTGGTTTCTCGGTACTCTACGCTGGTGCAAAACCTATCTTCGTTGACTGTGATTCGACCTTCAACATCGACACAAAGCTCATCGAGGAGAAGATAACACCACGAACCAAAGCAATCATGGCTGTACACGTCTACGGAAGACGTTGCAACATGGAAGCAATCTTCAAGATTGCTCGAAGGCACAATCTCTTTGTGATTGAAGACTTGTCCGAGGCACACGGTATCGTTCCAACTGGGGACATCGCCTGTTACTCGTTCCAGTCTTCCAAGGTCATCAATTCTCAAGAGGGAGGAATCATCACAACCAACAACAAGAAGTGGTTGGATGACATCAACTCTCGAAAGAGCTATTGCAATGACGGTGAGTATTTCCACGACCGTCTCGGCTTCAACTATCGAATGCCGAATGCAACAGCGAGCCTTGCTCTCAAGAGTCTCCGTGCCTATCCCCGGAATCTGAAAATCAGACGGTCAATCGAGAGGAAGTATATCCAGAAATTTGGTGGGAGCACCCACGAAGTTCCCTGGGTCTACGACATGCTCGTACCGAACCAACGAGAGGCACTCAAAATCAAAGGGGTTAGGGCATTTTTCAAGCCCCTCTCCTCTCTCCCGATGTTCAACCAACCGGTCGGGAAGATGGCAAAGTACATCTCCGAACACGGCATCGTTCTTCCAATCGATGAACGGTGTAACCAGATTATCTCTTCTTTCTAGGGGAAGGCCGACAGCAATGTCGGTCTTTTCTTTTACCCTTGCCAAATGTGGTATAATTAGGTGAAATAAAACAACCAAATGGCTACATTTCAAACCCTTATAAACGATGCGAGAAAGCAAGTGACTGGAACAAACACTCTGAACTGGCCAGATACGGATATTTTCATAGATTTTAACAACGGACTTGATGAAGTTGCTTCTATTATCCAAAAAGCAGACGGTGCTTGGCAATGGGAGGACACAAACAACACCACAGAACTCCCAATCGGTACAACAAATATCGTCTCTGGTCAACAGGACTATGGAATTGACCTCACCTTCTTGAAACTCGAAAGGTTATTTATCCATGTAAGCCCAACTGATATTACATGGCACGAAATCACATACAACCCAGACAAGAGCAAATTCCTCAACAAGAACTCGACAAACGATGTTGGAATTCCACGAGAGTTCACCATTATTGGAAACTCAATCGTCTTTGATTGCTTCCCAAATTACAGTTGTACACTTGGTCTAAAAGCCCTGTTCGCACGAAACGTAAAGTATGTTGGAGATGGAACTGGAGGAACAGTTGCAGTTACAGCAACACCCGGATTCAATCTTCAATACCACAAGTATCTTTCTCTATATGCTCAACGAGAGAGACTCGAGGGCAAGGAACAAAAAGCTCAACAGTACAACAAGATTGTTGCGAGAATGATTCAAATGAGAAAGGACATCCAGAACTTCTACTCAAGCCGAAAAAAAGCGAGTCCTTTCAATCTCAAAAACAACATTAACATAGACGAATACAGATAACATGCGAGAAATCCTTTATAAAAACTTTTATGGTGGAATAGCCGAAAGTTTGAGGGATGAATCAAACTTCAAGTTCGATTTTGCGAAACACTTTGATATTTGGTCAGACCCAAAGAAACTAATTCCACAAAAAACTATTGTTGCAAACAACAACGGTTTTACCGCTGGAAGTTCTGGCAACAGACCCGCAAACTTTATGATTTTGAACGGTCAGACTTCTTCTGATTGTGTAATGTTGGGTAAAATCGCTTCTGGTGTAAACAACATGCCAAAATTGTATCTGAACTCCGATTCTAACGCAGATTGGCTGGCACTAACAAATGCAGAATCGACACTCAACTCTCTGTTTACAAAGATGTTGATAAAGTACAAAACAAAGTATTATGGAAGAAACGGCCAGAGAATTTTCAGTTACGCACCCGCAACAACCACTTGGGTAGACGATGCTTCTGGAGGTACGCTTCTCCTCTCCAACTCCAACGACACAAAGACCAATGCAATCATCGGAAAATCAAACGGCTATCTATACTTTCCAACAGCCAATTTACTACATTACTTTGACGGTTCTACATGGGGAACAGCCCTTCTTTCCATCCCATCAGATGAAAACATTATTGGTCTCGCTAATTACGGTAGTTATCTCGCAGTCCTCACAGATGCTTCATTCATCTATCTTTGGGACTTTGCAAGTATTCTAGCAACAGAAATAATTGAACTTCCAGAGGGTTCTTACTCAAATCTGGGCTCATCAGAAGGACAGCTCATTGCTATTGGTCAAAAAGTTACACCGACGGGCTCGGAGCTGCTTATATCTCAATATGGAGGCGGAAACGCAGAAGTTATTTTTAGAAAAAACCTTCCTGACACAGTGAGTGTGGTGCAAGGAATTGCAAGAAGTAGATATGGAAAAGTTTTCTTTGCTGTAAACGATTCGGCAACAGACAGAAAGTATCAAGGCATCTGGTGTATTGGACGACACAAGGCTGGATTCCCAATGGCAGTCAGCATCGCCTTCGACTATTTAGAGAGTGGAGGCACGGCATCAGACATCGCCAACTTTGATATTGACTTTCAACATTTATATGTCGTAACAATAGACTACAAAATCCACAAACTTAGTACGACATTCGCAATAACAGCACCAATCTCTCAAGTGGAGTTCTGTCGTTCTCTGGCCGATGACGCCAACATGAACGCTATTTCAGTTGGTTCTGCTTACCTACCAGCCGATGGTGTCGTGACAACCAAAATTCAAAAAGACGAGGAAACTCTATGGACAGAGGTAATGAAAGATTCAACAGACAATTCCCTCGGAATGCAAACAGACCGGGTGAACCAGAGTGCCAAAACAGCAACAATCACCATCGCAACTCCTGGTGTTGTGACTTGCGTGAACCACGGATTTGGCAAGAATCAAGCCTTCAAGTTCTCAACAACTGGTGCTTTGCCAACAGGAATCACAGCTGGGACTATCTACTATGTTTCTTCAACTTCATTAACAACTGATACTTTTAAGTTCGCAACATCACCAAACGGAACAGTTATAAACACAACCGGTTCTCAGTCTGGAGTTCACACAATCACAACAGAGCCGGCAACCCTTCCAAGTTTCAGTGAAGTTGCCGTTCGGGTCGAGTCACTTGGTGGTGGGGAAATTACAGAGGTGAAATTCAAAGTTACAGATAACGACACTATATACGATGGATAAAGATGAAATATCAAAAATCTGGAAAGCGATTGGAGGCTTGAAGACAAAAGTGTTCAAGAACAACTTTTCTGCTAATGAAATTTTCAACAAACGAGTGACCTTCAATAGCAGAATCAACCTCAAGGGGTTGACATCAGACCCAGTTGATGGTGAACTAAACGACCTTTGCGTTGTTAATGGAGTCTTGAAAATCTGTACGACCGCATCAACTACGGCCGCAGTCTACACCGCAGTCTAGGACTTTATAAGACGAGTAATTTATGGTATAATATATTGAAATGGAACAAACCGCAGAACAAAGAGCAGCAGCACTCTCGGCAGCTGGAGTCACAGAAGCACAGTTACCTGTAAGTGTTTCTTCGTTAGGTGGTTCAGTCGCAAACACGAC
>ERZ869925.1311-NODE-1311-length-11672-cov-5.334510_pt1 | contig 11672 bp, 20 predicted proteins | sample MGYA00579311_ERZ869925 | MGnify/ENA primary metagenome ERZ869925 (study PRJEB32216, sample SAMN09231817) | wastewater metagenome | place: USA: Maryland | collected 2016-07-30 | study: EMG produced TPA metagenomics assembly of the PRJNA472060 data set (Reclaimed...
TTTCTATTAGTTCTATTATTTTTTTGCTCATCTCATCTCGCGTATTGCATTCGATGATCGTTATTTCATATTTTTCTTGCATGGTTTTTAGTATTTTTGATAAAATTTCGGGTTTTGTGCTTAAATATCTTAGGCTCCACTCTTTTTCGACAAATTTCTTAATGGTTCCTTCTAGGAATATGTAAAACTCTTTATTCTTCGCTTTAGACCGCATTATTTCGGCTTTAAACCGTTCATGTCCTTGAATGATACTTCCGTAAAGGTCTTGAAGGCTTTTGCGTTCTATGACAATATATGGCTCTAATTCAATAGTGTTGTAGTCTCCTTCATCTAGTTTGCGCCTGGTTGTCTTGTGACCAGTGAATTTTAAAGGCTTTTGTTCTCTAGTGTCAATTATTATGTCCATTGGTTTCTGTAGCTTTAAGCTTGGCTAATTGGTCATTTATAAGCCTTAATTGTTCAAGCAATACGGTCTTTTGTGACTCATACATATTGACCATGTGTTCTCTGAGTTCTGCTTCAGTTATCATCTTCAGCAACCTCAAAAGCTTTCAATTCTCTTTGTAGCTCATCAATATTTAAATAAATTCTGTGAGCGTTCTCAATCGGGGCTGTTTCTGTTGTGAAATAAAACATTTTATTTCTTATAGCTGTTTTTGTGAGCCAGCCCTTCCCGAGCATTGTTTGCAATACTTTTAAGCAGTAGCTATAGTCTATGTCTAATTTGCTACTAATTGCAGAAACATATTTCCTGCTCCTATGCACGCTACTTAAATATATTAAAATTCGTGCTTGCGTTTGTGTTATCGATTGTTTTTCCATGTTTATACCTCATCTTTTTAATATTGTGTTTATGTAGCGGTTAAACTTTTTCATGCTCCAACCGCTAACATCAACCTTTTTCGTGGCTTTCTTTTTCATTTTCTTAGCCCCCTTCTTACTGCTCTGATTGTGTTATTATTTCTTCTGCAATATATGCAGTTGCCGCTCTTACACTCTATAGGGCAAGAATAACAACTTAACCAGTGTAAAGTCCAGTCTATTTGTGCTTGACTCAATTCTATGGTGTATTTAGTTCCCATTTTTTACCTCTCCATGATAGAATATCACTGCTATGTATTCTGTGGACATACCCTCATTTCTTAAGACATGAGTTTGAGTAGCAAAAACTCTTGAAACTCCAGTCTTGTATATTTCTTCTTTCTCGAAGGCATTGACTTTATCGTCAAAATCTTCTTTTGTATGTGCTGTTATTGTTTTTATCATTGGCTATCACCTTAATATGTATATAGTAGAACTAATATATAAATGTTGTGAAAGATACCTACATAAGAGCCCTACATAATAATACCTCACTATAGAAAGAAAAAAAGAAAAAAAGGTATCCAAAAAAAGAAAAAAAGAAAGAAAAAAACACCCTACTAACTAATCAAATCGCCTACTATGAGGTATTGGGACTAGCTTTTATTTAAATGTTTCGTTTTTTAACGTTTTTACTACTCAAATAAAAGACGCTATTTTCACAAAAATGCGGTTTTATGCTTAAATAAGCACAACTATATGAGGAATATGTAAGGGTATGTAGTAACACTTTATTGTCAGTTTATGTTTGTGTAGTATCATAATTAGTGCGTCCCCTCGTAATAATCACAACATTTATATATTTCTTCATCTATAAAAAACGCATAGCGTTTTTTCAACACTCATTCATCATACAAAAGTATGATAATCATTACTCGGGGACAACAATATAATCACACAAACATAAACTTCGGAAAATGCAGTGACACCATACTAGTATGTCACTATGACTACTAGTATACAATTGTGGCTATTAGCTTCACTTCCAATCGAGAAAAGGTATACGAGTATACAATAACGTATACTAGTATACACGAGTTCCATATGCAATAGACCTAGTGTGGCTATTAGTATACTAGTATGTCACTATATATACTAATATACATTAACTCAGCGACAGTTAGGGGGGGAGATAAAGAGGGGGGGTGGAACTCGCAGAAATTTTTTAAAAAATTATTGTTACTACTATGATACTTGATAAGTGGCAGGAAGAAGTTTTGGAAGCAGAGGGCAATATTTGTTTGTGTAGTGGTCGTCAGGTTGGTAAGTCTGAGATTATAGCGCTTAAGACTGCGCGTTTTGTTTCTAAATCTCGAAAGAGTGTTCTTATCATTTCCCCTACTGAAGAGCAGGCGGAGTTAATGCTTTCTAAGGTTATTGGTCACTTGCACGATATAGATCCGAAGATTATTAAGTCTGGTAAAGATAAGCCCACTAAGCATAAACTTTTGTTAAAAAATGGTTCTTTGGTTATGACTAAGGCTGTCGGTCAGTATGGGACTGGCGCTAGAGGTTTGACAATGGACGTTGTAGTTCCTGATGAGTGCGCTTACCTTCCTGAAAGCATATGGGCAGCAATTACCCCAATGCTTTTGACAACAGGCGGAGTTCTTTGGCTGTTGTCTACGCCCAATGCACAGGAAGGATATTTTTATCAAGCATACACAAACGCTGACTTCGGTTTTAAAACTTTTCATGTTAATTCTGAAGAGGTTGCTGAAGGTAGACCCGAGCCGATGCGTTCTCGTATGCTTGAATATTTAGCGCGTGAAAAGGCTCGTATGTCCCCTATGGAGTATGCACAGCAATATTTAGCACAATTTCAAGAAGAACTGGGGCAATTGTTTTCTGATAAACTTATCGGGGAAGTTCAAACTTTAGACCGCGTCCCTTTTGAACCTGGAACTTATTATCTCGGGGTAGATGTTGCTAGAATGGGCGGTGACGAAACAACTTTCGAGATTCTTGAGTTAAAGGATAAAAAGTTTTATCAAAGAGAGAACATCACTCAAAAATACACGCTCACTACTGAAACTATTTCTAAAATTCTAGAGTTAAACCATCAATATAATTTTAAAATGATTTATATTGATGATGGCGGCTTAGGTGTTGCGGTCTTTGACCAAATTCTTAATCACCCTAAAACACGCAATAAGGTCACTGCTATAAACAATGCCAGCCGCTCTCTAGAATTTGATACTAATCGGAAACGTAAATTGTTGAAAGAGGATTTGTATATGAATTTTAAGGCGCTCCTCGAGAAACAGGACCTTTTCTTGTTAAAAGACCCTACTATTGCCATGTCTTTAAAGTCTATAATGGTTGAACATGACCTGCAAAACCAAAACATTAAAATATACGGGCGCTATAGTCATATTACAGAAGGCTTGATCCGGGCCGCTTGGAGTAATCACTCGACGAGGTTAAACTTATGGTGTCGGTAAAAGAAAAATATACAACTATTGAACTATCGTCTAAAGATGTTACTGAAAAAGATAAAATTGTTTTATCAAACGACGCTTATGCTGTTTGTCAATTGTTAGAAGCGTTAATTAATACAAAGAGGTAAAAAATGGCGGTGACTTATGCTTTGGCTACTGAAATGGTCTATAAGGCTGGTAATAATGTTAATTCTACTGCTACTGGCGCAGCATATACTCTCGCTTTTGGTTTAATGGCTGAAAGTGTTATTAATACAGAAAGCGGGTATAATTGGAGCGACTGGTATACTGCACTTGGGGGGACTTCTCCTGACGTAGCACATATTTTAATAGACGCTGCAACAAACTTGGGCGCTATATACATTATAAATTATGATATGAGCGGATTTACTAATATTCAGGAAGCAGTAGCGAGAATAAATACTTTATATCAAATGTATCAGAATGATTTAAAACTTTTAAAAGAGCAGAGAGCAAAAGATTTCGTCAGAACTGGCGGGGGAGTTTATCCATAAATGGCGGGCATACCTACAAACTTTCAAGCGATTAGTAACGTATTAGCAAATTATGACTTCGTCGATATAGTTGCAGGAACAGGCTTCATAAATTTTTATGCAGGCAGAACTGTAGACTTAAACTTATTGTCTAACTTCCAATTTTATTGTGATACGATTTTCACTAAAAGCGCTGCTTTGTCTAAAGTTGATACTAAAATGTTAGACATAGACTTTGACGTATTGCTCAATAGACCACTTGACGTTAAGGGCATAGGGATTTTAAACGTCCCGTTAAGATTAGAAAAGGATTTAACACCCGCAACTGTTTCCGCGTATGTTATCGCTAAATTAAGAAAGTGGGACGGGGTAACAGAAACCGACATAGTAACAAATACTAGCAGGACAGCGACTTATGACGGTTCACTTAGCGAGTTTTCAATGCTCGCAATAGATTTAAACACTCCATTAACACATTTTAAAATAGGGGAGTATATAAGATTAACACTTGAAATATATGGGTCATACTCGTCTGCTGGAACTAGTAGCGGGCAATTTGTAAGCGTGGGACATGATCCGAAGGGAAGAACTGCAGAGTTTGATACTACGGGGGCAGTTTCTTCATCTACTATACTTCAGTGCCCAGTGAGGTTAAACTTATAATGGCATACGGACTAAGTAATACAACGTTATCGAATTTAAGCACAACAGTCACAGATGTTACTGTTACGCCTATGAATACAGACGGGGCAACAGGTCAAGAGGAGTATACCTGGCAAAATACAAAGTGGTCGGAATACTGGGGCTACTTTAATACTATACCTGAATTAAAAAGCGCTATGATTATGAAAGGCATATGGGTAACAGGTAAAGGCTATACTGCGGATCCTGAAACTAAGGTCATACTCGACCATATTACAGGGTGGGGTAAAGATTCATTTAAAGATATCTTATATAATCAATACCTTATAATGCGTCTTGCTGGCGATTCTTTTGCTGAAATAATCAGGGATAAAGACACGAATTTATTGTTAAATCTAAAACCTTTAGACCCGTCGAGTATTAAAATAGTTGTTGATAGTAAGGGAATACTTTTAAGATACGAGCAAGTAAACAAGATAACAGGTAAAAATAAGATTTTTGAACCTGAAAAAATCTTTCACTTAAGCCATAATAGGCTAGCGGATCAAATACACGGAGTAAGTGACATAGAGAGTATGAAAGAAACTATCCTGGCAGAATTAGAAAACTTTACAGACTTAAAAAAGATAATGCACAGATACGCAAAACCATTAATAATATTTAAACTAAAAACTGATGACCAGTCAAAAATAACCGCTTTCGTCGCTAAAATGGACCAGGCAGTAAATAAGGGGGAAAATGTTTATATTCCCGACGACGAAAACATTTTAAGTTATGAGGTCGTTCAGATTAATATTAATAATATCGTAATGACATGGCGAGACGATATAAGAAATAAATTTTATAGGACACTAGGACTTCCGCTTATTGTTTTTGGTAATGCTGGAACTACAGAAAGCGGTGGAAAGATAGAGTATTTAGCACATGAACAAGTATTCTCAAATGACCAATTATTCGTCGAGGAGCAGGTCTGGAACCAATTATATTTAAAGATAAAACTTAACAGCCCAGTAACCCTTTTAGAAAATTTGCAACAAGACCAAAACAAAGACGCAAAACAAGGAATGGAAATACAGCAAAACGACGTAACCGCTGGGAGTGGGGCATAAATGGCGCTTAAAAAAAACTTTCTCGGAAAAGAACCTTATAAAGAAGAAGAAAAGAAATCACAAGCAACAGACCCAGCAAAAAATCCAGTAACCCCAATTATACCTAGAAAAGAACCAGCCACCACGCCACCAAAAGAGGACATAGTTTATAGAAGGAACGAAAGCGGAAAAGTCACAGGATTAGAATTTAGCGACGGAAGAAGTTTCACAGGATTAGATCCGCGCGACGCTGTAAGATTAGCAGCAGGATATAAGAGAAGTTTAACAAAAACAGAGCCACCAAAAGATGAACCGACATTATTAAGCGCTTCGACATCATTAACGCCACCAGCAAGCCCCCAAAGCATTTTGCCAGTAGGTCAAATAAATCCATTATTAAATAATGAAACAACAGGGGAAATACAACAAAATTTAGAAGCGTCACAAAGAAATAGTTTCGTAGGTCAAATGACAGGGGAAGCAAACGTGCCAGGTATAATCCCTTTAAACAAAATAACTGGTATGGCTACAGGGGCATTAAATAGTATAATCAAAGGATCAGGGACGGCCCTTATAAATGAAGTGTCTATAAATAGGGACGTTAGAGCATATTTGTCTGATTACTCAAATCAAGACAATTTTAAAAAGATAGAGCAAGATATTCAGATCGCAGATGAACATATAAGAATTGCTTTAAGTTCGGCAAAGTCGGGGGAAAATCCTACCGACGCAGTAACATTATATAATGCTGCTTTATCTAGAAAAGCCTTAGCGCTTAGACAATTAAAATTAATCGCTAGCAAAGACCAAAAGGCTTATATTAAAGATGTTAAACTTAAAATGATAGAGTTAGAAGCATACTTCCAGGACGCAAAGCGTTTTGACGATGAGGCTATGAATAGAGCAATATATGGGGGCGTGCCTAATGGTTGAGATAGACCATAAAATAATAATCTCTGGAGTTATCGCTTTAACAATTATAGAAGTCGCACTATTAATTTATAATAAAGATAACGAAATATTAACGACTACAATAATCGGGCTTATAGGCTTAGCGGTAGGAGTAATCCTTCCCACGCCTAAGATAAACAATAAACGGGGGGTATTAGTATGGTAGAAAACGAAAAAGAACTAGATATAATAGATAAGGCACATCTAGCCGCTGAAAGACTTGAAAGAGCAAACAAAATAAAAGCAGAATTATTAGACCGCGAAGAAGATTTACAAAAGAGGGCAGAGGGCAGACTATTACTAGGTGGGGAAACATACGCGGGAGCGCCACCAAAAAAGGAAATGACCGAAGAAGAAAAGATACAAGCGGGATTAAAAATACAATGGAAAGGGACCGCTCTAGAGGGGTATTTCAAATGATACCAGTTGAAGAATGGCGTTCAGGTTTAAAGGCTTGGCAGAATATTAAAAAACAGTCAGAAATAGACGGGGAACAAGCCGATTTAGTTATTCCCGTAATAGAACAAAAAATAAGAGAGTTAGAAACACAAGAGGTTAAAAATGGCGAATGAAGCAATTTGTTTAGTAGCGCCTACAAAATTTCATAGATACGTTTGCGCTGATGGTAACGCAATACCAAAAGGTTCACTTTTGGCTTTGACAGACCCAAACACAGCAGCAGTAAGCAGCGCGGATAATGACGTTTTTGCAGGTATTGCTATGGAAGAAAAAGTAGCAAGTGACGGAGTGGTATTTATTACTGCAGCACTTGACGGCGTATGGGCTTTAATGGCTACAGCAGCAGGTATCACAGTAGGTAACCAGGTTACTATTGGCGGAGCGAATACAATAAAAATCTATACTACACTTGATGATGAGAAGGGCTACGTTGTAGGACGGGCTTTAGAAACTACAGCAGGGTCTGAAACTATAATGGTTAGACTAGGCTGGTAAAGAGGTAAAAAATGGCAGATACAGTAGGCGAACAAGATTTAAGAGCAGAATACATTGACGCGACAATAAAGGCTATTGCGTTAAGAGAATACGTTTTGAAAGACTTATGCACAGTAGAATCGAGTAGTGCATGGACCGAAACATATTTCAGAGAAACAAACACAGACCCGACAGATTTAACAACAGGCGGCGGGGCAAGTGTTAAGATTAAAGGAATAAGCAGACTAGCGCCTTTCCCGTTTGGGCAAGCGTCTTGGACTAAGGTTTCAGGTATAAATCAGAAATACGGGGCAGAAGGACTTATCTCGTATGAAGATGAGTTAATGAGTAACATCAGCGTTATTCAAAGAACACTATTAAGAGTGGCTAGAGCGCCAGTCTTAGCAATAGATAGCGATATTGCAGCGGCTATGCTTGCAAGCGCAGGTAACGTAGTAACAATAGCAGCAGGCAACGAGTGGGACAGTGCAACAGTAGCGAATAGGACACCAATAAAAGACATCTTGGACGGAATACAATTAATACGGGCTGATAACTTAAACGCTTTAGGCGGAAATGGTTACCTATGCTTAAACGGGACAGACTACACTAATCTTATAAGCAATAGTCAAGTAGTAAATAACCCTACTTATAAGAGCGGAGTATTAGAAAATGGTGTAGTAGGCGAATTATGCGGCTTGAAAATAAAGGTCACTGAATCGCTTGAGTTTGGAACTCCAGACAAAGCATACATTGTCATAGCAAAAGAAGCGTTGACATGGAAAACAGTAGTCCCATTGACTACAATGACCATAGTAGATCCAGGTATCAAAAAGACTATAAGGGCTTGGGAACTAGGACAAGTTCAAGTAGTAGTCCCTAACGCTATCTGTAGAATTGATAACACGAGGAAATAAAAATGACTGACTACAGCAACGATATTTTATTCCCGAGAGTTTTAGTCTTGCCTATAGTTACAACAGCGGTCAGAGATACAATGGTCGCAGATGTCGGGACTATAATCTTTAACAGCACAACCAGCAAACTAAACTTTTGTAAGACTAAAGCAGCGGGTGCTGGAAGTTGGGAAGCAGTAACGAGTGCTTAAAATGGCAACTGGCGACGTAACAATGACTCTAGTTTATACTGGAAGTGCTAATGCTGCGGCTTTAAAGACTGCTGTTGATGGACAAAATGAGGGAACACAAGCAGACGGAACAAAAACTGCGGAATTAATCTTTTTGCCAATGACAGCGGGACAAGTAGCAGTATGGAAGAAAGCACGTTCAGCATAAAACAAATTTTTTTTATTTTTTTTATTTTTTTTTGAGAGGTAAAACAAAAATGTCAGAATTAAACCAAATATTCAAAATCAAAGAATCAAGCGGTTCACTCAATAGACCTGAAAGGCAGAGCATAGAGCAAACAGAGGATTATGCTTTTAAACAGGTCGTTTTCACAAGAGAATTAGTCGTCGATAAATTAATTTTAGATAAAGCGACAAATACATATTTCGAGTATAATACTGCAACAGGCGAAGTAGAATTATATGTAGGTGGCGTTATTAAAATGTCATGGTAAAGGTGGGATTATGAAAAAGATTTTAATATTTTTAATGATTTTCTTGTTAGCCATAAGTGGCGTTTATGCTGTGAGTTTTTATGCAGACGCTAACTTTAAAGGATTATATAAGATTTATAATGTTACAAACATCACTTTTAAAGACGGGACTGTTATAAATACTTCTGTCACTAGCGGCGGGGGCTATCCTACTTATAACCAAAACTTAAACACTACAGCAAGCGTCAGGTTTAATGGTATGAATTTAACTGGTAACTTAAACATGACTAGTAAGAATATAACTTCTGTAATGTGTATTTACTTTTTTAATACAACAGGCTACACTACTGGAAGTATTTGCGGGTAAACCATGAGAAAAACTATATTGTTTATTTTATTGTTTTCTTTATGCTCCTCGATAGTTTTTGCTGTTCCGCCTACTAATTATTTTAGGTATTGGAGTGGTCAAAACTTAACAGATGTAACAGGTAAAACTTTTATAAATATTAATGGGGTAACTTTAACCGACAGATTTTATTTCTTAGATACTAGCACTCAATACTTAAACACTACTTCAGAAACTCAAATCAGTAGAAACTTAAACAGCACGATTTCATTATGGGTAAATGGAAGTAGAGAAACGGGGACTGGTGGCTTAATGTGGAACGTTCTCACAAATGATAGTATAGCAATAACTTCTAGCAGTGGGACTGTCAGGGCTTGCTGGTATAATTCTACTATTCAGATGTATTGTAAATCAGGGGGAAACATAAGCACAAGTAATGTTTTACATCACGTTCTAGTGGCGTGGAATACTACAAGTTTAAATCTCACATTAAGAGTAGATAACTTGTCTTATACAGGAACAACTGCAAGCGCTATAAGCACGACAAACCTTTTAACTTTTGGCTGTAGCCCTACAGGAACATTTTGTTACAATGGAACTATTCAAGATATTAAATTGTATAATTACACTTTAACACCAATAGAGCAGCAAGAATTATATTCTGCTGGTCCTGAACTTTGCATAATACCTACTAAAAGCATGACACTAGCCCCTAATACTCAATACAAGTTTTGTCCTAGAGTTTACAATTTCACAAGCGCTTCAGGAAATAAAATATTTAATATAAGCAATAGCGCAAATATTAGCGTAGACTGCCAGCGCTCTACAATATTAAGCAGTAATGTATTAAATTATACCTACATATTTTACGTTCAGGGTAACAATATAACAATTAAAAATTGTATTTTAGATACTGCCAGCGTCGGAGTATTCTTACACTCTTATAATGCAACAGGGGACCGCTGGACAAGAGATATAAATATTTCAAATAACACTTTTAAAAACATGGGCGGTTATGGAAACGTATTCACTGACGGGGCTAATAGTTTTAGTATTTGCAATAACTTCTTTTATAATTCTACAAATCTGCATCAAGTAGTGGGAGATACTGGCTGCCACGCTGTTTATGTTTCAAGTGATGTAGGGAATAATGTTTCTAAAGGGGAAGTATGCTACAATTATATTTATAATATGTCGGCTTCAGGTGTTAAATTAAATGGGGCAGATACTATTAGAAATATAAGAGTATATCGCAATACTATTTATGATTTAAGAGCAGACCCTATTGACGACTACGGGGTAATGCTCGCAGATGTAGACAATATTTCTGTTTATGAAAACATTTTCGGGGACGGAACAAGTTATGATAGTGGAATAGTTTTAAACATAGGGACGAATACAAGTCGTTATCCTATGAATACTAAAATTTATAATAATTCTTTCGTGTCTATTGTTAATGCTTACTGGATTAAAACTAATTCAACAAGTTACACAGAAATATATAATAATACATATTCAAATTTAAATCTTGAATTGCGAATGACTTATAAGGCATATTTTAAAACCTTTTATGAAAATGCAACAATAAAAACAGGAATCGGATATAGTCAAAGGCGTTTAACTTTGACAAATCCAAAAATGACAAACGTAAACATTACGTTATATTAAAATGCGAGGTATAAAAATGGTAAATGATTTAGGATTAGACGAAATGACAATAAAGAGAGTAAGCCCTGCAGGTAGTTTAAAAGGCTACAAGTTTAAAACATGGCTTGTTAAGAATAAGGAAACTCTTAAAATGCTAGTAGCAGCAGGAGTAGGTATAACATTATTCTTTCTGCCACAGGTCCCCGATGTTGCTATGTCAAGCGCAATAGGGGCAGCAGGGGCAACAGCAACAAAATTGGCTGCAGATACTTTTGACTTCTTTGTGTCTGAAGTAGAATTAAAATAAAAAGGGGATTTTAACCCCCTTTTTACACCCCCAAAAAAATAAAAAAGTTTTAAACGTCTTGTGTCGTTACTATTGGTTCAGGCATAGGCATACCTGTAACTGTAAATTTACCCCTAACGCTTGATACTTGCAAGTTTACTATTTTGCCTATCCAATTAGTAGAATCTTTACCATATGCTATGATTAAGTTTCTTATGGTGTCTTTGTTTGGCGACCAGGTCTTTCTCTTTCGGTCTATCTCGACTATCAATTCAAACTTGTCGCTTACTTTCCCGTCGTATTCTCTCTTTTGGAAACTTCCCTCATCTAAGATTACAAGTTTCTTTGTAGGGCTTTGGCTTACCAATTCCGCGTTTATATATGTGCTTTCAAGTGCTTTGCTTATATCCATTTTTTTCACCT
>ERZ869925.1312-NODE-1312-length-11668-cov-5.054938_pt1 | contig 11668 bp, 17 predicted proteins | sample MGYA00579311_ERZ869925 | MGnify/ENA primary metagenome ERZ869925 (study PRJEB32216, sample SAMN09231817) | wastewater metagenome | place: USA: Maryland | collected 2016-07-30 | study: EMG produced TPA metagenomics assembly of the PRJNA472060 data set (Reclaimed...
ACCTGATTTAGAATAAACTTCACCACCATTACTAAACACTTTTACAGTTGGTACTGCTCTAATACCTAATTGTACTGCGTATTCACCATCATTTTCAACATTAAATGTGTACATTTGTACTTCTGATGATTCTGATACCTTTTCAAAAGTTGGTTTGAATATTTTGCACGGCATACACCAACTGGCCCAAAAGTCAATTATTACTTGTTCCCCAGCTTCAATTTTTGATTTTAATTCTTGTCCTGTAATTTCCATTTTATTTATTAAGTTTTATTAAATTATGTAAAGTAAACTCCGCAACATTCAATCTATCCGTTGTGGTTAGAATAAATATATCTTCGGCCTTTTTTATGTAAATAAGAATACCATTAGAGTCATATTCAACCAATCTTTCAGTTTCAACTATTTTACCCTCCACCACTTGTTTATTCACAAAAATAAGATAAGATTTACTTAAGAACTTTTCTAGAGTTTCTTTTGATATCTTTTCATTTTTAATATAAAGTGTTGAAGGGATTTGTTTATATCTTTCCTTGAATATGTCTTTTATTTTAGAAGAATAAATCATCTGGTACTATGTTTAAGTTTGGTGTATGACTTCGTTTGGGTAAATTATCGTTTCCAAATACAAGTCGTTTTTGCATAAAAAAATCTGTTCCTTGGTTGGGGTGAAAATAATATTCTTTTCTATCAGCAAATATCAAATCAGTCATATAAGTTTTATTACCATATTTGATTTCAACTTCAGGTAATTTGAAGATTCCATTTTCCAAAGATGATTTAATTCTCTCATCTAATATCTCCAATACCTCATTCCATTCATCCCCCAATTTTTTATTAAACTTACCCAATGATTGCACTCTATTGAATACCAAATAATCTTCAAATACTTCATGACCTATTGCCGACTTACCGACATTCTGTAATTGATATTCTATTGTTGCTCGTTCTTTATTATCTTTATCACCTTTTCTAACTGAAATGATAAATGAACCTGGTTTATCAGTATATGTTCTAACACAATTATTTTGAACAAAACTCTCCATATTATATTCTTTTGATGTTGATAATATAATAGGATAAAATTCATTTATTGGTTGTTCAATAAGTTCTATAAACTCTTTGTCATATTTTCTATTATACTGAGCATTATTCAATGAACCCACTTTCTCAGACCAATTGTAATGTTCTTCAATAAACTTATCATAGTCATTAGCTTTCCAAAGTACTGGTTCAAAGTTCTTTAACTTCTCCTTGTATTTTATGTGGTCGATAAATGAATAAGAATTAATTTCGCCAGTCAATGTCAAAAGAAATATTTGGAAACTATTTTTGATCTCGTTTTTGGTATATCCATCAGTTGCAATCCTTTCCAACAATCTATTATCCGTGATTTCATTGGATTCAATAATTTGTTTAATTACTTCATCTTTTTTAGTTTATATAAAATCACTTCCAAAGAACCCCATTGTAAACTTGAATGTTTCCAATCCAGTTGTTCTTTTAATATTGTGTAATACCCTCTTTATTTTATCACCATACAATCCGTGGAAATCCATAAAAGTATCAACAAATTTTAATTTGTTCTTCTTAAAATCTTTGACTTTTATTTGGGGGAAAGTTCTATTAAATGACATCCAATTATTTGGTAACTTAATTCCCTTACTATCCAAAAACTTTTTATATAACCTATCATCAAGATTGGTAACACTATTATCAATACCTGGGATGTTAGATAAAAATGTCTCAAAGGCTTGATTCACCAATAATTGTGACTCGTTTAAATCATCAAAATCTTTACCCTTAAACCCCCTAATATAATTTGTCATTTTTTCAGACAATACTCTTATTGGTCTTTCATACCAAGTATTTTTGGCTAATATTTTTGAACACTTTTTCTTTTTATGATAATCTCGAACTTTACCACAATATAAAGAATTATCCTTAAAGGAATATGTTAAATAGTTTAATATGGTGGTTTTCTTGAAGTATTTTTTTCCATTTTCTCTTTGTAACTCATAAATGTAAAATCTCAAAGAAATCTTATTTTCATCTTTTTGAACTACTGTAAATAATCGTTGGAATATAACATTTGAAAATATGTTGTTAAGATTTTCTTTGTAAGTTTCTTCATCACTATGTGCTGATAAATAATCGAATTCAGGTTTATGTCTATTTGAAACAAAAAAAAGTGGATTTTGAGGCGTATCACTATTATGATTACCCAAAAGTTCTTCCTCCGATATTACACAATAATCCTTATACTTAATAGTCCTATACGCCATTTTGGTATATTCAAACAACTTTTCCATATCTATTTTTTACAAGAAAATAAGAAAAAAAAAGGGAAGTGTAAACTTCCCCTCTCTTAATTTAATAAACCAAAGTTTCAGCCAATGTCCAAAGTTTTGTGTTCATTTGGTTTGTTGCCATAATGTTTTTCAAACCTTTTAAAGATGTCTTTCTACCTTTGTCTGTTTTATATTCAACACCACCTTTTACAAACTTCTCTTGAACGATATTGAATGTTGTCCATAAATCATTCTTGTTATCACCCTCTCTTTGTGGTGTAATCAATTGTTCAAGATTCAATGAACTTGGAACTGAACCCATTCCCCATTTGATGATTGATGCGTTTTTAGCAAACTCAATTCTTTCACCTTCGGTCAACATTCTATCCATCATTCTATCAACTGAGTTTTGGATAATTGGAAGTTTCTTTGCAAAACTTTCTGTCAATCTTTTTACTTCCTCAGAGTCAAATCCCAAGTGTCTAATTGTGAATTGTTCTGCTGTTGAAGTGGGCACAGTCAAACCATTGCTACATAAGACCCTGAAAAGACCCGCAGCAACATTTAGAGTTGTCATACCATTGTGGGAGTTTCTAACAATTGCTTCAACCAATGTATCACCAACTGCAGGTAATTCACCATTTCTAAATCTTAATTCGTGAACACCATATAAACCTTTACCATTTTGTTTTACTGAAGCTAATTCCCAACCCTCATTTGTAAAGTTTTCCATCAATTCAATCGTAGGTACGAATGAATATTTTTTAGACATCTTTGGGTCAGCAGAAGTAGTGAATACTGCAGGTGCAATTGATTTGATTTCTTGGATTGTCATATCTTGTATTATTTAGTGGTGAACGATTGATATAACAAAGATACAATTTGACTTTTACATTTCCAAATTTAATTCAAAGAAATTAATCCATATTTTGTTTGTTGGAATACTCCATTTGTAAGAAGAACTTTAACATCAGGTTTCCCTTTTTTAATATTCACCACAATATCGATAAGTTGTTTTTGTGTCAATGTTATTTCCTCCCCATTATCAAGGTTCTTGTAACATTGTTCTTTTACCTTATCATAAAAAACTTCTTTGAGTTCATCTCCAATTAATTCAATTAATTCGTTAGGATTACTCTCAAAGAAGTTTACAAAGTTTTTAATGTATATTTCAACATCGATATTCATATATGTTTTTTTTAAGCAAAATAATAAAATCCATCCCCCTGATCAAGCATTCTTTCTTTTAACTTTTCTGATATCTTAATATTTGGGTTTGCACCTTTTAAATTAATAAATGATAGTGAATCTAAGTTACTAATTGATTCAGGTAAAGATACCAAATTTTTATTATCAGGTAAAGAAAGGAAACTTAAGTTTTGCAAATTCCCAATACTATCAGGAAGTGTTTTTACCATATTTTGTAAAACCAATGATTCAAGATTTTTAAAATCACCCAAAGTACTTGGAACATCCAATCCAATTGTTTGATTTGATGTATTCATGATTTGTAATCTTTCAATGTCTTTTGGTAGATTTTCGAATAAATCATCAAATCCATATAATGCAACATATTTACCAGCAGCACTATTTGGATAAGATATTTCCACTTGTTTACCACCTTGAGTTGTTAATCCTTTAGCAAATTCACTCTTGAATACTTCCTTAAGCTCAGGTGCTTTGTTATTTAAGAAATTAACTAAGTCGATACTTTTATCTAATCTGTCCATAAAGTGACCTCTTTGGAAGTGGAATTGATACCTTTCTTCAGGTAATCCAGTTCTTTTTCCAACCTTACCATTGTCATTCTGTGGGAATACAACATAAAGAGGACCATCTTTGATGTAACTTTCAAACCAAGTTAAACCAGGTGAGGATGTACACCAATTCGTTTCACCATTCTGTGGTTCGTGGTAACCACCATAATATTGTGCGGCATCTTTACTAGCTGCATTGTTACCTTCGATTTTGATAACAACCCAATCACCACCTTCGTGTATAATTTTACCTCCAGCGTGCTTGAAACCTTCTCTGGTTTTACTAGCCATTTTTTTCTCTAACTCCTTCTGTTTTTTCTCAGGAAGTTTTACATTAACAAAAATGTCCAATAATTCAGATGGAGTAATTTTATTGATGTCTCTTTTTTCTTGTGGAAGATATTGTTTAACTTGTTCGTAATGTTTTAATTCATTCGTTTTCTTATACAAGTCCTCCATATATAATTCTCTATAACTCTTAATAGCATTTTTGAATTCTTTGGATTTAGGATCCATAGCTTTCAATTCTTCAGTCATAGGTGGTGCAACAAAATGTTTTAATAACCATTGTGTATATTTTCCAACTTTAACTTTATCCATATCCTCGATGGACGCACCTTCTATGTCAAAGTTTTCAGGTGCTTTAGTATCTGGATCAGTGAAAATTATTTGTTTCAAAACATCAAAGTTCATTAAACCTTTAGCTTTTGGGTTTTTCTCTAAAGCTTTCGGTGATGGTATAACCATTTTATCGTATAAAACTTTGAATCTAGAATTTTCTACTATCAATTTTTTAAGTACAGATGTGAATCTCATTTTTTTGTTTTTAATAATAAATATCTATGACGAGTTAAAAATAATAATACTTCTTTGTATTGTTGATTATTATAGCAAATATAATATTTTTAAAATAAAATTATATGGAAAAGGGTTGTAAAAGTTGTAAAAAAGGACTAAGTAGTACACAGAAAATAATGACTTTAATATCATTTTATATTTTAATAAGCTCTATATATGGAACCATTAAAATTTTTGAAAGTTTGATATCTATTTTTTTGTAAATTTCAAATTTAAATAAATTATTAGGTCACCTAATCCATTTGTGTTATATCCTTTAGATTTAACTCTCAAAGGTCTCGAAGTATCAATTTCTTTTGGTAATTTAACTGACAATGTTCCACTAGGATGTGGAATTTCAAGATTGTCTCTTTGTATTTCTTCAATATTAAGAAATGAATGATAAACCAAATCGTTTTCTCTTTTTTCGAAATTATTTTCGTTTTCAACAAAAAATCGTATTAGTAAATTACCATAATTTCCATTTAAATAGTCTCCTTTATTTTGGGCTCTCAGAAATTGTCCATCTCCAATACCATGTGGTATTTTAATCTTCAGAGTCTCTTGTTTAGAGATTACAGTACTACCATTACAACTATTACAAACAACTTTATATGTTTGTCCTTGACCTTTACACGAAACACAAGGTTGATGAAAGACTTGAGTAAATAAACCAGTTCCTATTTGGATTGTAGTATATCCGTTTCCGTTACAACTATTACAAATTTGTTTTTCACCTCCACGTCCATTACATGTATCACACTTATGGTTTCTATTATATTTTATTATTTTTTCAACTGAATTGTAAGATTCTATAGCACCTATATGAATATCTAATATTTTTTCAGGTACTGATGTTTTTCTATTAGTGTGAAATCCCCCACTAAAGAATTCATCGAAAATAGAACTATTTCTACCGAATGGATTTTTTCTTTGTGTGTCGTATTGTTTTCTTTTATTCTCATCATTTAATATATCATATGCTTCTGAAATTTTTTTAAATTGATCCTCATTTCCACCTTTATCAGGATGGTGTTCCATAGCTAATTTTCTATATGATTTTTTTATTTCATCTTGTGTTGCATTTTCATTTACACCTAATGTTTGATAGTAATTTTCCATTTACTTATGAAGTTGTATATATAATTTTTTATTATGGATTTTTTAGTTGTCTTATTTAAAAATAAGGATAGAAGGAAAATAATCAACAAATTTAAAACTGAAAAAAGAGCATTAGACTTTTTCAAAAAAGAACTTGAAAAGGCCGATAAAGTTATTTTCAGAAAAGAAACTGAAAATGGGGAAGTATGTGAGTATGAAATTGGTCTTTTGGAAAAACGTAACAATAATAACGAAATTATATATAAAAAGGATGTAATTGGTAGGAAGATAAAAGTTGAATTGGATGATGATGAGTACCAAATAAAAAGGATTGAGACTTTTAATATTGAAGAGGTTTTTTTAGATTATAGTACTAATAAAAAAATAGATACAAATCAATTTATCAAAAAATACCTCAATAAATCTGGTATGAAAATGATTTCCAAATTAAACAACAAAGTTATAGTTCAAAATGATGAAAAAATAAATTTATTCACTTTTAAGTCTGTATATGATTCAGATAGATTTTTAGATTGTTTACAAAACAAATTATTTTCAGATGGTAAAATGGATTGTTTGTTTGTTAAAGACTATACCACAGTTCATAGAAAATATTTATACAAATTATTAACCGACTATGGATTTCCTATCAAATATCTTCAGACTTATTCAACAGCTTTTCTTTCAAAAAAATAAATTCTGTACCTGAAATATCTATTTTAAATTGTTCTGTACTACTAAAATCATTTACTTGTAACTTTGCTTTATCAAAGTCATCATCTATTAATGAAAAAACAACTACGGCCTTACTTTTTGGGAAAATATCACCTAATGTATCTGCAACTAATGCAAATTTGGCAATTAACCCATTAACACCTTCTTTATTCTCTGCCATAAACTTAATTTTTTCGGTTTTACTGGAAGTATATCTTCCTTTTTTAGTTTAACTATTTTATTGATTAAATCAGTTTTCTCTTTCTCCAATTCTTTTTTATCCTTCAGTATTTCCCTCTCTAACCAATCCAGTTGTGTCGATTTGTTCTTCATCATCTTCTAATGTAGGTTTAATTAATTTTGGTTCATCAATATCAAAATATAATCCTTTCAATTTTTCTAAATTTTGTTTCTCAAATATTTTCTTTAATTCCTGAACTTTAGTCTCAAATAATCTATCTTTTTCTTCTCTATCAAGATTGTACTTAATAATATTTTTTAAATTAGTATAAACATTTTCGATATCATCTTCGGTTATTTCAGAAATGTAAGAAAATAATCTTTCATTTGGAATTTGAGATTCTTGTTCCATTATTTTACTTTCGTCAACATACTTTTTAGGTAACTTCCATGTCGTAGGAAAACTAATGTCAAATGTCAGATAGTTTTTAATTTTTCTGACTGACTGTAGATATGGAAAAAGGGTTGAAAATTCTTTATATAAACTCATAATTGGATTAAATAGGTTAAGAAATAAGATACTGATAATCCTAAGAAAACAAGTTCCCTATTACTAATCATAAAAGGTTGTGGTGGATCTTGTAATAGGGCTCTCGTAAATCTAAAGACTACTTTTAAAATAGTCAAACTTGTGAAGATAAATGTAAATAAAAATAGACTTTCAATATTAGTCATTATCGTTGTTTTTTCTTTCTTCTAAAATCTCGTTTCTTAGAGTTTGTAATAAATTTTTAAGTTCTTGTGCTAATTTTCTAGCTCTTGTTCCAGCACTGTTATTTCCCTTAAAAAATTTAGTAGCATCTACAGATAATTCTTCAGTAAGTGTTTTAATTTTTTCTAGTGTATCCATTTTATTATTTTTTTTATTACGGAAAAATTAGGGTATTTTATCGGTAATGTAAATAAAAATCTACTTTTTTGGACTGGATAAATTTTTATCTAACATTTTGTATATGATTCCAATCATATCTAAATCAGATTTAGTAAATGGTTTGTCTAAATCAAACAACTCAAGGAAGAAAATATTTACTGATTTTCTAATGTTTTCTTCTTTTTGATTATAGAATACATCATCAAAAAAAACTTTAAAATAATCAAAGTGTTCCCCCTTTTTTTTAAAATCAATTTTTTCTTTGTGGAAGTTTTCAATAACTTTATTAAAACACCATTCGAAATGTTTCTTATTGTCTTCTGAAGACAATCTAATTGTTGTTTCAACACCTTTGTTATGCTCACCCAAATATGTTTCTTCAATTAACATATTAAGACTTTGAACAAAGTCTTTAAACAATTCCAATTTTTCTGGTATTATATTATTAATTCTCAACCATACATCAACATCCTCAGATGACACAGGTTTTGATATGTAATTAAAAAAATTCTCCATAAGATGTTTTCCTATGGAGAAATTATACTATAAAAAAATAAAATGTATATTATTGAGTTTTACGATTGTAGTTCAATAGTTCTTTTATTCTTCCAAATTCTTCATTAAGAATTTCATTAGTCTTTGATTCTGTAGATTCTAATTTAATATTTAAACCTTTTCCAACATCTGAACCAGTTTTTTCATTATACACTGGTTGTGGTACTCTTTTATATGATTGGTCTTTCAATTTTTTAAGAGTATTTTTCTTTCTCATTTTATTGAATCTATCATTCGTTTCGGATTCCAAAGCATTACCACCTGGAGCATTACCAGTCATTGAATCACCTTTAAATAATTTTTCCATCCATTCTTCATTATAGTCAATTGCATCAGGAACTGGGAAATTTTGTCCTGCGATTTCATAGTTAAAGTCTTCCAATTCATCAGTCATTTTGAAAGCTTTTTTATCCATTTTTCCTAACTCACCATTACCTTGTGGGAACATTTTCGGATTCATATCATATGTTCCTTTTGAGCCATCTTTAAGGTAGTCTTTCATTTTCTTGTTAACTGATTTCAAATATTCTTCATTTTCTTTTCCTGAACCCTTATGAGCCTTTTCGTATGTTGTAAGTCCTTTAGGTTTTCCAATAGTTTTTAAACCTGGTGTTTTTTGTTCATTTACTATGTTTTCAATTAAATCAACTAATTCAGATTCAGTTAATTTAATAATATCACCTTTTACATCTCTGATGTGATATTCAACATTTTCTTTTAAATCGTAATTTGAAGTGTCAGTATATGTTTTACCATCTATTGTAAATTTATCCCCTTTACGAGATTTTGCTAACATACCAGTGAACTTGTTTCCTTCTTCCACTTCCTCACCAACTTTGGCTTTACCTTTACCTTTCCATCCTTGTTTAGATCTTTTAGCAAAATATAGTTCACTCATTTTTTCTCTATTCTTTTGAGGAACTTTTTTACCTTGTTCTTGGAATCTTTCGTTTTGTTTTTTCAATTTTTTTATAGCATCATCAATCTCTTCAATAGTCATATCCGCATATTCACCAGTTTTTTCAACTTCAACATCACCTTTCCATTTTTCAGTTACTTCTTTTTTATTCTTACGAAGTAATTTGAAGTCTTCGGCATCTATTTTATTATTTTTATTTTTGTCTAACATTTTTTGTTTTCCATAAAGTTTTTCATTTATTTCTTCTCCTAACATTTTTTTTCTGTCCTGACATATTTTGATGTCTTCAGGATTGTCTGAATTACAATGTCTATCTAAAATTTCTTCATCTGTTGGTAAATCTTCAACTTCTTCGACATAGTCAAATTCATTTTCGTCATCAATATCATCAACATCATATAATCCTTCGTTCATCCTTTTGTAACCACATTCATTACATTCACCTTCACTTATATTACCTGAACCACATTGTTCACACATTTCACCTTCCATTAAAGGTTCATCACCACCTTCAATAAATGGATCTCCATATTCATCTTCATCATACAACTCATCTTCCAAATCAATATCATAGATAAAGTCTTCTTCAGGAGTTAATGAATCTCTGTCTATATTTTTTAATAAATCTTTAATGTTGGCTTTTTTGAAAGATTTTGGATCATAATCGATTTCAATACTAAAATCGTCTCTACCTTCTTCAATTTCAGCTTCTTTAATTTTATTATATAATTCTTTCAATTTTTCATCGAATTTTTCATTGATGATATCTCTTTTGGGAATTTTGTTGTTTTTCATTTTAAATTTTTATATATAAATATATTAGTTTATATTACCGAGTTCGGTATTGAGTATTTTTCTAACTAAGTTTTCGGAGATATTGTGTTTAATACTTAATTCTTTAATAATATTATCTAATTCATTTATTTTTTTAGATTTAGGTTTTGTAATATTTAAAGCATTAATATCACCTTGATTACAATATGGAAAAGTTTTACACTTCTTTTTTACTTGAACAAAAGCTCCACCAGGAAACAATGTTTTACTTTTACCTCTCCAATCTTTTTTACTTGTAGATTTGGCCCAAGCTGCTGGTGTTTCGTAAGAACCTGAAGAACTTGCTCCAGTAGCTTCTTTTGCTTCAATTTTTTTAGGTGTTTCTTTAAACGAATCTTTAACAAATTTACTTTGAGGATTGAACCCAACTGGAGCTAAAAATCCACCAGCACTTCCAGCACCTGTTGCCTCTTTTGTTTCAGTTTTTTTCTTCTTTCCTTGACAATGAGCTTTTTGACTAAATCCTTTTGGATTTTCACAATCAATTGATTTCTTATATTTTTTTGACCAACTCTCCAACATTTCTTTCTTGGTCATTTTGATTTCATTTTCATTTGTTTTTCCAATAGAGGTTAACTTACCAATTGGAAGTTTCATATTGGATTTCTTTTTACCTAATAAATTAGATATTTCACTCTTTTTTATAGTTCTTTTTATTATAGGTTCTTCTTCAATCTCCGATTCTTTGGTTAAAGAAGATAATGAACTTGAAATAGTTTCCATTGACTCTGGTTTAACATATGTTCCAGCATCGGAAAAAGCTTTTTTAACTATCGTTTGTAAGTCTTCATTTATTTTCATATTAATCTATAGATTTTGTTTTTTTTCTCATACCTAAAATTTTAGACCACTTAGATTTAAATTTTTGGTAAAAGATTTTAAGTTTTTTGATTAATTCTTCAAACTCATCACTTATTTTTGTCATCTCACCATCTATGTATATTCCACTTTCTTCCCCTATTGAAAATATAAAATCTAAATCAAAATCAATAAGTTTACCTGACCACTCAACATTATTTTTATACAAATTTAACGGATTAAATTCCACAAGATCAGAAACCTCATTAACAAATTCTTCCATAGTTTCTTGGAAAGCTATTTTTTCATCTGTTGTGAGTTCTAAATCTTTTTTATCTTTTCCATGTAAGAATAAAACACCACCAGATATTCTATAACCTTGTTTTACATCCTCTTTTGATTCTTTTTCATCATTAGTTTCAGCAGTTTCATATTCATCAGCTTCTATTTCGTCTTCAATAGATTTTGCAACATTGATTTTTTCAATAGGATTTTTAGTTCCTAAATTCATACCTTGCATTCCTTGTTCAACGATTATCCCATATTTTTTTTTAATTTCTATGGATTCTTCGATACTTTTTTTAGAGGATAATATTTCTCTAGATGCTTTCAGAAGTTTTTTAATTTCATCGTGTGAATTATTCATTGTATATTAGTTTTGTAAGTTTTTCAAAATCGAATGCAGGACTTAAATCACTATAGTTGGAGTCAAAATTACTTCTAGTAACAATACCTCTATATTTTTCAACTC
>ERZ869925.1313-NODE-1313-length-11659-cov-3.345484_pt1 | contig 11659 bp, 23 predicted proteins | sample MGYA00579311_ERZ869925 | MGnify/ENA primary metagenome ERZ869925 (study PRJEB32216, sample SAMN09231817) | wastewater metagenome | place: USA: Maryland | collected 2016-07-30 | study: EMG produced TPA metagenomics assembly of the PRJNA472060 data set (Reclaimed...
GCGGCTTGCAGGGCTTCGTGAACGGTTGCCCGTTGCGTCTTGGCTTCCGCTGCCCATGACTGCGCTTGCAATCTCATGTCTGCAATCTGAGTCTCCAGTTCCCGGATGCGGGTGGCTGCCTTTTCCATCAGGTTGTTGATGTTGATATACTCAACACCGTTGCCGCCCATTGCTGCGATTTCCAGCATGTCACTAAGTGACAGGTCTGGGGCGTCTTGAATGTCAACTTGAACTGGCCCCTTGGCCTCTACGACAAAATTGTTCATTCTTTCCCCCTTGCCGCTGCTGCGCGGCGCAAGTTGCCTGCGGTGACCGTAGGAACGAGATCAGCGTAAGGACCGCTTGTCACACATTCAACGAGTGCGAATTTGGCCTCGTCGGGAATTAGCGGGGCAAACACAAAGCCCGCGAACGGCTCCAAAGCCCCCCGCAGCTTCTCGTTCTCTGCCTCAAGTGCCGCCACGCGGGCGGTGAGGGCGTCTCGTTCATCGAGCAGGGAAAGGACGGCCTGCGGGTTGGCAGCGGCGATGAATGTAGCGTTCGCTTTTGACGTTGGGCCACAGCCTGTTGTGGCGGGGCACTTTCCAGCCGCATTGAGCAGGTATAGTTCTCCGACAAACTGCTCGCACTTATCGACTTGTTCTGCCAATTCTATTTTAGCATCGACAGGATCAGGGCATTTCTCCGCCCACACGTCCCAAGGCCCCGGTGTCGCCGCCTCAGCGGCATTGCGCACTCTCGCAGCAAGGGCAGCCAAGTATTCCGGGTTCATAAGATTTGCTCGTTCGTTCATGGCTTGGGCTCCAGATGGCGCTTGTTCTCCCAAGCCAGAAAGAATGTCTCTTTGGCAACATCGAGAAATGCTTGTTCCAATTCTTGGCGGGTTCCGCCAAACATGGACAGCACACCCTCAGCACAACCCGTCATCGTGCCCATGAGAGTTCCAGAAAATGCCATGGCAGCCATGTTTTTATCCGCCTGCATGGTCATGGCCACCAGAAGTTTGTTGACCGTGATCTTGCGCTCACGTTCGGCTATAGCGCTGTGTGGGTCATTTTTATCGAATGGCTTGTGTTCTTCTGAAAAACCAGTGAACCGCAGAAGTGGTTCTTTCTTTGGCGCTGTGCGGGTCATGGCTTGGGCTCCGGCAGTGCTGAGAGTGGGATGAAATGCGTGGGCTGCGAATTCCGTGAGTAGAATTCCCAAAACCCATCAATGAAAGACCAGAAAGGCCGTGGCACCTTATGGTATAGCTGAATTTCCCACCTGCACGGGACAAATCGTTTGGCCGATCGATGGAAAGCATAAATGACGCTCCCATCCTTCGGAGCCTCCTCAATCGGCCTAGGCACTGTGTCCAGGCCACGAAGGGCTAAGGCCTTGACCGCCAGCATTTCCGGCGTTGTCCGGCAATTGTCGAAAAACCATTCAATCTGCTCACGTGTCAGGGTGGTCATCATTCATTCTCCTGTGGTATTGGAGCCCATTCATGGAGATAGTTTGCATATGTGCCGTTCTCAGAAACCCAACTGCACAACACCTGCCCACTCCTAGGCTCTTTTGTTTCGGCCCATCGTGCCTTTTGAATAATGCGCCTGATTCCAAAACCGACTCTGAAAAACGGTTCCCCGCTAATCAAAATCCAAGTCCCATCTTGTGGAGCTGTTTCTTTAGGTTGCCAAACAATCATTGATTTTGAACTTAGTGAACAGAATTCACTTTGTCAATATTTTTCTCACACTGTTATCAGTGCTTGCGATCCTTTGACTTTTTAGCCTGCACCGCATTCCATACCTGATAGGTGGTGATCCGAAGCCCATATATACGACTCAAGTGCTGCGCAATTTGATCCGGTGTCCGAATTCCCCAATAATCGGCAACAATGGAATTCAGCCGAGACATGCGTTTTTGAAGCCTGCGCTCTTGCTCCGCAAATGATAAAGCAGACCTCATGCGATTTTCTTTGGCTCTTGCGGCGTGTCTAAAACGTCATCCTCCCACTTTGGAGGCTTCACAAATTCAATCACAAGCTTCTCTGTTGGTTTAGTGGTGCCATCAGGTGACGTGCCCTGATCGTTGACGTTGGCCGTGGGAACTACGCTATCTTTTTCAGGCTTCCAGCCAAGCCAGATGTTCGCAAGCAGTGTGGCCGCGCTGATTGCCCCCGGCTGGTTGCTGATTGCCTTGTCAAAAAGGCTTTGCGCAATCTGCGCGTTCGCCTCAATCGGCCCCATGCGCAATTCGTCTTTGAAATGCTTCCTGAGCTGCGCTTCCTGAATTCCAGCCCATTTTGCAATGTCCTCAAGAGGCATCCGAAGCCCGGCCATACCCCTGATCCCATTGCGCATGTCTTGGGACGGCTCAAATTTGGGCCGTCCCCTCTTGCGTTTCTTCTTGGCTGTCTCTTCAGCCATGGCCTGAATCAGCCAGACACAGCCGTTGAAGTGGTCGGCGGAGTCGGATTGCTGGCAGGCTTCTTGTCACGGGGCTTGCCGTTGCCGCCGATGGGGAATTTCTTGATGTTCATGCGGCCACCACTGGCGTTGGAATTGTCAAATGCCCAAGTCTTGGCATCCTTTTCAGTGGTTGCGACATAAAGCGGCTCTGTGTACCCCTCCGGGGCACCGCTCCCACCATAGACAATGAAAACTTCACGAGTCATGGAATGTTTCTCCTTTTCATCCCGGATCAAAAATATGCGCTATCATCATACGCATGAAAGCGCGGTTTGTCACGGTCGTTGCCAACCGCAAACACTGCAACGTCACCCGGCGCAAGCTCAGCCTTGGCGCGAAAGTCCCACATAGGGTGAATGAAATCAGGGGGACCAAAGACCTTGACCGCCTTTTGGTAACGGTCACCATCCCGGAACACCACAAAGTGAAGGGCTCCGTTCATGGCGCTATTCCTTGTGTGGTTGAATTGTTTTCGCCTGCAACAGAACTGGAAAAGAATTCAAGCATTATTTTCCAGCCTCAAAACACCGGAAAGATTTACTTGTTCATTTCGTTGCGGATAATGCTTTTGTGCATTTCGATTGAATTTTTGCAGTCCTCAATCGCCGCAGAACGAATCTCTTCAAATTTTCTCCCGGCCCAAATCCCAAGAAGTTCGCTGGCTTCCGATGCACCAGCGGTCAACGATCCAATAAATGGCTTGAAGTCAAACCGGAAAGCATATCCCAAATCCTCCGCCTTCATAGACAGGCTATATTGTGTCAGCCAGCTAAGAGCCAAATTCAGACGTTTGATTTACTGGATGGACTCCACCATCGAGTCTGTGTTCATTTTCGTTTCAGTTGCCATACCTTAAGCCTCGCTCAAGCCGGGCTTCAGCACTGCACAAGCAATGCTGAAGCTCCGCTGTTTTCCCAATAATTACTTGGCTTTAGCCGATGTCTTTTCAGCTTTCCCGGCCTTGTCATCATGCTCGGCCTTCTTCAGCTCCGCAATGAGAGCGTCCGCCGCCGCAACCGCAACACTAGCAGCGCTGTCAATGGTCAACTGCTCTTCAAGCGCCTGCTTCAAGGCCTGCCCGGCGTAATACTCCCGCAGGGTCATGCCACGGGAAACGAATTTGCCATGAGCCCCGGCATTGAATTGAAAAGGAAAGGCAAAATCGCCATTCCTTTTATTTTCGGCATCCGAAATCAGAGACTCCAGAATGAACTTGTCGCCAATGCTGGCCTCTTCCCCAGCCTTGACCGAAATCGGACGACCATGGCCACCGTTGCCAATCTCGACTTCCACATCGCCGGGGCCAATCTCGACTTCCACCCGGCCCGTAGTGTCCTTGGGCTTGTCGCTGTTCTTCTTCAGGAATTCCTTGAATGTGTTGCCATCCTTGTCCCTCACGCCGAAACTTTCCAGCAAAGCGACGAGGCCCAACAGTCCACCAATTTCCTTCAACTCTTTGTTATCCACGTGCATTCTCCATTTTAGCAATGCTGAAGCTGTGCTTGAGCATTGCTTTTTATCTACCCGGATCAAAGGCGGCGGCTGAATTGCCGCGCCTGCAATAAAATTGGCACAAGTGGAACAAAATTGCAAGGTTTTTTACAACGGTTGCAACAATTTTTCTGCCCTGTTATAGGGTTTGCAGTGTTGTTTATGGGTGTACAGGGGTTTTGAGTGATGACCGGGGCAGACCTTGCAGAATTCATGGTCAAACGGCGAATAAACGTCTCTAAAATGGCGAAACTGCTTGGCGTAAGCCGTGCACGGGTGGAAAGAATGCGCAGAAATGAGGTGCCTATTCCCTCTTGCATTGGCTATGCGTGTGCAGCTCTTGCTTGGGGATTGCCGCCGTGGGAAAGTGGTGTTGAACCAAGGAAGCCGTTGGAAATTGTAGAAAATGACGGGGCGCTGATCATTGGGGAGTGACCGGAGTCCAATTCTGGCTTAAGAACCCGGCAGAATTAAACGCATCCTCAATGTAGTCCGGTGATTCCAAAATCACTTGAAGCCGCGATTTTGAGACAATCAAAGCGTTCTCAATCCACTCTTCTTGCCTATTCAGCCATTCCTTCCCCTCGGGGCGGTCCCTGATCACGTCCTCAAGCAAGACAATGAAGCACATGCGGTTGAGCGTAAGCTCCCCCTTCAGCTTCAGAAACGCTTGTCCCCCACTTGGTAAGGATGGCGGCAACAGGCCCGCGAAGGGCGTTCTCAATCTGCTGGTGAAATGGGCTCATGTGTGACGTTCCAGCCAGTCTTTGAAAGCAGCATCCCGAACGTCATCGCATGTGTGGCCGGGGTGCAGAATGCCACCAAGGCAAGACAGGCCGGAGCTGCCAAACAGGAAGCGCGACGAAAGCCAGCCCTTGGGATCAGGGTGATCTTGCAGATAGTCGTGAATCTCCACGATCCGGCACAAGCGGGGGACAGTCAAAGGCCCCATGAGGTGATCAATTGAGCTGCCCCAGCCCTCAAGAATTGAAGAGGCCATGTGCTTCAAGAGACTGAGACGGCCACCAATCTCAACGTCAAATGAAGCGCAGAGAATCCCGTGACGATTGTAAGTTTCATTGACCGAAAGCTTGAACAGGTCTGAATTCTTCTTTCCGCAGACCTGTCTGCTCAGCCCCCCGAAAATAGGCCCAAGGTGCGTGGCTGCGATTTTCTTGATGGCACCATCACGATCCTCAACATCAACGCCGAAACGGCTGGAACCATCGTTCTTCTTGTCGTTCATCATTCAGCCGCCATCACAGTGAGAACAACAAGGGCCACAAGAAAAAGCAAAAAATAAAAATCCATGGTGTGGGTATAGCTTGCCACAGTCCGATGATTAGAAAGAACAACTGCCTTCGATGCCGAAAACAAGCAAATCATCGCAAGGCCTACAGACACAATCACCTTAATCATGAATCTTCTTCCTCATGTCTCAGAACGTGGAGGGGGAGCTTTTCGACCAACGGCCTACTTTGCAACGCCCCTCCAAATCCCGTCAAAGCTCCAAACACGCCGAATGAAGCTTTTTCTTGCCATACCGGAACGCCTTGGCCAGACTCGTTATTGACCACTCCGGTTGTTGCCACGTGAGCTATTGGGCTTGACCCGTGGATAATGCGCCTATTTCAGTTCACTAGGAGTCCACTCGGCTGAATGGACTCACTATCGAACCCCAAGCATTACAACACGAATTTTATGGCATGGAATTTAATTCAGGTCAACAATTTTTTTCCTGAATGGCAATGGCGGCACCGTAGAAGGATCAAACACCAACATACGGCACCGCCATCTTTCATTGCGTTCCCTTGAGGGGTGTTGCAATGAATGTGGAGCCCTAGCGGGGAATCGAACCCCGGACCTCCAACTTACAAGGATGGCGCTCTACCAACTGAGCTACACGGGCAATTCGCGGGGGCGGCGATTGCGCACCGTTTCTCCCCTGTGCTGCGGTTACCAATTTCGCCACCCTGCCCGAAAGCAGGACCGGGGAACGATCCCGGAAGCAATGCACGTTCGTGAATTTGGATGCGGGGAAGGGATTTGAACCCCTGACCTTCAGCGTATGAGGCTGACGAGCTGCCGGACTGCTCTACCCCGCCTAAAAAATGAATTCCCCCGGAATTCGTTGTGCGTCATTCCGGGGGAGTCTCACATCAAGCGCATGAGGGTACACTTGACGTGAATTCTTGTCAGTACGACAGACCTGCACGGCCTGTAGCGCGGCGGGCGGCGTTCACTGTGACACGGGTGCGGGCACGGCCATTGGGGGCACGTGATGCACGGGGAGTGCCGTAGAGAGCTTGGACACCGGGGCCACCGATACGGTTGGCGTTACGAAAACGGGCGCGGAATACTGGCCACCTCCATTGGTTGGGTTGAAACACGCGACACTCCGTTTACAACCAATTTGGTTCCGGGGCAAGGGATCGAACCTCGACGGACGGCACCAAAGACCGTTGCCCTACCAATTAGGCGAACCCGGAATAAAATTGGCTGCGGGGGCAGGATTTGAACCTACGACCTCTCGGAAGTAAACCGAGCAAGCTACCAGACTGCTCCACCCCGCCAGATCATCACTGCATCAATTTGCGCATTTCGTCAACAAAACGTGCCCATTGATCAGAATGATTCTGACGCATGGTCAAGGCCTGATTGATCAGATCGCCCATTTCGGCTTGATGCGCCTCAGACAGATCGTGGGCAGACTGCATCACGTGGGCCATCTTTTCGCTGGCGTCAGCAACAATTTCGCCAGCCTTGTTCAGGAATTGCGCAGCCTCAAGCAATGAGCCGGTGGTTACGTTTGTTGGTTGAATATCAGCCATTTTTTAGCCTCTCACATTGCGTTTGCTGGCCCGGCTTGCTCCGGGCACGGATCACTTTTTTGAGCGCCTGCTTTTCCAAACCATGAAGTATGGAAAAGCAATTGCCAGAAAACAGGCGACAATCAAAAACCACCTGACGAAAGATTCCATCACTTGCCACCCTTCGGCTTCAATGGCTCGGCCAGTGCAGCAAGCTTTTTGTCAACTTTGAAATCTCGCTTGAAATCAACAATGGCCGGGGGAAGCTCAATCCCCATCATCTTTGCCAAGACACGGCCATCAACAAACAAATCTGAAGAGCCCTTATCTAAGCCTGTTGCCTTCAGAAAGGCATCACATTGCGCGCCGGAGTCGAACACCAGACAAGTGTAAAAGCTTGTTTCAGTGGCGGCAAGAAACCGCTCTTTTTCAGCCGCCGCCCTTTCCCTGAATCCCTTTTCAATTGCGCCAAGCTCTTCAACTGTCGACTCCTCAAGATTGCCTTCAGGGTTTACCCCATCAAGAGGATCGGGGGCTTTCATGGCCAATGGGGCTAAGGGCCTCATTCCGACCTTGGCAGCGCCAACTGCATTTGCGGATTTTCCGAATCCGCCAATGTTTGGTTTAAAGCCGCTCATGCTTTGGCCCTTTCATATCTATAAACCTCAGCTTCAGCCAATGGAAACCAAGTAAGAATTTTCTTGTAATCATCTGGAAAGTGTTTCTTGATCTGACTCAGAAACCGATAATCCAGACCATCGAACGAACGGCCAAAAAGTTGGTAATCAACCGAAAGCTTGATTCCGCTCTTTTCGATTGCGGTCAACACCCTTTCTTTATTCCAGTCCCAAATCGGCGCATATTGTTTTTTTGCTTTGTTGATCGCGCCATAATTTGTGAAGGCAAGACGGCGCACCGGATTGTCAGCAGCCCTTGTGCCAATGGCGGCCATCATCTTTGAATGATCAAGCCCGGCAATCTCACAAGCCCATTGAATGCAGTCCGAATATTCATGTTCTGGAATTTGCGCGGCATCAAGAACGGCAGCATTGCCCGGCGATTGGAAAACATTGTTTGCAAGCCAACGCGGCAAAGCCTCATGAGGCAAGCGAATGATTTTCACTCCCATGGCCTTTTCATATCTTTGAAGAGACTCTTCAACAAATGCAAGGCCGGGAATCCGATACAGATAGAACGGCACAATCTCAAAATGATCGCGCAAGGCAAGATAACAGGCAACGGAATCTTTCCCGCCCGAAAATGCCAGCAAGGTCTTAGGCCCGATTTCGGCCTTCACCCTCTGAATCACCTCTTCGCCTGTAAGCTCTTCTTTCATGGCCGGGAATATAGTGGAACCATTTTCCAAATGTCAATTTCATTCTGTGAATATTTTTCTTGCATTTTGAAAACTACTTTCTTATGTGTTGCTGGCCGGGAATAATCCCGGAAACATGAGGGAATAAAAATCATGACCAAGGTAATTATCAACACCAAGGATGGCCGCGAATATCTCACACTGCTTTTCAAGAACGCCGCCAAAGCCGCACAGATTATTTGTCGCGCACATCTGGTTGATGGCTTTTCCGCCCACCTTGGCACCTATGAGCCCGGCGACTCAAAGCGCTTCCCCATCATGCGCTAATGTAACCAGCCGGGGGGAAACCCCCGGCACCATCATATGAGGGAACTAACCATGAAAATTGCAGACTCGCCTTCCATGACGGTCAAAGAAGCAATTCAATTGCTTCGCTGTTTGCCACCTGATTACAAGCTGAAAATTTGGCTTCCCGGATCGCATATTTACCTTTCCTGTGGAACGGCAATTCAAAAATCAGACTATCCGGGGACTGTTTTTTTTGAAGGCAATGTTGAGCCGGGCTCCGCCCTTGATGATCTTACAAGGTGAACTGGAAAGCACATGAATGCACTCACCCCATATAAGCCCAGATCCGCCAGATGACGCCATTCATTTCAGAGTCGGTCCTGAAGCGGTTGCCGTCTTTGCCGCGGCAGCACGCGCTGGTGTTTGGAACGTCGGTCAATTTGCCAACGACCTTCAAGGTCAGGGAAGCATCCCCGCGACCGCGGAGCGACGATACCGCCGTGGTCGATCTGTGGTTCCACGAAGAAGGTCGAACCGCTGACATCCGCCTCACGCTTCGGCCAGCCGAGGCCGCAATGGCGGCTGGAGGAGAACCGATGGCGGAAAACGAAGCGCCGGACGATGACTTCTGACCCTCTGGAGGCCATGGCGCAGACGCTGGAGGCGACAGGGGATTATCGGGTCCTTCGCCGTCTCAAGTCGCGCCCATCCACTACGCCGCCTCCTGGTATGCCGGTGCGGCTCGGTATGCTGGTGGATGTGGAGACCACGGGGCTTGATCCTCAGCGTGAGGAGATCATCGAACTCGCCATGACGCCATTCAAATACGGTTTGGATGGTACCGTTTTTTGCGTGGGCGACAGCTTCCAGGGGCTGCGCGAGCCGAGCGAGCCGATCACGCCGGAAATCACCGCGATCACCGGCATCACCAACGAGATGGTGGCTGGCCACATCATCGACCCCACCGTGGTGGCCACATTCGCGGCGCCGGCTTCGCTCGTCATCGCGCACAACGCGGCGTTCGACCGCCGCTTCCTTGAACGATTCAGCGACGTATTCACGACCAAGCCGTGGGCATGCTCGCTCAGCCAGATCGATTGGGCAGCGGAGGGGTTCGAGGGCACGAAACTCGCCTATCTCGCCCAGGCCGCCGGCTTCTTCTATGACCGCCACCGCGCGATGCACGACTGTCTTGCTACGGTCGAGTTGCTGGCGACGGTGCTGCCCCGATCTGGCGTTACGGGCCTTAGTCGCCTCCTGGAGGGCGCTCGTGCCGTTTCCTGGCGCATCTGGGCGGAGAACTCGCCCTTCGACCTCAAGGACGTCCTCAAAGCGCGGGGATACCGTTGGAACGGCGATCCCGGCCCGCAGCCGCGCGCATGGTATATCGACGTTCCCGAGGCTCAGCGCGAGGCGGAGGTGCGGTTCTTGAGAACGGAGATCTATCGGTATGAGGTCGATCCCCCTGTCCGGCGGATCGATGCGTATGATCGGTTCTCAGACCGAATCTGAACCCCGTCAAAGGCCGGGTTAATGCTTGCCTTGGCCGTATCCGTTGCCGCCCTCGATACTCCCGGCCGCTCTCAACAGATCGCCGATGGAGCGGCCGCCGATCCGGCAATAAGTTCAAGTCTCCGGCTTACCTGAAGGCCGGGGCCGCTCACAAACGCGCCCTTGGCGCTCACATGCACCGAATTACATTTGCGGGGGAACCTATCGGGACAACTTGTGAATCGAATTCCGGGGCAGCTATGACGCGCCGCCGCGCCATTCTTTGGGCTATGTGGAAAGGCCAAAGAGATAACGGCTTGCCGGATGATCTGTCCACATGGTCTGTTGAAATTGGAAGCGACATTTCTGCCGCCTTCAAAGTGACCTTCACACCACCCACCGCCGCGCTTGGTTTTGTGAAAACGATTGTGAAAGTTCCGGCTTGGCAGGTTGCTGAAGAGCCCATTGGAATCACGATTGATCATGAGCCCATCGAAACCTTGCCACCGCCTTGTCAACACACTGAAAGCCTGATTGATCGCCCGGCAGCGCTTCAGGCACCGAAACCAAAACGCAAGGCCCGGCCACGGGTAAAGCCAAAAATTGTCATGATCATGGTGAAGGGGAAAATCCACCCCCTCAGGATTCCCCCCTTCCTGTCATGACACCACGAGCCCGGAAGCACCCCCCTCACGCTTCCGGGCTTTTTTATATTTTCCAAAAGTCACTCATGAACGGGCCGCGCTTTGGAGGGTTGCCCAAGTTTGGCTTAAAGGGTTTATCCGGGGGCATCACCTGCACCGGGGCAGCAATGGCCCTTGTGAATTCATAGCCATATCCCTTCAGGATCGCTTGCGCTCTCAATCTCACCCGGCGCAGCTCTTGCGCTCCGGCTGTCTGCCAAGCGGCATCTGCCAAAGCTTTTGCAATTGCACCTGACAACGGATCATTGCCAAGGCCAGCGCCTTTAACGGAAAGCCTGTCACGCAAGGACTCCAAGCGGTTTACATACTCACCATTTTTTTCAATGATTGACTCAATGTTCTCAATCAATGTGGCAACATTTTTCCCCATAATGTCCACCACATCACTTGTTTGCAAATTCAAATCTGTGTCAGACACAATGGCAAGCATGATCTGAGTCAGGATTGAAACCGCCTGTTGATCCAATTCACTTCCGGTTTTTTTCTTTTCGCCAGTCGCATCATAGAAGGCACGAGAATCAGGATTAGAAAGAATGTCATAGGCGGATTGCAGCTCATTGAAGGCAATGGGATCGCCGCCCAAGTCAGGATGGCAGCTCTTCACTTTGGCACGATAGGCAACGCGAATTTCTTCCGGCGTAGCCTTCACATCGACTCCAAGAATCTCATATGGCATCATGATTCTTTTTCCTATTCTTGGGTTTTTGGAGGCGTAGGAGGCAAAAGTGTTGGGAAATACCAGCCGTTGAAGCGGCGGCTTGTAACCGGATCAATGACGGGCCGCGCCGTAGGAGCTGGGGCTTTGATCGTCTTTCGATATTTGCACCACGCTTCCCATTCTGGCGATCCTTCTTCAATCACAACATTTCCACCACTCTTGCTGATCGTCCCTTGCGGTTTTTCCGGCACGGCCAATTCAGCATCCTGCCAGCGCTCCGCATTCAACCACGTAGCCGGATGGGGAATGAATTCTTCGTCTTTCCCGGCCTGAAGCCTTGCAAAGGCCTTTGTGGCTGCAAGGATCGTCTCAGGTGAGGTTTTCCCAATTGCGCCACTCCATGCCTTCCGTGCAGCGCCCTTGGCCACCCGGCGCGGATATGACTG
>ERZ869925.1314-NODE-1314-length-11650-cov-118.211039_pt1 | contig 11650 bp, 24 predicted proteins | sample MGYA00579311_ERZ869925 | MGnify/ENA primary metagenome ERZ869925 (study PRJEB32216, sample SAMN09231817) | wastewater metagenome | place: USA: Maryland | collected 2016-07-30 | study: EMG produced TPA metagenomics assembly of the PRJNA472060 data set (Reclaimed...
ACGACGCTCTTCCGATCTGTGCTGCGGACCCGCCCCGAGTCCGCGTTGCCCCCTCCCCCCCGGGGTCTGGCCGTGTGGGTCAGTGGGTCGCGGGTCCGGCTGCCACGTTGCAGCGATGGCAGAGCACGGTGCCGGTGGTGTGGTCGAGCTCGAGGTCCTGGGCTGGGTGGGGGTTGGTGCCGTGGCCGGGGCAGACCCACCCGTGTTCGTTGACCCATGCGTCTCGTGCCTGCTTGGATCTGCGCTGCCAGTCGCCGTGGTACCAGGTGCGTCGTGCGTTGCGCTTGGCTTGGTGCTGGGTCTCGCAGCGTTGGCAGCGGGTGTGGCTGGCGAGCTTGCCGCAGTCGAGGCATGGCCGGGTGGGCATGGTCACCTCCGCCGTGACGCGCAGCGTCCCGCCGCTAGGGACGGGACGGGTGCTATGACGCCTGCTTGTCTTGGCGCAGCGCCCGGGCTCTTAACGCGAGAAGGTCCCCCGCTCGGGGGACCTTCACCTCTGTCCCGTTTTGTATCAGGTCACCCCGTCGGATGCAAGCATCAGTGGGGTTTCGGGTCCGTTGTCACGTTGTCAAGGGGTGTCGTGCGGCCAGTCGGTGTAGCGCTCGCTGCTGGACGGGTGATACCTGCGGGCGCGGTGGTCGGAGCCTTCGAGTTGGAACCCGGCCCATTGGGTGACCATGTAGGTGTGGAGGCAGCACCGGAGGCAGACGAGGTACACCCGGCCGTGGTCGATGCCGGGTTGGCGGATGTTGACTCGACCCTCGCTGTCGAGTAGTTGGGTTTCGAACACGAACGACAGCGGCTGCCAGTTGTGTTTGCATTCGTGTGGGTTGTCGATGTGGTCTGCTATGTCGTTCACGCTGCGCCCTCCCAGTCCTTGGCGATGTTGGTGGCGGTCCACACGGCCTCGCGCTTGCCGCTGGTGCGTACGGCCCACTTGCCGGTGCGGTCGTGGCGGATGAGCTCGTCGTTGGTGGGGAGCTTGCCGGTGCGGCGGATTTGCTCGTAGCAGGCGGAGCAGACGTCGGTGGGGTCTTTGAGGGGCTGGTCGAGGTAGCTGCCGAGGTCGGTGCGGTGTTTGCCGTGGTGGTGTTGGGTGTTGGCGCCGGCGCGGTCGTGGAGGGTGCAGGGTCGGGTGTCGGCTTGGAGGGTGCCTCGTCGTGGTTGGTGGGCGGGGAGGTACCGCTCGGAGAGGGCGGCGAGGGTGAGCAGGGCCCGGTAGGCCCGGTCGACGGCCTGGTCGTGGGCGTCGAGGTCGTGGCGTGCTGTGTCGGGGGTGGTGGCTGCGGTGGCGGTGGGGTCGGAGCCTTGGCCGCCGGTGGTGCGGTCGGTGTCGTAGGCCTGGGCGCGGGGGTGGCCGGCGAGGTGGTTGGCGATTTCGGCGCGGAGGTTGTGGGCGACGACGGCGAGGAGTGCTTCGAGGTGGGTGTGGTCGGGTGTGCGGGTCATGGCTGCTCCTGGGTCATGCGGCGGGTGGGTGGAGTGCTGCACGGGCTGCGGCGGCGCCTGCCCGGATGGCGTCGGGGTTGGCTCGGATGGTTGCGAGCTCGGCTTCCCGCTCGAGGCGTCGGGCCTCGGCAGCGGCAGCCTGCGCTGCGGCACGGGCTGCGCCGTGGTCCGACGGGCCGCAGCGTGGGTCGATGGCCTCGGCGATCTCGACGTGCAGCGCGTAGTGCAGCCCCGCGGTGGCGTTGCTCACTGCGAAGGCGATGTCGTCGCCGTGGTTGGCGAGCCGGGTGTCGGCCGCCTTGGCGAGCCACCCGGCCTCGCTGGTGATGACCTGGCCGGCCTCGCGTGCCCGGTCGAGGTCACACCGCGCCATGTGGGCTGCGACGGCTCCGGTCAGTTCCTCTTCGCCGCCGTAGGCGGCAAGCGTGTTGGCAGCCTCCCCGGAAACGGCGGGGGGACTTGAGGGGGGATCTTCTCTTCTCTTCTCTGCTAGAACGCCGTCTAGCACTTTGCTAGACGTTTGCTTGGCCTTGGCGGCCTTCGCCTTGCCACCCTTGGCCCCTGCTGACGCCCGTTTCTCCTTGATATTCCGGGCATCTTCGGCCGACCGCTGGTAGTCGAGGTAGTCGTGGATCTGGAACCATTCGTCGACCATGGGGTCAGGGGACGTTGGTCGACCCATGGTCGACCGTTGGTCGACCGTTGGTTCCCAGAGGCCGCGCTGGGCGAGCGTGTTGACGGCGTCGCGCCACCGCCTCATCCCCCACGACTCGACCACCGACAGGGGGATGCGTCCGTCGGTCAGGTGCTTCGAGCACCAGCAGATCGCCCGGAGGTGGATAGCGGTGGCGTTGGGCGAGAGGCCAATGACCTTGGGGTGGTCGAAGAAGTCGTCCTGCAACTTGATCCAGGTGGAGGCCATCAGTTGCTGCTCCGGTTGGCGGCGAGGGCGAGGGGACACCAGTTGTCGTGGTGGGCTTCGGCATGGACGTAGTTGGGCTCGTCAGGGTCGGGATGGTCGATGACCACGTCGAGCTTGCACATGCAGCCCTGCGCTTTCACGGCGGCTCGCACCGTGGCGGCGAGCTCGTCGTCGCTGTAGGTCATGCCGCCTCCTGTGATGTGATGGTGGAGGTGGTCGGGTCGTAGCGCAGGGTGACCGTCTCGAGAGCGCCGGCCCGGTGCTTGAGGATGATCGCTTCCATGAGTCCGGCGGCTGGGCTGTCCTTCTTGTACAGGTCGTCGCGGTAGAGGCCGATGACGATGTCGGAGTCCTGCTCGATGGCTCCGGACTCGCGCAGGTCGGATGTTTGGGGCCGCTTGTCGAGGCGCTGCTCGACGCCCCGGTTCAACTGGGCCAGTGCGATGACGGGCACTTCGAGGTCGCGGGCGAGGCGCTTCAACCCGCGGGAGAGGCCGGCGACTTCGGTCTGTCGGTTCTCGTGGGTGCCGATGGAGTCCATGAGCTGCATGTAGTCGACGATGACGAGGCCGAGGTCGGGGATCTTGCGGGCTTGGTGGCGGATGCTGGCGAGGTTGGCGGCGGGGTCGTCCTGCACGTAGAGGGGGACGCCCATGAGCTTGGCCACGCCGTCGGTGATGTGGTGCCAGTCTCGTTGTCCGAGCTCACCGGCCCTGAGCCGCGAGTGGCGGGTGCGGGACGCTTGCGCCATCCACCGGTCGAGCAGTTCTTCGAGGCCCATTTCGATGGAGACGAACAGTGTTGCCTTGCCGCTGCTGGCGGTGTTGTTGGCGACCTGGCAGGCCAGGTCGGATTTGCCGTGACCGGGTCGGGCGCAGATGGTGATGAGCTGCCCGGCGCGGAACCCTCCGGTGTGCATGTCCAGGGTCGGTAGTCCGGTGGAGATGCCGGTCGGGGCGGTGCCGTCTGAGCGAGCCTCGAGTGTGGACAGGTAGTCCTCGAGGGCGTCCCCGATGCGGACGGCATTGGAGGTGGTGGTCTGGCCTTCGAGGTCTTCGAGCATCCCGACGCAGTCGGCGGTGCGGAACCCCTGCAGGGCGTTGGCCTTGAGTTGGTCTGCCACGATGATCTGCTTGCGGCGGCGGGAGTGGTCGCGAACGATGCCCGCGTAGGTGGGGGCGTTGTTGGTGGTGGGCACGTCGGCGATGAGCCCCACGACGGCGGCAGGCCCGCCAACGGTGTCGATGAGGCCTCCGAGGCGGTCGATGACCGTGACCGCGTCGACGCCGCTGCCGTCTTCGGTGAGGTCCCGGATGGCCTGGAAGATGTGGCCGTGTGCCGGCTTGTAGAAGTCGTCGGCGGTGAGCTGACCGGCGGCGTCGCGTGCGTCTTCGGACAGCAGCATTGCCCCCAGCAGGGACGCTTCGGCTTCGAGGTTGTGCGGGAGGGGTCGGGCGGGGTCGGTGCTGTTCTCGCCTTGGACGAGGGCGTCGTACTGCTTGCCCCAGTCGTGTTCTCGGCTGTCCCACGGGTCTTCCGTCTGTGGCGGCAGCGCCGGCCCGGTGAGGTAGTAGTGCTCCTCGGGCGGCGGGTCCTTGACGGGGCGGGTATCGTCGGTCATGTCAGCGCCTCCAACCGGTGCTGGCCATGCCCCCGGCCGTGGCGACGGTGCGGGGGCGCTTCACGTTCTGTGAAGTACCCCTAGTCTCGCGGGTGGCCCCATAGCCGTCAAACCCCATACGGCGCAAATCGGGCGTGCGATTCACGCCGCACGCACCGCCTTGCCGATCTCGTCTTCGGCCTTGTGGACGCCGGCCAGAGCGGCCCGGAGTGCGGAGCGGACTTCAGGGCTTGTGGCGTCCGTCATGGCTGCGTCGATCTCGACGGCCGCCTTGCGGATATGCTCGTAAGCCTTGGGGATGTTGCCCGGGGCCTTGCGGATAGCCGCAGCCTTCTCTTTCTCGGCGAGGGCCTTGCGTGCCTCCCTTTGCTTGCGGGCTTGAACTCGCGAGTTTGCAACCCACCTCGCACGTGCCTTTGGGTCGGCGTGGTATTGGACGGTCGATTTGCTTACTTCGAGAATTTCTGAGATCTCTTTGTAGGACTTCCCCGCAGCATTCAGGCGCTTGATCTCGGAAACTGTTTCGGGGTCTCTTGGACCTCTTGCGCCTGGTACTTGCGGCAATCCCTTTAGGTAAGGTCCAGCCGACTTAACCGTCAGACGTTCGTTGGCGGAGAGTAAAACGTCTTTGTAGTAGGCCCACCGGCAATAGTTCTTTGCCGCACCTCTGCCGAACTCCATGTTCTCCTCGACCCAGGCGTCCCATCCGACTGCACCGCGCCGGTTCTTTATGACCCACAGCGCTTCCCCTGCCTTGATGCCGTGGATGATGCCTTGACTCAAGTGTTCGTGTGCAGCATCCAATGACGCTTGAACAAGGCCGTGCTCCGTGTTTGCCCGAGCCATTAGCTCGTCCATCGACATCGCCGCTAGGTCGACGTCGTCCACGACCAGCTCGGCCTCCTGCGGCATCTCGGCAAGGGTCACGCTGCGTTCCTTTCTTCGTCGGGTTCGGTCAGGTAGCGGCCGAGCGCCGGGCGGGGCACGCCCATCCACTCGTCCAGGGCGTCGAGGTAGGCGCGGACGTGACGGGCGAGGGTGCCGTTGCGTGCGTCGGTGATGGCTTGGCGTGCGAGTGCCCATGCGGTCCAGTTGCGGCCGTTGTGGCGGGTGGTGGTGTGGGGTGTGGGTGGGTGGTCGGGGCGGACCCATTTCGGTGCGGTCATCGGTCGGGCCTCGTCTCGGTGCGGTGCTCCCCGGCGTCCCAACCGCAGCTCGGGCACCAGTGGCGCACGGTGGTGACGGTGGCGCCGTAGCCGCCGTGGCGGAACAGGGCGAGCTGCCCGGCCCCTTGAGTGGTGAGTGGTCCTCCGCACTCGTGGCAGCCGTCGGGGCGGACGGCGACGGCATAGGAGCCTCCCCAGCCCATGGCGCGGCGTTGGGCCTCGATGCGCTGCCGCCGGGTGCTCACCCCTTCTCCCCCTTGCGCTTGAGTGGCCCTCTGGTGCATTCGACGGGGGCGCCGCACCGGCCGTAGGCGCACACGGTCTGCGGGCGTGGTGACGTGTAGGTGTGGCCGTTGGCGCACCGCCAGTGCGACGTCACGCCGCCGCCCGCAGGAGCGTGAGCTGGCCGGTGCGCTCGGGCTCGGCCCACCGGTGGGTGGTCTTGGTCCCCCACCAGGCGACGGCGAGGTCCATGTCCATGAGGCAGGGTGCGGGGTGACCGGCGGGGAGGGTGCAGCGGTGGTTGCGGACGTGGGTGCCGCAGGCGTCGGCGGGGGTGTCGGCGTGGGTCACGCTGCGGCCTCTTGCGCGGCGACGAGCTGGGCGAGGATGGCTTTGGCGAGCGGTGGGGGGATGGCGTTGCCGACTTGGAGCCATTGGGCGGTCTTGGTGCCTTGGACGGGCCAGTCGGGGGGGAACCCTTGGAGGGTGAGCCCTTCGGGGAGGGTGAGGCGGATGGCGTTGTCCTGTTGGCGTGGGGCGTCGATGCCGTCTCCGTGGTGGCCGGGTGGGGAGCATCGGGGGTCGCCGGCGATGGTCGTGGCGGGACGCTCCCATACCCACCCGCCGTTCTTGCCGACGTTGCCGAGGACGGTCGGCGCCGGGTCGTCGGCTGGTCGCACCGTGGCGTGCTCTGCTGCACCACCACGCAGTTGCCACTGGTCGGCCCGTGACCCCACCGTGAAAGCGGGGTCGTTGATCGGGCGTTCGGCGTTGGGTCCACCGTTGACGGTCTGCCCGGAGCGGACCACCCACCGGCTGCCCGCCTGCGAGTCGACCGTCGGGGCGGGGGTGTCGCAGTCCCGCATGGCGGTCGGTACCTGGGCGCCGCCCGGGCCTCTGGAGTTGGTGCGGCGATCCACGACGAGCTTGGTTCGGTGGTCGGCCCCGGTGATGGCGAACGACGGTTCGCCGGCCTCACGGTCGGGGCGCTCACCGTGGCGCTTCACCATCCCCTCGCCCCGCCACTGGCGCAGAGCCAGATCGTCATCCCACTCGAGCGCCTCGGCCATCGACACCCACGGCTCGAGGTCACCGAACAGGCCCACCTCACGCCGGGCAGGCTCACCGTGCCGGTACTCCTGGTGCGTCGGCGCAGGCGGCACCACCGGCCCGTCCAGCGACGCCATGAGGATGGCCCGCTCACGGGTCTGCGGCACCCCGTACCGCTCCGCCGACAGCAGACCGCACCACGACCGGTACCCCCAGCCCTCCATGCGGTGGGCGAACTCCCGCCAGATGGGCAGCACCGGGGGCACCTGCTCGCACGCCACCCACCGGGGGCGCAGCGCCTCCACCCACCGGGGCACCTCCTCCACCAGCCGACCCCGATCCCCGGTGCGCCCTGCGCCCTTCCAGGCCACGGAGAAGTCCTGGCACGGCGGGGAGGCGATCAGGCCCTCGCACGGGGCGAACCCGGCGGGGTCGAGGGTGGCGATGTCGGCTTGGAGGGTGCGAAGGCCGGCGGCTTCGCGGGTGGCGCAGGCGTCGGGGTTGTGCTCGACGCCGAGGGGGTCGAGGCCGAGCTCGCGGGCGGCGAGGTCCCAGCCGCCCATGCCGGCGAAGAGGTCGACGATCACGTCACGCCTCGCATCCGCCATGACGTCGGCAGCGGTTGGCGGACGGGGCCGTCGGGGCAGGTGCAGGCGGTCCACTGGCCCTTGCGCTCCCCCGACTTGATGAGGGTGGCGCAGGCGTCGCACTTGGTGCCGTCGCTCATGCTGCCGTCCCCCGCGCGCGCCGGTTGTACTCGCGGCGGGCCTTCCGCAGCGCCGCCTTAGCGCACCCCGACCCGCAATAGCGGCGGTTCGACTCCCGCCTTTGCGCCGTGTACGGGTCGCCGCACCAGTCGCACGTCTTGGCAATAGTGCCGCCTTGACTGCGGATTATTCGGTCCAATGCGTCGGGGTCATGCCCTGCCCTGAACCCGTGTGTGTCACCGGTTTCGATGACGTCTTTTAGGCAATCGTGGGGGACGGGGCAGGTGTCGCAGAGTGCCCGTGCGTGCGCCCACGGGTCTGCGTTGGGGGCGTGTCGGCCGCGTGGTGCGGTGTCGGCGGTGAGGTAGAAGAGGTCGGTGCGGCCTCGGCAGGCGGCTTGCTGTTGCCAGTTCATGGGGTCCTCCGGCAGATGTGGGCGAGGCGTCGCATGGCGTGGGCTCGGCGGCGGGTGGTGTGGAGGTCGTAGCGGCCGAGGTGTGCGGCGAGGAGGGTCCGCCAGTCGCGGGCGAGGTGGGTCATCGCGCCGCGGTCGGCTGCCACTCCGGGCCGGAGCCGTAGCGGGTGCGGTCGCGGTACACCGAGGCGACGAGGGCGGCGACGGCCTGGTGGACGGTGGAGTGCGGGCCGTGCGACGAGTGGATGGCGTCGTCGTCGCAGTCCCACGAGTTCTCGCCCTTGCCCGGGACTGGGATCGGCTTGCCGCCCTGCTCGCCGTCGCCGGGGTAGTGCCGGACGTAGAACCGGCCGTGCGGGTCGTCGGTGATCTTCTGGGTGTGGATCATGGCTGGGGCTTTCGCGTCGGGGCAAATGGGCACTTGCGAAGGTGGGCCAGTAGGTCCGGGTGGCAGAGGGTGCGACTGATCTCGTTGGCGCGAACGGAGAGGGTGTGGCCACACCAGGGGCACGTGATGCTCATGGGCACACCCGTGGGCCTTGGAGGGCGGCGGCGAGCTGTCCCCCACCACCGGTGAGAGGTTCAGGTCGGCCATACCGACGGTTGTGCTCGTAGTGGGTGTGGCACCACGCGGAGCGGCCCTGCGCTGGCCGAGCGCATCCCTCGATCGAGCACGGGGCGGGGTGCTCGGGTTCGATGGGCGGTGGGAGGGTGACGCTCATGCCGCGCCTCCGAACAGGGTCAGCGCCTCGTCGTCGGCAAGGCAGTGCGGGGAGAACCAGATCCGTTCGAGCGCCCGGTTGGCGTCGTTGACCCCACCGCCAGCGCTGCTGGCGTAGCTCTTGGAGGCGCTGTAGGAGTGCATGCGCCAGGTGTCGGGCATGTGGTCGATGTGTTCGGGCTCGTAGCCGCAGAGGGCGATGCGGTGGGCGGGGTCGTCGCCGTGGTCGATGGCCCATTGACGTACTGCGTGGGCGATGGTGTGGTCGTCGGTGGCGTAGAGGTCGGATGTGCGGACGTCGCCGAGGTACGGGGGGTCTAGGAGGACGCCTTTGGTGGCGCCGTAGTTGAGTGCGCCGGTGGTGACTACGCGTTCCCAGTCGCCGCAGCAGACTCGGACGTTGCGGAGCCGTTCGGCGAGGAGTTGGAAGTACCCGTAGGCGGGTGGGAGGTCGGGTGTTGGGTTGGTCCACGGTGAGTTGGTGGCACCGGAGCCGCCCTTGCTGAACGCGGTGTCATCCGGCCCATTGACACCCCGTCCGCTGTCGCCGAGGTGGGGAAGCTTGCGGTTGACGCCTCGGCCGCTGTTGCCGAGGTGGGGAAGCTTGCGTTTGACGCCCTGTCCGCTGTTGCCGAGGTGGGGAAGCTTGCTCGCCGTGTCCAGGGTGTGCGGACCGGTGCCTGAGCACCACCCGGACCCGATCCACGCGCAGATACCCCAGACCCACCACCCCGCGACCTTGGCGTCGTACCAGTCCGGGTCGGTGTCCATCGCCGCCAACCGTTCGCGTCCGGTGTTGACGAGCCACAGGTGGCGGGCGAACAGGTCGGCCTCGTTGACGGGCCAGTCGCACCACGCTGCGACGGCCTCAGGGTCGTGGGCGACAGCACGCCAGAAGTTGGCGAGGAATTGGTCAGCGTCGTTGACCGTCTCGGCTCGCTTGCGATGACTGTCTGGTCGTTCGAGAAGGACCGCTAGAGACCCGGCGAAGGGCTCCACGTAGTTGTCGACATCGCCGAACGCCTGCCAGATGAGGGGTGCGACTCGGCGCTTGCCGCCGAACCACGGAAACGGGGCCTTCACGTCGCCTCCCCTGCCAGCGCACGGCGCAGCTCGTCGCCACCGCCGGGCACCTCCAGGCGGCCCATGACCTTGACGGCGGCGGCACGGGCAGCGGCCCACGCCTGCGGCCCGGTGGCCTCGTGGCCTTCGTGCATCCCACCGGGGCCGTCGACCTCCCAGACCCATCCTTCGGGCAGGGGGCCGGTGACGGCGATGGTGACGAGCGTGGTGCGGGTCATGCCGTGGCCTCCTGGTCGGGTGCGACGAGCGCCACCCAAGTCCGCAAGGTGATGCAGGCGAGATCGGCACCATCGGTGCGGAGAGCGGCGTTGGCGATAGGGCCATCCAGACCGGTGATGGCGGCCCAGAGGTCGGACAGGGGCAGGTAGGCCCACCAGCGGCCCACGTCAGCGCACCCCGGCCGGCGCACGATCAGCACCCACAGGGGCGCCCCGGCGTGCGACGCTTCCCGGGCCGCCTCCTTCGCAGCCGCCTCCACCTTCCCCGGCGTCGGGTCCTGCCACGACTTCACCTCCACCACCCACAGGTCGCCGTCGCGGTCGGTGACGGGGCCGACGTCGCCGTGGTCGCGTGCGTACCCGGCGAGGTTGCGGCGCCCGTTGCCGAGGCCGTGCGCTTCGAGGTACTGGGCGACCTTGCGTTCGGCGTCTTTACCTCTGCGCCGGTTGGACGCCCCGATCTGTGCGGGGGTGCGGTCAGCCACGGTCGGCCTCCAAGGCGTCACGGAGGGCGCCGCCCGTGTACCAGACGGCGTCAGGGTGAGCGAGTTCCGGTTGTGCGTCGAGTTCGGCCAGGGCTTCTCCCGCCAGCGTCTCGATGGCCCGCAGGCGGCGCACCTCGGCCACCAGGGCGAGGGCATCCACCTCCCGCCAGACCTCTCCGAGAGTGACGGACGTGCTCGCCGAGACGGGGACATCGGCGTCGCACAGCATCCTGTGCTCGATGGCGTCCAGGTCAAGCTCCACGCTGGTGCTCCTTCCAGCCGGCCACCAGGCTGCCCACGGCGACCGCGGCGAGCCCTGCGGCGGTGATGGTGACGGCGACGGCGGACAGGGCACGCAGGTCGTCGGCGGCGGTCACGTCCCCTCCCCCAGCGCCTTACGGATCTCCACCGTCAGCAGGTAGTCCTCGTGGCTGTCGTTCGGGTCGATCCACGGCAACGCCCGGGCGAGGAGGCCACGGAGGCGGTCGACCTCGTCGCAGAGGGCGAAGCACTCATCGACGGCGTACTCGTTGAAGCCGAGCCAGTCCTGGCAGTGGGAGCGGAACTTGGCCGTGTCGATGGGGGGCACGTCCGTGCCGTGGTCGCTCACGACTCCCCCTCGATGCGCTTGGCGATGGCACGGGCCTCGTCCTCGGTGTGCAGGTCACGCATGTACTGGACGAGGTTGCGCTGGCTCTCGAACTCTGACGCCAGCCACTCACCACCGGGGAACAGGAACAGCCACACCGACCGTGCGATCACCTCCCACGGGTCGGGCGGCGGGGTCCACCCCTGCGCCTCCAACTCGGCGATCAGCGTGTCCCGCTGCACCCACCCGGCGTCGATGGCCCGCTGGGCGGGATAGGTGTGCCACTTTGAGTGGCGCTCGACGTAAGGCCACACCGCCCTCGCAAGCGCCTTCGCCTGCTCCGACACGTCACTCATGCCGCCTCCTCCTTGTCCAGTTCCGCGGTCAGGTCCATCAACGCCGACACCTCATCGGCGGTCAGCTTCTTCGACGAATCCGTACGACCCGACGTGAGCCGGGAGATCGCCGCCTTGCGTGCGTCGTCCCCGCCGTGCTTCGCCCACACGGCGTGCATGAACTCGCGCTGCTTGTCGGTCAGCGGCTTTGGTTGGCCGGCGACTGCCCCGACGAGCTCGCACATGCGGGTGAGGATGGGGGCGTATTCGGGTTTGGCGAGGTCGTCGAACTCGGTGGGTGGCTTCTCGAGGCCGATCTCTTCGGTGGCGATGCGTCGTGCTTCGCGGAGCACTTTGTTGCGGTTCCATTTGTTGGTGGGGAGTGCGGCGTCGAGGTCGTCGAGGGTGCAGCCACCGGAGGGGGCGTCGACTGCCGGCCGGGGTTCCCCGGGTCCAGCACCCCCTCCGGTGGCGTTCTTCCCGCCGGGGGCATGCGCTCCCCCGACGGGTGCCGACCCGACCTCGCCGTCCGAAGCGGCGGACTCAACCGGAGCGGTGACACCGGGAGCCTCACGGTCAGGTGCGGGCACGCCGGGAGAGGCGACCACCGGCGGGCGGGCGTCACCCCCCCCGGACGACTTACGAGGCGACAGGCCCGTCGACTTCA
>ERZ869925.1315-NODE-1315-length-11629-cov-8.488422_pt1 | contig 11629 bp, 23 predicted proteins | sample MGYA00579311_ERZ869925 | MGnify/ENA primary metagenome ERZ869925 (study PRJEB32216, sample SAMN09231817) | wastewater metagenome | place: USA: Maryland | collected 2016-07-30 | study: EMG produced TPA metagenomics assembly of the PRJNA472060 data set (Reclaimed...
TGAAGGTCCGGCTTGCCTGCCTCAGACCGGACGGGAGAGAACCATGCGCTACCTGATCGCGCTCTGCCTGCTTGCCTTCCCGGCAATGGCAGACGTTCCCTGCGTGCCGTACGAGAAGGCAGCGGAGAACCTGAGCAACCCTCCGTACGAAGAGCAGCCGATGATGGTCGGCGAGACGGGCGACAAGGAAAAGCCCTACCAGATCGAGTTCTGGGTAAACCAGTCTACGGGCTCTTGGACGGTCCTGGCCGTGACGGAAGACGGCGGGGCTTGCCTCGTTGCCTCGGGTGACAAGCTCGCCCGGTACAAGGGCCAGAAGCCGGGCCGCAAGTCATGAAGCGCATCCTCATCCGCCTGCCGAAGGACCGACGCCAGCTTGGGTTGCTGTCCGTGCTGGAGAAAGACGCCGTGATCCTCGCGGGGATCGAGTGCCGGGGGAAATCAGACAATGGAACAGCGAAGGCCAGGGGCAACCCCGAGCGGGTCTGCACCCTGCCGTATGGCGACACCCCTTCGGGAGCGTGGCACGGCTGCGAGGTGACACACTTCGCGGAGCCTGTAAACGGCCTGGGCAAGGCGTGGATCGCGCTCGAAAGGCCGTGGTCGGGCGATGCGGTGCAGGCCCTGATCCACGGTCGGACGGGATTGGGCATCCATGGTGGAAGGGGCAATAGCGACCTGGTGGCCACCAAGGGCTGCATCCGCGTGCGGGACAACGACTTCGCCCTGATCGTGGATGCTTTGGGAACGGACCAATTCATCGTCGAGATCATCGACACCGAGCCGGCGGCTTCCGGTCCAAAGGAGTAGACCATGCACATGATCCTCGCTCGCCTGCGCGAGCCTTCGACCTATGCGGGCCTCGCCGCCATCGCGGGTGCGTTCGGCTTCGACATGGTGTCCCTGCCGTGGTGGAACTCGGCCGTGGCCGTGGCCATCGCCCTGGGCGGCCTGGTGGCCGTGCTGCTGCCGGGCGACAAGCCGGTAGCCTGATGCTCACCATCCTCAAGGCCGTCACGGCGGTCCTCGGGTTCTTCCGGGGACTGTTCGGCTATGTCCGCGACCAGGGCCTGAAGGCCGATGGCGGCCGACAGGTCGAATTGGAGCGCCGCGACGCCTTGGACAAGGCGAGGGACCATGCGGAAGAAATTGATAAACGCCCTATGCCTGGTGGCTGGCGCGGCGTTTCTGACCGGCTGCGCGGGCGGCGCAGCGATCCCGGTCAGGGTTGACGTGAGCTGCGCGATTGCAAAACCAATCGACATGAGCGACCAGACGATTGCGTGGCTTGGGAAGGACGGCGACCCGCCGGACTACGTGCAAGCCGATCTGGACAAGGTAGGCCGGCAGAACTGCAAGCTGCGGGAAATCTGCCTGGGCGAGAAACCACCGGAATGTGGGGCAAAGCCATGAAGCGCCGCTTCGTCTACCGCAGCTCGATCACCGGCCGTTTCGTGAAGGCGTCTTATGCGAGACGGTATCCCTGGCGGACGGTCAGGGAGCGGGTGAAGCCCCTCACAGTTTAATCCGGTCCAGGTTGAACCAGATATTGCCGAGCACATAGGCCGCAGCGATCACAAGAAGAATGACCACGTAGGCCACTTCTCGACCGTAACGCCACTTCAGCCTGCGCTTCGCCATAATTAGCCTACCGTTGAAAAGTTAAGGAGTCGACGGGGCGCGCAGGGGTGGAATATCCGTAGAAACCCCGGGTATGGGGAACCGCGAACGGCATGGGAACGGGCCGGCTGGCGTCAGGACAACCGAGGCTGTAAGCTCCTGGAATGAACACGCATTCGCCCTGCATGGGCGGCTTAGATAAGTGATTGCCGGCCAATGGGTTAGTCATGGGGTTTTGGGGCCAACCGGAAACTGCACAACCGTCCCTCCTTCGCCCAGCCAGCGGTCAAGTTTCCCATACGCATGGTCGGCCAGTTCCCGCACCCGGGCGACGTAGGACCGCTGCTGCGCCCGCTCGCCCATGACGTGGCCCGATATGCTGGCGACCTCCTGGTCCGTGCAGCCCGCCATGTAGAGCCGGGTAATCCCCGTGCCCTTGATGTCGTGCCAGCGCAGGCCCGGATCGGAGAGCCGGCACAGGGCGCGGTACTTGGTAAACTGGTGGCTGAGATTGGCGGCTTTCCAGGGGGCCGCTTTCTCGGTCGTCAGCAGATAGTCCGTGCAGCGCGACAGGTTGGCCAGCAGTTCGCGCAAGGGCTCCAGGCGGTAGACGGGTAGGTGGACGGTCGAGGCCGTGCTGTGGCCCGTCTTGGAGGGTTTGTAGACCAGCCAGCGGCCGTCGAATTGTTCCCAGCGGAGGCCGATCAGGTCCGACTCCCGGGCCAGGGTGTAGAGGGCCAGGCGCCATGCATCGGCGACGTTCTGGTCCGCCCGGGTCAAGAAGGCGGCTTCGTCCTCCGGGGTCCATATCTTGTCGGCCCTGGTGTGGGAAGGTGGAACCAGCCGCTCGATATGGTCGGCGTGGTTGTAGTCGATATGGTCCCGCAGATAGGCCCAGCCGAGGATTCGCCGAAGGACCGAAACCACCTTGTCGGCCTTGGCTGGGGTGCCGGCGTGCTTGTCCCTGAGGGTCCAGAACTCGCGCTTGGCCTCCCGGGTCGATAGATCCCCGAGCGTCATGTAGTCGATTTCCTCGCCGATGAGGCCGACATACTTCCGGGTCGCGGTCTGCCAGCTCTTTGACAGCCGGGCGAACTCGGGACTGGCGTAATAGAGCATCGCCAGTTGATGCCAACCGCGCTCCTGCGCCTTGGCGACCTTGCGCTGTGCGATAGCATCGAGGTCATAGCGGTATACCCGGATCGTGCCGTCGGCGAGCCGCTTCCTTACGGTCTTTGTCCGCCTGGAACCGTCGCTTGCGGTCATCGAACGTATCTCCCCCCGCCTGATCGAACAGCCGGGCCAGGAAGCCGTCTAGTTCAGCCCTGGACCACAGCCGGACCCCGTTGACCATCTTGCCCTTGGAAAGCCTACCCTCGTCAACCCAGCGCCAGAAGGTGGAGCGCGACACGTCCAGATACCGGCAAGCCGTGCCATCCCGCATGGCGGCAGGCCAGCCGTAGGAAATGTCGCGCGGCGCGGTCACGCTACTTCCCCCGTGCCCGAAGGGTGGCGGTCATCGTGAATGCCTTTCCACAAGCTCGCGCAGGTCGCCGAGCAGGGTGTTCTCGCTGCCGATCTGGCCGCTGGTGACGCGCGACAGGGAACCGTAGTGCTGCTCCAGGCAGTCGATGAGCAGCGCCTTGATCTTCGGCTCATCCGGCTTGTGCGGAAGCTTGCACGTCGTGTAGACCTCGGCGAGCGTCCTTTCCTTCAGCGCGAAGTAATCCTTGATCTGCTGCAACGTCCATTCGCCGCGCCGGATTGACTTCAGTTGCTCGCGGTTCCGCTCAAGGTCGATGTCGCCCTCGACAAGGATTTGCTCGGCTTCGTCCATCAGCCTGACGACGTGATAAGCGAACTTCAGGTCGTAGCCATGCTTGGCGATCAGCTCGGCGCGGGCCGGGTTGGTCGAATTGGTCTTCAGGTCGATCTTGTGCATCTGCGCGTAGGCGTAGCCCTTGAAGGTGTGCCACGCGCCTTTGTGCAGGAAGTCGCGCCGTCGGCCGCGCACCATCTCGGCCACGTTGCTGCTGTGGACGACGCAGCGGTTCGGCGTGAACAGCGAGTCGACCATGTTCGGGTTGTTCTTCATGCACAGGTGAAAATACTTCACGATGCTGAAGATCTGAATGTCGTAGGACCGCTCGTTCCCGGAGCCGTGCGTCTCGTTAATGTGGTGCTGCTGCCACTGCTCGAACCGCTGCTTCTGCTCGCCGAAGCCTAGGATTTCACCGCGCGTGTGTGGGAACAGCGTGCCCAGATCGGGCATACAGAAGCCGTAAACATCCCAATCGGAGTCGTTGCTCGTCACGCCATAGGCTTGGCTGCCCATGATCGTCTCATAGACTGTCGCGCCCTTCACGAAAGAGGGCGGGGAAATCTTGCCGGCCTTTGTCAGGCGCTCCACTAGCGATGCCATGGCAACCTCAAAACATCTGGCTGTCGTCGTGCGTCACGGGCAGAACGGGATCGTCAATTGTGCCATTGGCGAAGATCGCCACGTCACCTTCTACGATCTCCTGCTTCGCCCGCATGTCCCATAGTCTGTGGTAAAAATCGGGCAATCCAAAGACGCGGATAGCATTCCAGTATCGGTCGTCTTTGAAGCCAACGAAATGCAGCGCCCCCATCTACCACTCCTTCCGCCTGGCGGCGTCCAGGGCGGCGCGGTTGTCTGGCTCCAAGACAAAGCATGCGATATGCCGGCCAGTCCCTTTTCCTGCCAGCCCATCCTCAGTTGCCAGCCATCGCACGTCGCCGAGGTTGCGGACCTTTGCTCCGGCTGCGAGCAGCATCAAAATCCACTTGTCGAGCGGGTAAACCATCACCACCCGTTTGCCCTGCTGATGCTCGGCAATGGCCTTGCGAACCCAGGCCGTCATGCCCTTTTTCTTGCCTTCGTGCAGGATGGATCCGAACGGCGGGTTGACGTAGTTCGACTGGCCCCATGGTTGCGTGAGGCCGTCGAAACCCTCTGGCAGTGGGTATGGGCACGGATCGAAGGTGAAGCTGAATTCGCCATTCAGCTCGGCATAGAGCGCGGGCGGCGTCAGCCAGTAATGCTTGCCGTCATCGCCATTGCCGGCATGGAACTTGTTGTCCGCCGGGGCGATCTGGCTTTGATGCGCCCGCGCGACCGCCTCGACCTCAGCGGGGGTGGTCATCGTTCCCACCCCATATCGCGGTCAAGCTGTTCGTGCGCCTGCTCGCGTTCCTCTGCGATGGTGTCGCGCTCCATCCGAGTGCATTCCAGCTTGCCGCACGAGTCGCTGCGTTCCCAATAGCGACTGTCGATCTCGCCCATGCTGTCACCGCAGTAAGGGCAATGGCGCATCTTGATCGTCACGACTTCACCTCCGGCGCTGCATCATACATGGCGAAACTCTCGATCCATTCGTCGGGAAAGCCGCCAAGCCCAACTGGCGCCGCGAAGTTCCAACCGATATCGAGGCCATCTTCGCACACGCCAGGATGCCGGCCGACGAAGACAAGGCCGTCCCATTGGCGAACATGCTCTCGGTCATCGGGTATCGGGTTCTTGAAGCGCAACAGATACGACGTGCGATCCTTGCGCGCTTCGCTGATCGGCAGCCACCGCACCCGCTTCCACCCGCGCGCGAGCATCGCGGTGTCGGCGGCGAGGAGGGCGCGGCGCATCCACGTCTCGGGTGGGTAGTCGTCGTTATCCGCTGCTTCGTTGTAAGCCTTAAGTGCGACTCTAATCACATCGTCCGAATAGTCAGCCACGGGGTTCCTCCTTCGGCATGTCGGAGAGGGCGGCGCGGATCGGTCCGTACAGAATTGGCCAAGTGTCTGCTGCGGTATTCAAGCTATTCATGAGCGTGCGGTCTGGATGATCTTCGGGCAAATCCTGTACGGCCAATCGCGTTTAACGCGCTCGATCTGCTCTTCATGCCACTTAGCGCATTGCTCCCGCATCGCCTCCTGGGCGCGCTTGGACTCGGCGCGGATAACTTTTGCCACGAACAGGAAGTCGATCTCGGAAAAGCTCCAGCCCATGGCCCTCGCCATTTCCCGCGCCATCTCCTCGAACCGATCAGCCATGGTCAGAACTCCATCTTCCGCAGCTTGGCAATAGACTTCTCCAGCGACTTGATCTTGTCGGTCCGCATCTCGTTTGCGCGCTTGGCCGCCCCTTCTCGCGTGCGGTGCCATTCCCGGCCCTCGCCATGAAAGCTGGCGAAATAGGCTGACCCGAGGTCGCGCACCATCCCCGGCGATGTGTTGAAGCAGTCCTCTACCTCGCGCTCCTGAATGCCAGCCGTCAGCGCGCATTTCGTGATGTACGCCTTGAACACAGTCCGATCAGCCATTACGCCGCCCTCCTGAGCTTGTCTCTGTACCGCTGGGCCGGTTTGCTGATCTTCCACAGCCCAGCCGCGATCTCGGCGAAGTCCACCCCACACTCGGCCTCAAGCCGCTTCTGCGACCACCAGGGCGAGTCCAGAAGCGAATGGTGCGTGCGACACAGGGGCACGACCTGATCGTCACCCCCGCCAGCCCCTCTGGTCTGCTGGTGGTGAGGGTCCATCGGGCCGCTACACTTGATCTCGGGGTGGTGCCGGCAGACGCATTCCAGGGACTTCACGTAGCGGCGGTGCCCCGGGCAGTCGATCCGGCTCGGCTCGCGAACGTTCATCTTTTCGCGCTTCCGGCGCTGGGGGAGGCGGGTCCAGGTCATGCGGCGGCATCCTTCGGCGCTTCGGTCGCGTCGGCTTCGAGGAACGACGTATCGGCCACGGCGATGGGACCACTCGGCAAATCCTGGACTTCCTCCGCGATAGCCAGCCCGGCCAGGGCGTCGGCGAAACCGTCGCGCAGGGCGAAGCCACGGGCGCGCATCTTCAGCATCCGCTTGGGGTGTTCGATCCATGGGATTTTCTTGCTGTTGCCCCACAGGTGGGCGCGCTTGGCGTCGCGGACAGAGAACTTGCCCTCGTAGGGCGTAGACTGGCCCTTACGCCAGATGCGGCAGACCGCCGTGTAGTCGTCCGAGAAATCGCGGATCGTGGGGGTATGGTCGACCTCTCCCGTCTGGTCCGTCACCGGCCCGGCCGATTTCTCGGCACCCTCGAAGAACTCCGAGAACTGCTCGATCAGCCCCTTGGACTGGACGAGCGCCATCGCCCCGTCGCCCCAGATGCAGGGCCGATTGTTGATGATAGCGATATTCGACAAGCCGGTGATCGGCGCCATGCCGACTTCGAGCGCCTTCAGGATGCCGACGACGATCTTCTGCGGGTCCGCGTTCTTCTGCGCGTCCTGGTAGGAAGCCGGGGCCAGGTTGGCGGCGCAGATAAACTTTGCCATCCGCATGGCGTCTTCGAGCGTCGACGGGATGATCGGCGCGATTTCGCCCTGCGTGATTGCTCCCATCTTCGGAGGGAGGATCGCTACATCAGTCCCCGAGATATGCGGGGAACTCGGTGCTGTCGAACTCTCGGACGGGGCTGCCGTCGACCCAAGGCTCGGCTCCGAAGGTTTCGCGGCATTCAGCGTAACGTCGTTTGGCATCATCAATCTCCACTTGTCCGATATCGAGGGTGATGGAAGGCAGGATTACGCCGCGAGCGATGGGCGCGACGCCCTTTTGCTGGAACACGAACATGAAGGTATGCGCGTTGCTCTTTTGCACGGCTTCGAGAAAGGCCGGCTCTACCTCGCCGAATACCTTGCCTTCGCGGATCAGCCGCTTGGCCTGGCGCACGGCTTCGAGGTAGAGCTTCGCCTGAATGTGATATTTGTAATTGGCAATCGTCCGCGCGATGGCCTTGTCGATTGGCATCCCGTTGACGTTCTCGAAGGTCTTCAGATCCACGACGGCGGCGCGCTTCAGGTAGTCGAGCCGCGCCTTCATGGGGATGCCGTATTCGGGGTCCGTCCAGAAGATCGACACCTCGGGATAGCCGCCCGTGAAAGCCTTCCGTAGATCGGGGTGCTTCTCGATCATCGCGGCGGAAATCTCGATCCGGCGTATCAGGTCGGCCGGCAGCATGGTCCTTCCATCGTGGATCGCTGCATGATCCGCCTCGATCAGCGACCAGACCTTGGCCGTGGGGTCCAGGGCCGCGAGCTGGGCAATCAGGTCGCCCTTGCTCTTGCCTTTCGGCTTGGCACCGAGGCCCGCGATAGCCTCCTTCAGATCGTCCACGGTACGCAGCGCGGTCGGGTAGTCCTTCGGGTCAACCTCGGGCGCAAAGCTCGCCAGGAAGGCAGCGCGGCCCTCTGCGATGCGCTTGTGATACGCCTTGCCTATCACCTTGGCCTGCGACTCTTCCTCGGGTTCCCGCTCGGGGTTCATGCTGGACCGCGCCCAGAAGTCAAGCGGGCTGATCCGCAGCCACTTGATGCCCGACGCCGACAGTGCATGGGCCGCGTGGTACTCGCCTTCGTCCAGGCCGAAGTAGATGCCTGCGTCCATGACGTCGGGCAGACCGGCAGGAAGTACGGCCTTCAAGCGGTTTCCGCCCTCCTGCCGGCCACGTGCAAGGCCGTCCGCCCCGCCCGTCTCGATAATGTAGCCGCCGTCCGCGACGAGATTGGTCATTGCTGGGCGCTCCTAGCCGGCTCGCATTTCAATGGCACGCTGCCGTCGCGCAGCATCCCGCACCCATTCGGCAGAAAGCCGCAGCGCGTGCATTTGCGCCGTCTGTCCTTCCGCTTTCGAATCTTTGCTTTCCCGCATCGGTGACAGCTAGCCATGTTGCATTCCTATAAACGGGGACTTCGGGAGAGGGACTTCGCCCCGGGCCTCACGCCCCTCTCCCGTTGCCCCGCTTCGCGAGATCTTTAGATCGAGCGAAGATTGGTGAGCCCGCATGGGCTCACCACTGACGGCCGCTCCTGTGAGGCGAGGGCACCAGGTCACGGCCGTTGGTCCTGCTAGGCCTTGGGCTCGACAGCGACCGGCTTGTCGCCGTTCATCGCCGCAATAGGCAGGGCCTTGATCGTGTCCAGGTGGTTGGCGAGCAGATTGTTAGCGAGGTCTTCGCGCTTCTTCCGAAGCTCCGCCGCCTTGATCTGCTGAACAGCCTGGGCCTCATTCTTCAGCGTGGTTTCATAGACCTCGCGATCGACCTTGCCGATGATCCAATCGACCTTGGCCGGCGAATCCATGTCGATGTCGCAGTCCGCCTCGACGACCTTGCAGACCGTCATCTTGTGGCGCGTGTCTGTCGGCACGACCACGAAGTCGCCGACGTTGATGCTCTCGTCGAGCGTCTTGAACAGAGTTTGCGCCGAGCCGTCGTGGGCCTCGTAGGTGGCCTTAACGGCGCGGACGTGCTTGTTGATCAGAAACACTGCGGTCGAATAGTTCACTGAATTAATCCTTTCTCGGTTGGTTGCATTAGTCCGCCTACTCCTTCATGAGCTTCTGGTATCGCCGATGCCCGGCGCGCTCGGTTCGGCCGAGATACCGTTCCGCCACCGCGCCGTAGCCATAGGCCGGCCCACGGGTGAGCAGGATGCGGTCCTCTTCCTCGGTCCAGGGCTTGCCTTGCCGCGTTTCGGTCTGCGCAGGGGATGTCACGGGGCGTCGCCTCCATCGGGTTGGCTAAGTGCTTGGTGGATGTGCGGGCCGCTGGCTAGACGGGCGGCACGGTGATCGCCACCTCGGGCAAGTGGTCCAGCATTGGCCGTTGCCGGCTCAAAGGGCGCCAAATCCGAGGGCTCCCGGGAATGTCCCGCCGCACATCCACGAAGCACTTCCTCCAAGCTCCTGCATCTGCGCCGCAGATATGGCGATACGTATGGGTTCTCGAAGTCGATGGCCTCGGGCGGGTACATCAGGCGGGCCTCCACGCTTTCAGTTCGGTGCCGCTTTTGATGTAGAGCGGGTGTTTCGGTGCGCCGTCTTTCGTCCTGTCGAAGCAGAACACCTCCGGCCGGTAGGACTTCAGGGTTGACCAGACGTTGCGGCCACGGTCGCGCGCCATTGGATGGGCACCCCAGGCGCAAATCGCCATGTCGCACCGATTGATCGCGGCTTCGATGATATCGTTGCACTTCGGCCCATAGGGATCGGCGGCCGTGAACAGCGCCTTCGGGTCTGTCGCGCGAAAGGCAAACAGGTTGACGACCTCGAAGCTGCCGTAACCCAAGCCCTTGGTGAGCCGAACGCACGAGCGGATAGTGGGATCGTCGATGTTCGCGTCGGCTGTGCTGGGATTCAGCATGACAAGCAGCGCGCGGGGCTTGGTGTGGTCCCACGTTCGCCGAAGCAGATAGCGATAGACCCCGCAGTCGGACAGCACGGCGTCGCGCTCAAGGAACATGTCGCGCATCACCCGACCATCCCCCACGCCAGCAGGGCGCCCATGGCAAGCGCGAGGCAGGCGAAGTTGACGAGCAATTTACCGAGCGGCCAGCGCTTGAACGGGATCGGTATCTGGTACTCGCGGTTGTGCCGCTTGCCGTCGCTGTTCGCGAACGACATGCCGGCGGCGAGGCGTTCGGGGTGCTTCATGGCTGCTTCTCCCGCGCGTTGATGATTAGCTCGGCGAGTCCCATCTTCACGTCCGGCGGCCCCCATAGGCTCGCCAGGCGTTTGCCGGTCGCGTCCACGATGTAGACGTGCCCCTTGCCGTGGTGATCGCCCTCGCGCGCCGTTGTCTGATAGCTGTACGGCCCAGCGGGCAAGAACGTCGTGATGTTTGCCAGATCGTCCTTCGCCATCTACCTCTCCTCCCCTGTGCCGGCGTTGCCGAAGTGGCGCATGTCAGCCTCGCGTTCGCTCATGGCGTTGCGGCCTTCGATAGCGCGGCGCGGTATTCCTTCATCAGCGTGGGGGACACTCCTTCGCCTGAGTCCCATTTCGCGCACATTGTCTGCGTCAACCTGTCAACCTCGGTCTGATTTTCGAGGCGATACTTGTGCCCGACGCCGCCTTCCCAGCGCGATTTGTGCCGACGCATTTCCTCTGCCTCGGTTTCAGTGCCGAGGAGTTCAAACGTGCCGTACCCCGCGACGCGGATGTTCCACCGTTCAATTGGCTCGATCATTGAGATCCTCCGTATTGCGGCGCTAGCCAGGGCTTGGGCGCGTCTCGCTCGTACAAATCGCAGAAATCAGTTTGGCCGCGAGGGCCACGAAACAACGGCGAACCAGGCAGATCGAGCGCGGCGTATTCTTGCGAGCGGCCATAGAATTTTGCGCACGACCAGCCGGATGGACACTGCCAGTCCTCGCAATATCCTATCGGCGTATGTCCGCTCATCATCCCCTCCGTTAAGCCGCCGCCCGCAGCGCAGGCCGGCGCTCGATGCGCCACTGCCCCCGCGCATGGCGGAAGCGGGCGAGTGCATCGGCCTCGCGATCAGCCCAGCCGCGCTTGCGGGCGAGCCGCGCTTCGTTCAACTGCACCTTCGCGTAGGACAGCCACTGCTCCGCTCGGGTGAGCATGTACCAGCGGGCCCGGTGATCGATTGCCTTCGTCCAGCCGCCCGGCGGGGTTGCCGTGTACTCGCGCTCAAGCTCGTGCATCGCTGCGAGGCGCGCTTCGTCGTGAGACAGGCTGTGCGGGGTCATGGCCTAGGCGGCCTCGACCAGTTTGCCGCCCGCCGCGCGGTAGTACGTGTCGGGCTTGAGGTCGCCCTGGCCGATGCAGCCCGTCGCGAACCCAATGCACTTGGCGTTGCTGTCGAATTCGGCGAGCGAAATCCAAGTGCCGGCCGCGCCCTTGGCGGTGCAGTTGGGGGCGGATGCGGAAATGACGCTGTAGTACCCCGACGCCGCGAGCTTGCTGTAGTCCCCCGACGCCGCGAGCTTGCTGTAGTACCCCGACGCCGCGAGCTGGCTGGAGTACCCCGACGCCGCGAGCTGGCTGTAGTCCCCCGACGCCGCGAGCTGGCTGGAGTACCCCGACGCCGCGAGCTTGCTGGAGTCCCCCGACGCCGCGAGCTTGCTGTAGTACCCCGACGCCGCGAGCTTGCTGTAGTCCCCCGACGCCGCGAGCTGGCTGGAGTACCCCGACGCCGCGAGCTTG
>ERZ869925.1316-NODE-1316-length-11629-cov-3.679540_pt1 | contig 11629 bp, 21 predicted proteins | sample MGYA00579311_ERZ869925 | MGnify/ENA primary metagenome ERZ869925 (study PRJEB32216, sample SAMN09231817) | wastewater metagenome | place: USA: Maryland | collected 2016-07-30 | study: EMG produced TPA metagenomics assembly of the PRJNA472060 data set (Reclaimed...
CATTAATTCTTCATGATTAACAGGAACATTACTAAGAGTTGTTACATAAGTATATATGAGCATTTCCCTTATTCTTTTCCATAATTCACCTTTAACATCGTTAATAGAATATAATTCTTCAAATGGATGTTCATCTAAGTCAGAAGAATATATTATATTATTCTCATCATTGCCGACTTTATAAACATTTATAAACATTGGTTTTATATTAGTAGTCATCGTTTTTTTGCTCTAATAATTGTTTAAATTCTTTTATCTGCTTATTTAAAATCGGATGGGTTGACGAAAAAAAGCTATCGTAAGGCATTAAAAATATGATAGGTTCTCCTGTAACAACAGAACTAATCCAATTAGTATGATATTTCTTTCTATCTTCTAATGATATCCCTAAATCAGCTAACATTTCTGGATATACAAAGGTTATCTGACAATCATATTTATTCCTACAAAGTTCAGCTACATCTTCTATAAACATTTCTTTGTGGGCGTGTTCTTCAAAAAATTCTATAATTTGTTTTAATATAGTCACGTTATCCTCTTGTGTAATTATATTGTAAATTTAGATCTTCTTTATGTAACGTTGCCATAACCAAAATTAGGGCTGCAATAATTATTAAAATGTATATTTTCATCTTATTGTTATTTGTTTAATTAAAGAGATATCTATTCTCATATCTAAAAGAATAGATAATAATTTTCCGATATTATCCGCTGATATATCAATTATATCATTAGATAATTCAATTTGGTATATTCTCATTTTAGACCTCTACTAAAGTTGCGTAATAATATTTATTGCATAAAATCAATAATACGTCAATAAAAAGTTGCACAAAATCAATTTTTTTGCTTTAATGGGAAAAATTAATAATTTTATTAAAAGATAATGAGCGAAACAACCAGTAAATATTACGTATATTTTATCAAAATATTATGTGTTTTTAAGCAAAATGGATATTCTATCCCCGATATTGCTAAAGTTGCAGGATTAAATCCTTCTACTGTTTATAGAATATTATATAATAAGCATTCTCCAAACTCGACAACAATTGAGAAAATAGAAATTGCGTTGTCAAAAGCATTGCCAGATGAGGTTGTAAATTTATGAAAAACAGAAGATCAAAATATGGAAATACTATTGCCTTTCTCGGTAATATAAAATTTCATTCCAAAGCAGAAATGCACTTTTATTCAGAATTATTGCTTAGAGAAAAAGCAGGTGAGGTAAGCGATATAAAGTTGCAGCCAAAATTTATTATTGAGATAAAGGAAAAAAAGATTTGCTCGGTGATATTAGACTTCTCATTTTTTGATAAAAAATTAAATGAGGTTGTTTATATAGACGTGAAAGGAAAAGATAATGCTCTTTCAATTTTAAAAAGAAAATTGGTAGAGGCATGTTTAGGTATTAAAATACAAGTTATATATTAAAATAATCGGAGGTATTTAAAACTGAATTTTTAGTATCAATCATCTGTGTAATATAGCCGCGCATATGCTCACCAGTCATTTAAGTTTTATCAACTAGCTTAGTTTTTATTTTGCCACCACGTTCAACAGCTCCCACAACAGGCAGCTTCTTAGTGCCGCGCCCGCGAGGATTGGGAGTGTCATCGTCATCATTCTTATCAAAGCGGCGAGGTTTGCCGCCAATGTAAGTTTCATCCATTTCAATAATGCCTGTAAGTAATTCGCCATTATCAACCATAGCTTTACGGATGCGGTGCATCATATTCCACACGGTCGGGCGGCGCATTTCCAAGTCCCTTGCTGCTTGGCAAGCTGACAATCCTTTTTTTGCGCTAAGCATAAGAGAAATAAGTAGAAACCATCGTTGCAAATCAATATGCGAGTTGTGAAAAATCGTATTAACTGTAACAGAAAAAGACTTTTTACAACCAGAACATTGCCAGCGTACTTTGTGTTTTTCTTTATGAGTTCCTACTTTTTTTGAGGCACAATAAGGACAAACTGGCTCGCCCTGCCAGCGCACTCGCTCTAGGTGCGCTATGCAGGATTGAGGAGTTGGAAACTTGCGGTAAATGCTGATTATACTAGTCATTAGCGATTACCCAAGTAGTGCGGCTTGCAAACCTTTCGTTATTAACATCTATGCAACGCTCAAGCTGCTCTTCAAGGGGCAAATCGAAGAATTTATTAGGCGTAAAATCAACAACTTCGCCATCTGCATCAAGAATCTCCTCAACGCCCACATCTAAGCGACCGTCAACTTCTGCATTATACACCGCATCAATATAGCCCTGAACTGTATTATTAAAAGTGTTGCCAGTAGCATGGCCGTTTTTGATTTCTGTGAAAGATAAAGTAGTTTTTGCTGTTAAAGTCATTTTAAATTCTCCATTTTATACAAGCTTAATTGCCTGATAACCCCAATATAGCCTAACTAAATATTGTTGTCAAGCCTTAAAGTGTACGATTCCGAAAATAATTATGTTGACAATATATATTACTGTTGTAAAATCCTTCTTGGATTCGCAACCCTTAGAGTATTAATGCCAAAATTCGATTAAGGAGGAGTAAATTAACCTGGTTAATTGCGGTCACTCTACCCGTTGCGAACTCCTCCACCACTTCCAGGTGGTTTTTAAATCGCAAATTTAAGAGGTATTATGTCAAAAATAATTAATATATCTAGTCACCCAAAATTTAATGGGAAGGTATCATATAATCTTACAGATATTACCGTGTCAGTAATAATCCACCTGATGCAAATAGAAAGTGTGATAAATACAACAATGGAATTACCAATACATAAAAGAGAAAAAATCTATTCGGAAATAGATGAAATAAAAAATGAACTAAAGAAAAATATTTACTCGGCGTTTAATTAATAAATTTTCTAAAAGAATCCCATCTTATCGGTGGGATTTTTTTATCCACATTTCAAAAATCACCAGTTTAAACAAATTTTCCTAACATTTAGAGATAACAATCATTTTACGCCCGTTTCTTCTTGTGGATAACTCTGTGGATAAGCTGTGAATATCATGTGAATAAAACATAAAATTATATTTTTGCATATAGTAACGCGCGCGTAGTAATAATATAATTATATTATATAATATTTATTATCTGTTGTTGTTTTAGTAGTATAACCACAACAACAACAATTTTATACTTTGGATTTATTTATTATAATTTTTAGTTGCAACCAAAAAACAAAAATTAATCTAATTCCTAGGCGCATATATCAATTGTTTCCCCCCTTAGTAAGGGAATCATACTGCGCAGATATAAATCTTCTAAAATCGCCGTTAAAATGCGTTTAAATGATATGGGCAAAATATACAGTCTAATACTTGGTTACTGATATTTTGTTGACAAAATATTGATTTTATGCAATTTGTAAAACAGCTAAATATTACTAATTTATCTCTTTACATGATAAACAACCTTTCTAATTATAAACCATCGCCAGAAATTCGTCTTTGGCAGGGAGTAATTATACAGGCCATTCAAGATGCTACCAACAAAAGAAATAGCTCATGGATTAATAAACATGAAATAAACCAGGCAATATTATGGTTCGAAAGAAATGGAAAAAGATTTTAAACAAATATGTTCTTTCGCAGAAATGGATAGCTCCTTTGTTAGAAACAACGCTTTAAAAATGGTATATGGAAACAGAAGAAAATAAGATGAATATCAATAGTCGCATTATATCAACTGTTTATCAGGGTAAACTTGCGATTTCTCCTGGAAAAATAATTGGATGGGCGGCATATAATAGAACAAGGTTTTACAATAACTCATTTTTTGCAGATGAAAATCTACATGAGTTCATTGAGGAGATAAGAAAATGTAATTTTGAAAGAATATTATATTTAGCCCCAAAAAAGGATGATGAACGGGCAATATCTCAAATAAAAATATTAGTACAAACTTTTGGAGATAAAAAAATAACCGCAGTTACGCGAAAGAAAATTGAAGAAAAATTCATCTCAAAAGATCAAAATAATGATGAATGTTTAGATGATAAAATTATGGACGAATGCAAAAATAGATCTTTCCCAGCGCAAAATATGCAGGAAGCATTGTCAATTGCTGTAATGATGACAGAAAAACAGGGGGAACATTGATAAGAAATACAGAAATTATCACAAAAGAATGGTTGGAAGACGTAATAGAAAAATCATTACTCATACATGATAGTCTGCCATCAGTTATCAATCACAAAATAAAAACCATGTTTAGTCATCTTCCAATAAAAGATACGCCAGACCAGGAAGACAATGCATTTTTCAATAAAAGAATAATTATAACGCAAAGAGATATATATAATATGTGGCTAATTCTTGAGCTTATTTCAAGAATACCCGCCAAAAATACAGAAGAAAAAAGATATAAATTAAATCTGATCATCATACGACTTAGAAATAATAAAAGAAGTTCATGGAGAAATATAGCAGAAGCGCTAAAAGTTAGTCATACAAAAGCAAAAAATGATTATGAAATTGCAATGGAGCAGTTAGCAGGAATTGTGAGAAAGTTTTTTATAGAGACATGATGGAAGATGTGCAGGCCGATCTTGTGAGTGTTTGGAATAAATTCAATGCAGAATTAAGACAATTAGAAGATAGAGAAATAATAGATTGTTGGGTCGAAAAAAGTAATTTATCGGTACACATCTCCCAAGAAACAAATATAAAAAAAGGAGATGTTAAGATTGTAAAACAACATGATGGAAAAATAAAAGAATATATAGCTGAAAACTTTTTTATTGCTCTTGATAGACTTAATAATTTTCTTGATGAAGAGAATAGAAAAAGAGGTAATATAATTGTTGCAGAATTTTTATGTAACGATAAAAAATTTATAGAAATATATAAAAACGGTTCTTCTTTGGTTGAAATAGCAAGAATATTAGGTTGTTCTGCATCAGATGTACAACGCAGGGCTAGCCGATTGATAAAGAAGGGAATAAATGATAGATAAAATTATAACAAAAATAGCAACCATTTGGCTAAAACAAGATAAAACACAGAAATGTAATAATTGCTCATGTTATTTCTATATTTCTGGGAATTGCCGTAAAAAGGGAGAAATTATTCTAAAAAACCTTGATAAATCCTCAGAGCAATCAATTGCATCAGAATATTGTGCTAGAGAGATATATCAAGTTGTTAAAAGATTAAATAACAACAAGACCATTTGCAATCATCCAGAAGGTGCATATTCATTCAGATGGAAAAAAAATAATTTAGAAATATATTGTGATTATTGCTCTTTCTTAAATGAAGATGGCAAACCAATCGCACAGGTAAATTGCATATTAGAAATATTTTACGATCATAACTCAAAAGATGGTTGCCTATTTAAATAAAGATGTAATTTCTGGTGTTGAAATAAAAAATAGTTGTTGACGCAGTCCTAATTTCTAGATATATTGGGACAATAAGCAGGGAATTAGTCCCACTTACAAAAAACTGGTAAAGGAGTACCGAAATGAAAATAAAATTAAATATATATAAAAAGAAAGATGATACGTACATGATCTACGCTAACAATGATAGAGGAGTGAGCGTTGGTATCGCGGAACAGTTCCCAGCTAAATATGGAAAGTTTAAATTAACAGATGGTCAAATTAGATTATTAGATAGTTTACATTCTTTCATTAATTTTGCCGAAACAGTTCCTTTCAATTCTGGTCTGAGTCGTCCACATGAAGAACTTTCCTTTTCTAATGCGCTTGGCACCGTTTATATAACTGATACTGCTACTGTGTGCGGCCAGCCGGTAGGAGCAGATGGTGCTTATTTATTTAGCAATGGTAAGCTAATTAATCTGGGTTTTGCAGTAACAGTATGACCCCCCAAGATCTAAAATCATCAGGTAAACTACTATTTGGCGAGCGTTGGCAAACAGCACTCGCCAAAGTTATTAATGTTAACGACCTACCTGGAAGACATTGGTTGTCCGGTCAGAGGAATGTGCCAAATGGCGTAGAAATCGAGATTATCGAGTTATGCGCTCAAGAGAAGGTAAAAAGGGTTGCTGGCATAATTACTGATATGGGTATGCAATTTGAAGGAGTAGATATATCGGTCTATCCAGATGGTGCTGACATGACGAAAAACAGACAACCTGGCGAGTGGACGGCTGCGTATCACCGCAAAGTCATGACTAGAGTTGTAAAATTACTGAATGGGTGTGGATTTAATGCGAGTTTAAAAGAAATTGCGTCTCTTTCTAAAACTTAAATAATTTCCTCTTTTGTCGTTGACGAAAACTTACATATAATCGGGTAGAAATATTTTACGATCATAACTCAAAAGATGGTTGTCTCTTTAAATAATAGATGTAATTTCTGGTGTTGAAATAAAAAATAGTTGTTGACGCAGTCCTAATTTCTAGATATATTGGGACAATAAGCAGGGAATTAGTCCCACTTACAAAAAACTGGTAAAGGAGTACCGATTATGAGTAAAGTGTTATACAGTATCTATGGAATTGAACTCTCAGAAGAATCTATTCCGCAGGATTACCATACATCTAAAATAGAGTATTTTATAGATAAAGATGGTAAAAATTTATATGTTTATAAGGATTTTATACGCGCTAAAGATATGTTTAATCATTTAGCTTATGGCTCACCTTTATCGCATCAATATTGACAGAAGATTTTTTAAATGACTCCCCAAGATCTAAAAGCATCAGGAAATTTACTATTGGGCGAGCGTTGGCAAACGGGTTTTGGATAGAATCCTTTCTTTACACAGGGATAGCTTAACTAAGCGCCATTAGTTGCACTTATTCGGAAACTCCTAATAAGTTATTATTTACGCGCTTGTTTTTTATAATTCAATAAAAACAAATATATATTACTACCCTAATTACTACCCTAATCACAAATATTTTACAAATACAGCATTTTATGATACGTTTTTAAATATAATAGCTATAAGTATATCGTAACGTCATTCAATCTCTTTTACGCATCTGTTTTAACTCCTGTTTTGGGAGTTTTTTATTATGAGAAAAATATTTTGTACGGATAAACAAGAAAGTTTCTGCCTGATTATGGCGCAAACTAATAATGCCGCGCAAGCGTACCGCTCATCTTACGAATGTAAAAAGATGTCGAAAGGTGCGGTGAACGTTGAGGCGCATAGAATGATGCGTAATCCAACTATTATAGCTAGGATTGCTGAAATTAGAGAGGACATAAGCAAGCAAACAAGTATTAATAGGGATTGGGTAGTTACCACCCATAGAGAATTATTTGAAGATTGTAGAATAAATGGAAATTACCAGGCGGCTACAAATAATCTGCGAGCTATTGGGGAAAGCTTGGGAATATACAAAGAGATAGTTAGCATAAATGACGGTCTTACTAATTTAAAAGAAGAAGATGTTTTAAAGCAAATAGAAGAACTAATGACAAATGATGAAATTTTAAAAATAATAGCATCAAGTGATAAAGTCATGCGACCGCTTATAAAGGAATATACACTTATAAAGTCTCAGAAATTAGCGCATGAGCCTTAATTCTTTTAAAGAGTTGCCAGATAAAATAAGGGCTAGGATTCTTCTGGAAGAATATCTTAAGCGCAGACGAGAAATTAAATTACTTTCTTATAAACCAAGTAAGAAACAATTAGAATTTCATGCGGCAGGTAAGGATTGGAGTGAAAGATTATTCATGGCAGGCAACCAGCTTGGTAAGACATTGGCGGGTGGGTTTGAATTTGCTATGCATTTAACTGGACGTTATCCGAACTGGTGGGCTGGTAGAAGATTTGAAAAACCAGTAAGTATGTGGGCTGCATCTGTTTCTGCCGAGAGTACGCGCGATAACCCGCAGAGAATTTTACTAGGAGATACGGAAGAAAAATTTGGAGAGGGTGCAATCCCCAAAGAAAACATTGAGTTTAACTCAATACGGCGTGGAACTGTGCCAGGTGCAATATCGCACTTTTTAGTTAAACATGTTTCCGGTGGGTTATCAAAATGTCAGTTTAAAACCTATGAGCAAGGGCGGCAAAAGTGGCAGGGGCCGACTTTAGATGGGGTGTGGTTTGATGAAGAATCACCCGAAGATATATATTTTGAAGGATTAACAAGAACTAATAACGGTCAGTTAGGGCAATTTGTATTCACAACTTTTACTCCACTTCTTGGGATGAGTAATGTTGTGAATAGGTTTTTGAGTGAAGACTCAGAAATGCGCGGAAAATATACAGCTGTTGTAAAAATGGGGCTGAGAGATGCGGATCATTATACGGATGAGCAAAAAGAACAAATTCTTGCCAGTTATCCCTCTCATGAACGGGAAGCAAGAGCAAATGGCAATCCAATACTTGGATCTGGAAGAGTTTTTCCAATTGGCGAAGAATCTATAAAAATAGATCCTTTCTCTATACCGTCTCACTTTCATATGATAATAGGCGTGGATTTTGGATGGGATCATCCGGCCTCTGTTGTAAAACTGGCATATGACAAAGATAATGATACTGTGTACGTTGTAAATGTTTGGAGACAAAGAGAAGCGAAAATTAGTGATCATGCTGCGGCAATTAGGGCAATGGGCGGCAATGAAATACCCGTTGCCTGGCCGCATGATGGTCTGCAACATGATAAAAATTCTGGAGAACAGATTGCGGAACTTCTGAAAAAAGAAGGGGTAAATATGTTGCCTGAGAAAGCATCTTATCCAGATAGTTTAACTGGGAAGGGACACAATACCAGCGTTGAGGCTGGCATCTATGATATGATGCAGCGTATGAGTACGGGTAGATTAAAGATATTCTCAACATGTTCTGAGTGGTGGGAAGAGTTTTCTTTGTATCATCGTAAAAATGGTATGTTGGTTAAAGAAAGGGATGATGTAATCTGTGCGGTTAGATATGCAATTATGATGCTAAGGTTTTCGGCAATCTCCGCACCAGCGTGGAAGAAAGCTAATAAAGTTCTTTCATTAGGTGGCGACAATGCGGGATGGGTAGTATGAAATTATATGATGATGATTGGGATTGGGGAGATCCACACCACAGGACTATGGAAGTTTACCAAGAAGAAAGAAGTTTTAGTACTGGATTGCTTGATGCAGAAGGTAACGAAATATTTAAAAGACCGCCGCCAATAGGATTTGATCTAAGCAAAAAATAATAAAATATAAATGAAAAAGAAAATTACTCCGTACTCTGCCAAAAAAGTAGAAGTTAAGGTAAAGAAAAAAACTGTGCCTAAAACAGAGGATGAAGTTAAAGCTATATTGATAGCGGCTTTGCAGGCAACAGACGGATATAATGCCAATCTGCCATCTGAACGTAAAAGATCTTTGGAATATTACAGAGGTGATCCAAATGGTTTCGAACAGCCAAACCGATCAAGAGTGGTAAGCAGAGATGTGCTTGACACTATTGAGACGGCGTTGCCAGAGCTACTCGAGATATTTGTTGCCGGTGATGAGATAGCGAGATGTGAACCAACCGGAGAAGGCGACGAGGCAGAAGCGGAGCAGCAAACGGCATATTGTAATTATGTGTTTAATAAACAGAATGAAGGATTCATGATCCTTTATACTCTGATAAAAGACGCACTATTGCAGAAAAATGGTGTCGCGAAAGTGTGCTGGGAAGAAGGAGAGCGAAATAAAACAAAGGAAGAGTATGAAGGGTTAGATCAAACAGCGGTTAATAATATTATTGCCGATCCTGACGTTGTTGTCGAAGAACAGCGCATCTATATGGTTGCTGTCAATCCCATGACTGGTGAAGAGGGAGAGCGAGAAATTAATGGAAAAGATATATTTAATTTAAAGCCAACGGAAATAATCGATCTTAGATACGATATAAAAATATGTAGATACGGAAATTACAACGGTAGTAATAAAATTTATAACATACCGCCAGAAGATTTCTTTATCTCGCCTAGAGCTGTAAACCTAGATAAGCCTATTTATTGTGGTGATAAAAGTTATCCTACTGCGTCAGAATTGATTGAAGAATATCCGGACAAGAAAAATCAGATAGATACGCTAGGCGGTTGGGATTACAACAACTATACATCAGAAAAATTCACTAGATTTAAAAACGAAACGGGCGGATTATATAATAATTCTGTTGATCTTGGTGATAGATCGGTGCGAGAAGTTACCAAGATAGAGTGGTTTATATATATGGATTATGATAATGATGGTGTTGCAGAATTGCGCCGCATTGTCACTGCAAGCGATGGAGAAAGTGGATTTATCATATTAGAAAATGAGGAGTACATCGTTGACAATCCTTATATTAGCATAACTCCTTATCCAATGCCGCATAAGTTCTATGGAATGAGCCTGGCAGATTTAATCATGGACATACAGCTGATTAAGACCACAATATTGCGGCAACTTTTAGATAATATTTATCAAACCAATAATAGAAGATTAGTTGTTAATTCCCGGCTTGTTGATATGGATACCGTATTAGATAGCAAGCCAAACGGTATAATCCTTGCAGAAAGTATAGACCAAATAAGATACCTGGAAAATCCGGTGATTTCCTCTGATTCGATGGGAATTTTAGATAAAATGGATCAGGTGCGCGAGGTTAGGACGGGCGTGTTTCGTGGCTCAAGAGGTCTTGACGTGGATAGATTGCACGATACTGCTCAGGGTATTTCTAAACTGCTAGACAAACTGGACAAGCGTATAATGTTAATAGCTAGGGTATTCGCTGAAACAGGAATTAAAAATCTATTTAGGAAGATACTTAAAAATGCTGTCCTGTTTCAGGACAAAGAAACGATGTTAGAAATTGGCGGTAGGTGGACAACTATTAATACACAAAGTTGGAACATCGAAAGAAATATATCAATTCATGTAGGGCTAGGCACCGGTAACAAGGAAGAAACTATTGCCAGAATTATGCAGTTAATGAGTGTTCAGCAACAAGCCTATGCGGCCAATCCTTCTTCTGTAACTCCTGAGAATATGTGGAATAGCCTAAAGGATCTTGTCAAATCTTTAGGAAAGAAAACTCCTGAGATGTACTTTACGCCGCCAGAAAAACAACAGCCGCAACAATCAAAAGAAGATCCTGTTGTAACTATAGAAAAGATGAGATTGGAGCAAAAAGCACAAGAAGTAACTGCACAGATAGAATTTAATAAGTGGAAAGCAGAGCAGGATAATCAAACTAAAATAGCAATTGCGGCAGAACAGTCAAAAATCAAAAAAATGGAAATAGGCGCGGACATGATGACTAATAGAAAAACAGAAAACGCAAGACCGGGCGGGAGTTTAGCAGAATGACAAATTATAAAAATTTAAGACAGAAAATAGATGACGGTCATAGAGCAACAGATCTTATAAGAAATGAAGTTTTTATTGATGCCTGGCAAAAGACTGAAAAAAGATTAATTGATAGATTGTTAGATGCGGAACCAGAAACAGCAGAAGCAAGAGCCGCTCATTATACCTTTAAGGCGTTTCGTAATTTAGAGGATGAACTACTCAATTTTATTGCTGTTGGTAAAGATGCATCCGTTGATCTTGAACTACAAGAAAAACTTGCAGAGATATCAAGCCCTCAAAAATCATGGGTAACACCACCAACAGATTTTTCCCAACCTTAAATAGGATTTTATGACAGAAGAAAATTTGAACCAGAATATTGATCAA
>ERZ869925.1317-NODE-1317-length-11624-cov-10.555018_pt1 | contig 11624 bp, 30 predicted proteins | sample MGYA00579311_ERZ869925 | MGnify/ENA primary metagenome ERZ869925 (study PRJEB32216, sample SAMN09231817) | wastewater metagenome | place: USA: Maryland | collected 2016-07-30 | study: EMG produced TPA metagenomics assembly of the PRJNA472060 data set (Reclaimed...
CCCTCGAAGGTTGCCACGCCACCGCCTTCCACTGAACCCGCCAAGACCGATCTCGACGAGGCCATCGTCGAGGAGATCAAGGCAAACGCGGAGCGCGGGTTTCGGCATGGAGGGAAGGCGGCATGAGATACACGCTTGAAGAGTGGATGGCTGAAGGGAAGAGGCGCTTCGGCGACAGGATGCTCCAATGGAAGTTTGTTTGCCCCGCCTGCAAGCATGCCCAGATGCCCGAGGACTTCCGCCCGTTCAAAGGCACCCCAGGTGTTGACGCGGACACGGCGCGGTTCAACTGCATCGGGCGATATGCTGGCGCAAATCCGAACGCCGGCCTGAGCGGATCAGGGAAGGCGCCAGGGCCGTGCAACTATACCTCTGGCGGTCTCTTCGATCTCCGCCCGGACGTGGTTGTGACGCCTGAAGGTGAAGTTAAGGCGTTCGCATTTGCGGACGTGGAAGGGGGCGCATCATGACCCCCATCCAACTCCCCACCATCGAGGAAGGCGTCCACCGCGACATCCTCCCCGGCCGTTACCACGGCATCAAATGGGCCGCGTCCGCGTCTCAGCTCCGCAAACTTCACGGCAGAACCCCGGCTCACCTGTGGCACGAGATCCAGAACCCGAAGCCTCCGACTTGGGAGATGGTGCTCGGGACGCTGGTCCATCACCGGATCTTGGAGCCCGCGAAGCCGTTCCCGGCAATCTCGGTCATCCCGGATACCTACCCGATCCCCGAGGACTCGACGACGGTGAAGAAAGGTGGGGCGCGTGCCGGTGAACTCGTCGAATGGAACCCGCGCACCAAGTTTTGCCGCGAGTGGGTGGCGACGCAGGAAGCCGCCGGATTCATCGTTGTCGACCGGTCCGACCTCGACGAGATCGAGCGCGCATCCGAGCGCGTGCTGGCCAACCGCGAGGCCCGTGAGCTTCTGGAAGGCGCAGGCACGGAGGTGACGCTGCTATGGCATCACGAGCACGCCACCGGCCCGTTCCCCTGCAAGGCGCGTCTCGACATCGTGCCACGGGGTCCGGATATGGGCGACCTGAAGACCTGCACTGATGCGAGCCCTGAAGGCTTCCAGCGGCATGCGTGGGATATGGGATACCACCTCCAGGGCGGGTTCTACTCGGACGCCTGGGACCGCCTCGGGGACCGGATGTTCACCGGGTTCAAGTTCATCGCGTACGAGAGAACGGTGGGGTTGGTGAAGGTTCACCGGATGACCAACGCCCTGCTGCAAGCCGGGCGCGAAGCCTACCAGTCCGCGCTCGACACCTATATCCGCTGCGTCCGCGCCAACCAGTGGCCGGGGTACACGGAGGAGGCTGTCGAGTTCGACATCCCGCGATGGGCGAGAAAGGCGGGCCTGTGAAACGCATTCGACCCGAAGACATGCCCGCGACGGAGGCTGGGCCGTTCCTGTTCCGCACCCGCAACGGAGGCCGCGCAACCGTCCGCCGTGCGCCTCTCGGCGGGTTCGTCGGATACCTGCGCGGAGGCTCAACCAGCAGGGGGTGGAATCCGCATGGCAGGCGGATCACGGAGCCGCAGGCGGATCTGATGTGGAGGGTGAAACGATGAGACGCAAACTGACACTGGCCGCAGCGTTCGCGCTTCTGCTCACGGCAGCCGTCATGCACGGCCCGGACGGCGGAACCGGGCGGAATCAAGTGGAGGAGAGACGATGAGCGCCGCTTTAGAACCAGAAGAGCAGTCAAGCCGGCATTACATCATCTGCCCGCACTGCGGGTATGAGCGTCGGGCCGAGTCTTGCGATGGAGACGACGATGAGGATGAGCAAGATGAAACGTGCGACGAGTGCGGCAAGGAGTTCACCCGTTGGGCTGAAATAGACATCACCTATCACACCAAACCGAAGGAACAGCCATGACCAACCCAACCACCATTTCCCGCGCCCCCGCGTGTGCGGGTGTCAACGCGGCCCCGCCAGCTCCAACCGTTTCGACAGGGGTTGGCGGGGGAAATTTCCAACTGTCGCCGGAGGAGTCGAATCGGCACCGCGAGGACCTCGCCGTTGACGACGAGATCAACCTTCGACGCATGGGCCGGCACTTTGAAGCGCAGCACTGGGGAACCTGAATCTATGAACACAAACCAAGTCGACTGGGCTGGAGAAGTCCAAAGCGCAATCTCCGCGATGAAGGAGGAGACGCAGAAGGCCTATACCTACATCAAGCAGGAGGCTTCGGAGGTGGCAAAGGAGTATGTTCAATGGAAAGCCGCTGAAAGCTCCATCTGCCTCGCTGGGTGCCTCGCCGTGTGCGTGATCGCGAGCTGGGGGACGTGGAGGGCGTGTAAGACTGGCAATGAGCCTGCCTGCATCATCACTGTTCCAGCGGCTTTACTCGCGTTTGCGCTGGCGTGCGGTGCTGGCGTGAACCTGGCCAAGTGCATCGTCGCGCCTCGCATCGTGATCCTTGATGGGATCAAGGAGGTGGTGAGGTGAAAATCGAAGTTGGATATTGGGAGACAGGGGACGGACGCAAGGCGCGGGTGCTGTGTACGGATGCGCCTGGGGAATATCCGGTTGTTGGGTATGTTGTTTCTGGCGGCAAGGCAGACCCATGGGTGTGGTTCCCTGATGGAAGCGGGTTGAATTGCGGTGGTAGATTGGACCTTGAGCGCCCATGGATCGACCGCCCCGTCATCGACTGGAGCAAGGAGCGGGAGTGGGTGAAGGCGGTGGCGATGGATCAAGACGGCCAGTGGTTCAGGTACAGCGGCGCTCCCGAGCGGACGGGTGCCGATGATTGGGCTTCAAAAGGCAATGCGTTCCAGTGGATGCACCCATCCGAGCACCCCCAGTTTACCGGCAACTGGGAGAACAGCCTATGCGTCAGGCCGGAGGTAAAGGCGTGAAATCCCTCTCCCTATTCGTCCCAGGCCTACCCGTAGGCCAACCACGCCCACGGGCGACATCATTCGGCGGTCGGGCTCGCATGTACGACCCGGGCACCAGCAACGAATGGAAGGCCTGCGTCATCCACGCAGCGCAGGGAAACGCCGGGCTGTTCCCTGCCGGGACACCGGTTCGGTGCGACCTGACGTTCTACCTTCCGAGACCGAATGGGCACTTCGGTAGCGGGAAGAACGCTGGCGTGCTCAAGCCCTCTGCGCCGACTCGCCCGACCGGGAAGCCGGATCGGGACAACCTGGAGAAGGCAGTCCTCGACGCGCTGACCGCAGCCGGCGTGTGGGGCGATGACTCGCAGGTGACGGATGGGAGGTTGCGGAAGCGATACGCCGGGTTGGGGTATGGGATGACGGGGTGCGAAATTAGAATCACGGAGGACATCGAATGAAAACCACAATCAAGATCCAGGAGTTTGCCATGCCACGCATAACCACAGCCGACTTGCGCGGCTTCCGCAGAGGCTACAACGCATTCCTTGTCCGCCACGGAATCGCGCCAGACCACATGCGGCATGAAATCACCTGTGAGGCGGAATCCGCGAAGCAGGAGAAGCCAACGAGGAAGGTAAAAAAGTGAACCGCAAGAGGCATTTCAAGGCGTTGGTCCGGCTGCTGGAATCATGGGTTGCAACCGGATCACTAAGGACCAAGTCGGCTATAGTCAGGCGATGCGAGAAAATGGAGGCGATGCGATGAGAGCGAAGGCTTTGAGATTCAAGGATGGCGATCGGAAGGTGCGTGTGACGTTTTCCTATGATGGCGGAAGGTGTCGCGCCAATGCGTTCTGGGGATGGGGATCGGAGAGCGACGTCGCTTTCATTACTGAGACAGGGCCAACCAAGGACGTCGCGGCGAAGCGGATGACCGAGACGCTGAAGGTCAAGGGGTTCGAGTTGGAAAGAAAGGCGACGCAGTGAGCAACTTCAACAAGGTCATCCTCATGGGCAACCTGACCCGCGATCCGGAACTCAGGTACACGCCGAAAGGACAGGCAACCGCCAAGCTGGCGCTCGCCGTGAATCGCAAGTGGCGCACGGAATCAGGCGAGGACCGCGAGGAGGTCACGTTCGTTGACATCGACGCATGGGGGAAGCAGGCGGAGACCATCGCGCGGCACTGCAAGAAGGGGCGGCCGTTGTTCGTCGAAGGGCGGCTCAAGCTGGACCAGTGGGACGACAAGACCACAGGGCAGAAGCGGTCGGCGCTCAAGGTGGTGCTGGAGGGGTTCCAGTTTATCGGAGGGGCAGTCCGCGGCGCCGAGACCAGCGATCCAGCAAGCGCCGAAGCGGGCGGCAGAACAGCCCGCAGATGATCCGGACGCGGATGTACCTTTTTGACCTATGGACCGAACCCAACTCCCATCCCGCGAATACCTCGCGCAGTTCATGCGCACGCCGGGGGCAATCGCAAAGGCTCCCAAGCTGCGCAAGCATCTGACGGACGAAGAGATTGCCCGAATCCGCCAACTCAAGCGCGAAGGGTTCAAGCCTGCCGCAATCTCCGAGATGACCGGACGGCATGAGCGCACGATCCGGTATTACCTCCGCAACGCGCCGAAGAGGACGTTCCGGACCATCCCGGTCTCAGTCATGCGCAGGGCCGGGAAGCTCTTTCGGGCAGGGGGAACGGTCGCCGAGGTGGCGCGGATTCTCGGGCGCACGCGGGAGTCGGCGAGGTGGATGAGGGAGAAGTTGGGGATTGGATTTCAAAAGAGAACGAGGAGGGCTGCATGACCCTGAAATTCAAATCCACGCTCGGCCTGATCGTCGAGGGCTCCATCAGCCAGATCAGCACCACCAGCAAATGGTGCTGGATCGGCAAATGCGGGACTATCGAGACGCAGACGCAACAAACGCCAGGGCGAGCCGCTGGGCAGCTCCGGAAGGCGATGAAGCGGGCCGGGTTTGAGGAGGTGCAACCGTGAGCAAGACCGAGATCGAATTTAGGCAGGCGGCGCTTTGGCTTCTTCAGCGGCAAGCGGAGGCGGGATTCACGACCGAAGCCAAGGCGGCGATCAGGCTGCTTGAGGCCATCAAGGAAAGCCAAGCGGTCGAGGAGTGCGAGCAGAATGCGGAGGTGCAACCGTGAGCTTCATCCCCCTCTCCGCCCTCGAACGGTGCGACTTGTGCAACGACCTGCACGCCCTGCGGAAGGTCCATTTCGACGGCCGGCAGTTCCTTTGCCGGAAGTGTCGGGAGGAGTCGAAGCTGGAAAAGAAGCCGGAGGTGAAACCATGAAAATCGACCTCACCGCCGAAGCTCACTACCGCCTCCAGGAACGCCTCGGAATCCTGCTCCAAGGCCGCGCTCCGACTCCGCACGTCTGGGATGACGTGGCCATGGGCGCGAAACGCTGGCAGACGCGGCACGACAAGGGAGCGCCAACGCGGGAGTACACGACGCCGGAGAGTCCGGTGATGGTGGCGGAGTAGATCGCGCTGGACAGATTGAGACGGAGCGTTACTCAGGAGACGCCTGCGCGAGGTGTGAGAGCTGAGCGAAGGCCACAGATACAGAGCATGAAACAGTCACTTTATCCCCACCCGTTACGGATTCGGCGCGTCCTCTGTGCGTGCCCTCTCACCCGTGGCGCGGTGGGGTACTTCATTTCATGAGTTCTTACACCAAGCTGTTCCACTCAATTCTGGACTCCTCAATCTGGCAGGAGAGTCACCAGACGAGAATCGTCTGGGTTACAATGTTGGCCATGGCTGACCAGCACGGGGAGGTGCAGGCCGCAATCCCAGGACTCGCCAAGCGGGCCGGGGTGACGATCCAAGAAGCTGAGGCGGCCATTGCCACCCTTTCATCCCCGGACGCCTACAGCCGGACGCCGGACCATGAGGGAAGGAGGATCTCCAAGATCGAAGGCGGGTGGGAGATCCTCAATCACGCCAAGTATCGGTTCGAGGCAAGCCTTGAGGACCGCAAAGAGAAGGCGGCGGTCAGAGCTAAGCGATTCAGGGACAGGAACAAAGGATCCGAGCGTGACGCATGCGTTACGGAGCGTGACGAGGCGTTACGCGTAACGCTGCATAACGCTGGCGTAACGCAATCACCTGACAAGCAGAAGCAGATGCAGAAGCAGAACATTCCCCCCAGAGCCCCCAATGGGGCTGAGCCTGTAGGCTTCGCAGACTTCTGGTCGATCTACCCAAGGAAGGAATCGAAGCCAAATGCCATCAAGGCATGGGCAAGACTCAACCCATCAGGCGACACCCAAGCGCAGATCCTCAAAGACGTATCCAAGCGCAAGACCTCCGAGGCATGGGTGAAAGACAACGGCCAGTACATCCCGCATCCGGGCACGTACCTGAACCAGAAGCGATGGGAAGACCTCTTCGAGCTTCCAGAGACCAAGGAGACGCTCGCCGACAAGCTCAGGGCCCATCCTGGCAACCCGAACCACGTCGCGCACTCAACCGCAACACCCAACCAACTCGCCGAGTTTGCCCAGATGCGCGAGCGATACAGGACGATGACATGACCCCAAACCTCGACAGACTCCCACCCCACGACATGGATGCCGAGCAAGGCGTCCTTGGATGCTGCCTCCTCTCCCGCGAGTCAATCGACGCATCCTGCGAGGCTGGCGTCGAAGGCTCGTGGTTCTACGACCTCCGCCACACCGAGGTCTGGGGGGCAATCACCGAGACTCACGGCATCGGCAAGCCGGTGGACATGATCACGGCAGGCGCGACGCTGAAAGCTCAAGGGCTCTTGGATCACGTCGGCGGGCTCGCCTACCTTTCGCAGCTCATGGATGCGGTTCCGTCGGCCGCCAACCTGCCGTACTACCTGCCAATCCTGCGCGAGAAGTGGCAGCTCCGCCGCCTGCTCGCAGCCGCCACAGGCATCGTTGGGGCAGTGTTTGAAAAGCCAGAAGACACCGAAACCGCGATTGCTGAAGCGGAAACGGCCATCCTAGGCGTCCGAGGCGAATTCGGCACCCAGAGTGACACCACGGCCAAGAAAGTGGCACGGCGAGCCGTTGACGCGCTACAGGAGCGCATCGCTGGAGTGTGCGACGGTCTGCCGATCGGGTGGCGGTTCCTCGACTACATCACCCGAGGCGGATTCCGGCCGGGCGAGATGATCGTCCTGGCGGGACGTCCAGCGACCGGGAAGACGTCTCTCGCCCTGTCCATGGCACGCCTGTTGGCTGGCGCCGGAGTGCCGGTCGGCATCGTGAGCCTCGAAATGAGCGACCAAGAGTTGGGCGGCCGGTTTCTGGCGCAGGAATCCCGGATGAACTGGGACGATTTCGACCAGTACCGCAAGCCTACGGAGGAGCAGTTCCGGAGGATGACGACGGCAGCCGCAGCCGTAGGCAAGCTGCCAATCACCGTTTACGAGGGCGCATCGATCACGGTCGGCGGCATCGCAGCCAAGGCCCGCCGATGGGTCCGCAACCAAGGCGTGCGAATCGTGTTCGTGGATTACCTTCAATTGATCCAAGGCAACCCGAAGCTCCAACGGCGCGAGCAGGTCGACGCCATCAGCACCGGAATCAAGAGGCTGGCCCGTGAGTTGAAGATCCCGGTCGTCGTGCTGGCCCAGCTCAACCGCGATATCGAGAAGGACAAGGAGCGCAAGCCGCGCCTGTCCGACCTGCGCGAGTCCGGGGCCATCGAACAGGACGCCGACTTCGTGGGCATGCTGTACCGCCCGAAAGCCCCAACCGAATTCGACGCGGACAACGCGGACATGATCGAGGTGAACATGTTCGTGGCTAAGAACCGCAGGGGAAGCGCGCAGATGGACGTTCCTTTCATGTTCCAGCGTTCGATCACGGAGTTCACGCCAACCCAGAAGAACAGACCCGAATGAAAGCAGCCATCCACAGCGACGAGCAGGAGACGAACCGTAAGATCGAGCGCCAACGCCGGGAGCGCGCCGCGTTCCTTGCGTGGTGGCGCGAATGGGCTGACCCAAGGGCGTGCAACACGACGTTCATCCGCGAAATTGCATGGGAGGCGTGGAAGGCAAGTCATGCCCAGAACAGGGGATTGGCTGAATCGCGCAACGGTGGATGATCCACGCAGCTTTTCCGCCTGAGTGGGCGGGACCTGCCGTTGGAACCGGAATTGTGGCTCAAGGACGGGGACGGCGGCGGGGAATTTTGGAAGGAGAGCGAATGAAAGAGCGACCGATTTTGTTCAACGGGGAGATGGTGAAAGCCATCTTGGACGGCAGGAAGACGCAGACGAGGCGGATCGTAAAAGGCCAAAACTCGTCAGACTCAACCGGCCGGACACTTGTCGACAGGCAAGGATTGCTCCTGGAGCTTGGAGATGGCGTTACCGCTCGCGGAATCCAGTCCCCCTTTGGCACCATCGGAGACCGGCTCTGGGTCATTACAATCAAGGATATCCCGGGATGGGAAGGTCTTTACGGAGCTGGGGATGATGGGGAGGTCTACAGCCTGCGCACAGGCTCACCAAAGCGACTGAGGCCGTTTGTGTCAGGGGGCTACAAGCGCGTATCGCTATGCAAGTGCGGAGGGCAACAGATGATGACTGTTCATGAAGCGGTGTGTCGGGCGTTTTATGGTCATCCATCCTTCATTAAACTTCGCACCACCAATCCCGAGGTGAGACACCTTGACGGGAATAGGCTTAACAACACACCTCAGAATCTAGACTGGGGAACTCCATCCCAAAATTGGGATGACAGGAAATGTGCTGGACGTGGAATCCACGAACAGCACCACAACGCTAAACTTTCCATGAGCATAGCTCGTGATATGCGGGCGTCTGGAAAGACAGCTTGGGCGCTGGCCGAGGAATACGGAGTGTCACCAAAGACGGTCAGGAATGTCCTACGCGGTTTGACGTGGGTAGATTACAGTGGTTCTCCGGCAAACATGCCCCGCTGGGCCTCCCGGATCACCCTGGAGATCACCGGCGTGCGGGTGGAGAGGCTGAACGACATCAGCGAGGAGGACGCGAAGGCGGAGGGCGTGTTCCGGAGGATGGACGGCCCGCACACGGAGTATTCGACGGGGCCAAACGGAACCATGCACTGGAGCGCCAAGGCTGCATTCCGCGACCTCTGGCAATCCATCTACGGCAACTGGGACGCGAACCCTTGGGTCTGGGTGTATGAGTTTCGGAAAATGTGAGGAGAACGAATGAAGACCTACACCCTATGGGCGCAAGAGCGTGACGGAGAGCTTGCGCGAGTGCCGTTTAAACGCGCCATTGAGCCTCGCGGAAACGCCATGGAGGGAGCGCTTCGAACAAGCGCCAAGGCGACGCTTTGCGACCTGATACTCACGTGCGGCAGGGCGCACGTCGCCACATTCCGAAACGGTCAAATCACGGCGCTGGACGGGAAGGAGTACAAGGCATGAGCACGCCAAAGGATGGGTTCTACACGGCTCGCGTGTTTCTGGACACGGGAGGCGCGGTGCGATTGTTTGTCCGAGTGCTGGGAGGTGTTCCGTACTCAGGCCATGCAATAAACCGCCCGATGCTTCCAGAGGCGTGCAGCCAGTTCGAGCCGGTGAGCACTCCAGAGTTCTGCCAAACGTGGAGCGATGAGGCGGCGCTGGAACTGGACACCCTCCGCGCAGCCAATAGGGCGTTGGTGGATCGGGTGAAGCGGTTGGAGGAGGCTAAGGCGGCAGGAATATCGCTAATGCGAGCCGCCGACCCATTCTTTCTCAACCCTGACGACGAGGGTGACGATGGCATTTCCATTCGGCAGCTTGACGAAAGTGCCCGCGTCACATGGGACGAGCCGCCGACCGCAGGTGAGCACCTAGCGCTTTACGATGCGGTTCTGGAATTTGGCAGGGCGTCGCTTGAAACCCTGGAGGCAAAGCCATGAACACCTGCCCACATTGCGGAATGCCCGCAACACTGGCTGCTGAGTTCGCATGCGGAACCCAGATGCGCGGGAAGGAGGTTGTTAGGTTCTGGCGATGCTATGAAATCGAGATCCACCGACTCAAAAGGCGCGTGTCGGTTCTTACCGAGGCAGGTCAAGACGCTGTGAATTTTGCGGAAGGCTTGCACCATGAATATGAGCGGGTTGTAGCTGGGTGGAGAAAGGCGAAGGAATGAGCGACACACCAATGACGAACGCATTACTTGAATCCGGGCACGCTCACTACATGAGCGGAGACCTGTGCGAAAAACTTGAAAGCAAGCTTCAGGAGGCCCAAGCGCATATTCGCGTGTTGATCGCCGAGCGCGACAGCGCCAGGGCGGTCGCGGATCAGAACTGGAAGCTGCGGGAGGAGTTCACGGCGCTGCTTGGAACGGATGACGTGAAGGAGGGAGCGCACATCGTGCGTCAACTCAAGGCCACTCTGGACATGTTGTGCGACGCAGGCGCAGCCCTTCGGAATTTCACGCCTGAAGAGACGTCTAGGGCCATGAATTGGGACAGGCTCGAGAAGAAAGCGAGGGAGTTGGTATGAGCGAAGCCTACAACGAAAGCGTTCGCGAGCTTTTGCGAGACGCGGCGCGGGATCTAATGCAGCAAACCAAAGCAGCAAAGGAGAGACACAAGGTGGACCACGGATATACCCAGAAATTGATTTCCGTCACCCGCGAAAGCGCCGCGCTTGCGTGGGCGGTCAACGGCAAGCCGGTGTTCGCCGAGGTCAACGGGGTCGTGCGTGAGATCACCCCGGTCGACAACAAGCCGTGTCACTACAGCCACGAGCGTTGGTCTTGCGGCGTGCTGGAGGATGAGACGGCCGGGTTCTATATCAACATTGGGGAGGATGTGTGAGTGAACATCCGTACCCGAACGGGACGCGTGTCGTTATCATTGCGCCATATCTGAGTGGCACTGGAACCGTTTGCGATATCCAGACCAGCAATCCAGACGGAACTCCGCTTGCGGATCCCGCGTATCACATCCTGATGGATTGGCCTCAGATGTTTCGGGTAATCGCATGCGATCACGTCAGGCGGTTTGGGGAAGGAATGAAGCCGTGAGCGAGTACGACCAACTGGAGGAGCAGCGCCAGCTTCTGGTCGCGTCGCTTGCAGTGGCCAAGAGATGCGCGGATGAACTGGCAGAGGCGACATCGAGGGCGAGGCTGACGGCGGACAACCTGGATGAGTGCTTGCGCAAGCTGTGCGACAAGATGAGGGGGTTGGAGTGATTGTCTTTGCCAAGCAACTTGGACCGTTCACGTGGCGATCTACCGTGGTACACGGCGGACAGACGCATGATAGCATTGGAGCGACCAAGTGGGAGGCGACGAGGAGGGCAAAGGCATTGGCGAGGAGAAGAGCCAAAGGCGAACTTGGGGGATGCAAGGAAAGGAAACGGAAATGATCGACGATACGATTCGCGAGCTTTGCGAGAAGTACCAGATCAAGGTCAGCCAATACCGCGGCTGGATGGGAGATCGGTACTTCGTTGCAAAGACAACGATCACAGGTAAGCCGGTCTACACCATAGCATCCGCGAGCGCCGGGCATGCTGTTCGAGATGTTGCGTGGAAGATCGAGAACGGATGGGGAAACGTCGATCAAGACGGGGGATCCAAGGGGGAGAAATGAGAATGTGTCGAGAGATTTGTGGCCAGTTGGCATGCAATACCAGAAGCGTGGGCGCGTGGCATTGGCGGCGTGGGCGCGCAATAGGGCGCGCTATTGGGGCCAATACAGCAAGGAATCTCTTTTTTCGGCGGGGGTCTGCATGAAGGGAACCTAGATCGGAAGA
>ERZ869925.1318-NODE-1318-length-11608-cov-5.491993_pt1 | contig 11608 bp, 12 predicted proteins | sample MGYA00579311_ERZ869925 | MGnify/ENA primary metagenome ERZ869925 (study PRJEB32216, sample SAMN09231817) | wastewater metagenome | place: USA: Maryland | collected 2016-07-30 | study: EMG produced TPA metagenomics assembly of the PRJNA472060 data set (Reclaimed...
GGCGGCGACTGGCTGTGCTTCCTCGACGCCGACGACGAGCTCGAGGCCGGCTACCTCGACGCCATGGCCGCCGGCAGCGCGGACCTGCGCGGCCCGAGCGTCCGGTACATCCTCGAGGGCCGCGAGCCGCAGGAGCCGCGCGTCCCGCGCGTCTCCGGCCATCATCACGACTGCAGCGCCCCGTGCCTGGAGCAGGGCAACTTCCTCGTCATCGGCACGCTCGTGCGCGCCGAGCTCGTCCACCAGGTCGGCGGGTTCGAGGAGTTCACCTGGAGCGAGGATTGGGCGCTGTGGGCGCGCTGCTACCGCGCCGGCGCCACGATCGAGACGATCCCGGAGGCCGTCTACCGCGCGCACGTGCGCTGGGACAGCCGCAACCGCGCCCCGGACCGCGCCGCGAAGAACGCCGCGCACGAGCAGATCCACCGCGCCGTGTGGCCCGAGCAGTACCAGGACACAGCGGCATGACCGTCGGCCTGCTGCTCATCAGCGACGGGCGCGAGGACTACCTCGAGCAGACCCTCGCGAGTGTCGAGGAGAACCTCCCCGACTTCGACCAGGTCGTCCACATCGACGACACCGCGCACGAGCTCGGGTTCGCCGGCGCGATCCAGGCCGGCTGGGACCGCATCACCACCGACTACGTCTTCCACCTCGAGCAGGACTTCACCTTCAACCAGCCCGTGCCCGTCGACCGGATGGTCGAGGTCCTGCAGGCGCACCCGCACCTCGTGCAGCTCGCGCTCCTACGGCAGCCGTGGAACCCGCAGGAGCTCGCCGCCGGCGGCGTCTGGCAGCAGCACCCCGACAGCTACACGCACCACGGCCTCGGCGAGTACCGCTGGCTCGAGCACTGCCGGCACTTCACGACCAATCCGTGCCTGTACCCGCGCTGGGTCGCGGACCGCGGGTGGCCGCAGACCGGGCAGTCCGAAGGGCTCTTCGGACTTCGCTTGTTCGGCGAGGACAGCTCGCGGCGCGCCGCCTACTGGGGCGCCGGCGAGGAGTGGGTCACGCACATCGGCCAGGAGCGCAGCGGGCATGGCTACTGAAACCGTCTGCGGCATCGCCCGCGTCAAGGACGAGGCCGACATCATCCGGCCCGTCGTCGAGCACATGCTCACCCAGGTCGACTGGCTCCTCATCGCCGACAACGCATCGACCGACGGCACCCGCGAGATCCTGGCGGAGCTGCAGACCGAGCACGACGCCGCCGTCTGCGTCGTCCATGACGACGAGCTCGGGTACTTCCAGTCGCGGCAGATGAGCGCGCTCGCCGCGCGCGCGGCCGAGCTCGGCGCCGAGTGGGTGGTCCCGTTCGACGCGGACGAGGTCTGGTACAGCCCGTTCGGCCGCATCGCCCACGTCCTCGCCGACCAGGACAGCGCCTCCATCGCCGGCGCGCTGCTCTACGACCACGTCGCGACCGGCACAGACCCCGACGACCCGAACCCGCTCACCCGCATCGGTCATCGCCGCGTCGAACCAGCGAAGCTCCCGAAGGTTGCGGCCCGCGCCCGTCCGCCGGTCACGATCCACCAGGGGAACCACGGCGCCGACCACGGCGAGCGCGTCGACGGCCTCCTCATCGTCCGCCACTTCCCGCTGAGGTCACCCGAGCAGATGGTCCGCAAGTCGCGGAACGGTGGCGCTGCCTACGCGGCCACGGATCTTCCCGACCACATCGGCGCGCATTGGCGCCAGTGGAGCCAGCTCAGCGACGAGCAGCTCGGCGACGTCTTCCGGGAGTTCTACTGGGAGGCCAACCCGACGCGTGGGCTGATCTTCGACCCCGCGCCCGTGGTGTCGCCCACGATCACGATCACCATGGATGGTGAGTGGCGGCGAGATTCTGGCGGGATCGTGCCGCAGTAGGGGAGCCGAGCCACGCCGCGCCCTGCCGTGCCTTGCCACGCCGAGCCCTAAGGGGAGCCACGCCTTGCCGCGCCGTGCCTGGCCGGGCCGAAACCTGCCGGGGCCTGCCTGGCCCTAGGGGAGAAAGAGCCGTGCCGAGCCCAGCCTTGCCGAGTCACGCCAAGCCGTGACCGGTCAAGCCGGGCCGCGAGGGGAGCCTTGCCTTGCCTAGCCCTGAGCCTGGGAGTGTAGGGGAGAAAAGCCACGCCACGCCATGCCGCGTCCTGCCGCGCCGCGCCCAAACCCGGCCCTGCCATGCCGAACCGCGCGAGGGGAGCCATGCCCCGCCAAGCCCCGTCCCGTCCCGCCAAGACTTGCCAAGTCCCGTCCGGCCGAGCCGAGCCTGACCTGCCCAAACCTACCCCTAGAAGATGACCTCCTCAAGTCGCGAAACCGACTCCTCAAGCCCGGCGATCCGCGCGTCCAGGCCGTCGCTGCGACGGCCGTCGTCACCGTTCCGTGCCGCGCGCTCGTCGTCATCGACGCGGATGTGAGTCACCCGCGACAGAGCGGCGACACGGTTGAGGACTGCTGCGAGCCTGTCCTGCGGGGTCATGACTTCGCCTCCGCGATCGTGCCGATGAATCGGCCGTAGATCGGCCGCATCTCACCGAGTCCGGCGTACATGCCAGCGTCCCGCCAGATCAGCTCCAGTGTGTTCTCGTCGAATACGGTCATGTCGACCTCGATCGGCAGCGTCGCCGTCCAGTCCGTGAACAGTGGGCGGGTGCGCATCGTGCGGGACCGCTGCACCCCGACCGACTTGCGTAGCGCGAAGCCGCCGGCCTGCCACAGCTTCTCCGGGTCGGTCGGACCGTCGTATTCCAGCGTCGCGTACTCCGCGAGCGGGACGATCCCGCGTGGCACGTCCATCCCGCGCTTGTGACGCCTGCCGCCGTCCTGAAGGCAGCGCAGCACGTTCCAAGCCGGTAGGGCGGGCTGGCCGTTCTTCCCATTCAGCGGGTAGCTGAGCGGGGGGTTTGTGTAGAGCCCGCCGAGGAACTCGATGTGCCCGATGTCCTCGTGGTCGGCGATCGTCTTCTTCCGCCGCGAGGTGACCTCACCGAGCGCGCGCGTGAAGTCGTCCAGTGGGTCGGCGAGCCGTTCGTTGTGCATGACGAGAGGGCTGCCGCCGGACGCGGTGCGCCCGTCGAGGTGGAGCGTGAACTGCATGAGGAACAACCTCCGTTAGTGATGACCAGAGTTGGTCAGATACAAGGAAGCGGCAGCGTAGCAGATACAAGTGTGGAAGTGATAGTGCCGTGGCGCGGCGGCTGCTCACACCGCGAGGCCGCGCTCGAATGGGTCAGCGCCCGCTACCCCTGGCCACTCACCGTTGCGCTCGCACCGCCTGGCCCGTGGTGCAAGGCCGCCGCGATCCAGCCCGCCGCCGAAGCGTCGACCGCTGACGTGCTCGTCATCGCCGACGGCGACGTCTGGTCCGACCAAACCAAAGACGCCGTCGCGGCCGTGCTCGACGGCGCAACATGGGCGCTGCCGCACACGCGCGTCCGTAGGCTCACGCGCACCTCCACACGCTGGCTTCTCGCCGGGCACGAGCCAAGCCCCGGATACGACGTGGAAGAGCGCCCGTACCGCGGACTGATGGGCGGCGGCATCACCGTCCTACCGCGCGAGACCTACCTCGACGTTCCGCTCGACCCGCGCTTCACCGGCTGGGGCCAGGAAGACGCCTCATGGGGCATCGCGCTGTGCACGCTCGCCGACGGTGACCGCTGGCGAGGCACCTCGGACCTGATCCACCTCTGGCACCCGCCGCAGCACCGCCTCAGCCGCCAGATCGGCAGCCCCGAAGGTGAGCAGCTGTACCGCCGCTACCAGCTCGCGCAGAACGACCCGGCCGCCATGCGCGCGCTGATCGAGGAGGCACGATGAGTCTCGCGACCCTGATCAACCGGCCGTGCACCCTCACCCTCCGCACGTTCGACCCCGACGTCGTCAACGAGTTCGGCGACGAGATCCCGATCGAGGCGACCGCCGACACCGTCTGCGAGCTGCAGCAGCGCGCACGCGACGAGACGAGCGACCCCGGCCAGGTCTCCGCGACCGAATGGCTCGTCTTCCTCCCCGCCGGCACGAGCATCGCGACCGGCGACACCATCACCGTCGACGGCATCCGCTACGAGGTGACCGGGCAGCCGTGGCCGGCGCGCAACCCGCGCACCCAGGTCGCCTCGCACATCGAGGCGACAGTGCGGCGAACCGAAGGGGCCGCCGCGTGATCCCCGACACCGAAGCGCTCGTCGTCGCGTACCTGCGCGCCACCCCCACCGTCACCGCGCTCACGAGCCGGATCGGCACCCGCACGCCGTCCAGCGTTCAGGGCCAGTGGGCTCGCGTCTGGCTGATCGACGAAGGACAGACGCGCAACAGCGGCGCGCTGCACCTCGTTCACCCGCTCGTGCAGATCGACTGCTACGGGTCCGGCAACGCCGACAGCGCGCACGCCGAGGCGTCGCTGCTCGCGCGCACGATCCGCGAGGCGATCATCGCGATGCCCGCCGCCACACACACCGGCGCTGTCGTCACCGCCGGCCGCGCCGCGATGCGCCGACTCCCCGACCGCGAGCTCGAGCCCGCGCGCGAGCGGTACATCGTCACCTGCGAGCTCAGCCTCCACCCCACGCCATGACCACCCGGTTCGTCCCGAACCCGCGCGCCACCGAGGACCTCCAGGGCGACGCCGAGTACCAGGACGCGATGGCCAGGATCGCGCGCACGGTCGCCGCGGAGGTCGAGGACGCCGCGCCACACGTCACCGGCTACTACGAGGGCCACATCGAAGCGGACGGCGCGACGGTCGTCGCGAGCGACCCGTTCTGGCACCTCGTCGAGTTCGGGTCGATCAACAACCCGCCTTACGCACCGCTTCGCCGCGGGGTCGTGGCCGCAGGGCTGCGCTTCGTCGACGCCGGCCGCACGGCCTCCGCTGTCTAACCACGTCAAACAGCCCCTGATGGGGAGAGGAGATCACCATGTCCGCACAGGACGCAAACGAGCTCGTTGTCGCGGGCTCCGGCGACGTTTGGGTCGCCCCGTTCGGAACCGCTCTGCCGACGTCCGTGGACGGCGCGCTGAACGGCAACTTCTTCAAGCTCGGCCTCTGCACCGAGGACGGCCTGAAGCTCAACTCGACCCCCACGATCGAGGAGTTCAAGTCGTGGCAGTCGCGCTACCCCACGCGCCGCGAGCTCACCGGCCTCGAGGCGCAGGTCACGTTCGTTCTGCAGCAGTGGAACGAGCAGACCCTGCAGACCGCGCTCGGCGGCGGCACCGTCAGCGAGCCGGTCTCCGGGAAGTTCAAGTACAGCCCGGTCAGCGACACGGAGCAGCTCGACATCGTGTCGATCGTCGCGGACTGGCGCGACGGGACGAAGCTCTACCGCTACGTCATCGCCAAGGGGCAGGCCACCGAGTCGGTCGAGATCGACCTGCAGCGCACCGCCCTCGCGGTGCTGCCGGTCACGATCAAGACGCTCGGCCAGCCCGGCGTCGACCCGTACAACATCTACACGAACGATCCGTCGTTCGCTGCCGGGTCGTGACGACACCGGCCAGGAAGAAGGCCGGGAAGGCTGCCGCCGCGGAGACATCCGCGGCGGCTCAGCCTCACACCGTGCAGTGGCGCGGCATCGAGTTCACCACGCCCGCGGTGCTGCCCGCGGAGCTCGCGTGGGCGCTCGCCGACGTCGAGTCGTCCAGCAACCAGGTCGGCCCGATGCTCGCGCTGATCCGGTCGCTGATCGGCGACGAGCAGGAGCAGGTCCTGCGCAACCGCCTGACCGAGCTCGAGGTTGGGTTCCCCGACGTTCCCGAGGCGCTCACCGAGCTGCTGACCGCGATCTTCGCGGAGTACGGGATGGCAGAGGGGGACTCGCCCGCCTCGGCCGCGTCCTGACGCACCATTGGGACGCCGCCGAGGCTGATTTCCAGCGGTACTACGGGCTCGACCTGCGCGTCGAGCTCGCGCAGGGATGCCGCAGGCTGTGCGCACTGGTGTTCAACCTGCCGGCGGAGAGCGCGCTCGCGCACTCCAGCGGGCAGGAATGGACCGCTGAGCGCGAGCTGCAGGCGCAGACCGTCGAGGTGCTCTACATGGCGTGGCTGCAGCTGCGCGTCCTGTGCGGCGACAAGACGGTCCGCGACGCAAAGCCCTACCGGGTGCGGCACCCGTCGCGGCCCGGGAACGACGAGGCCGGCCAGCCGAAGAAGGTCACGATGGCCGATCTCATGAGACAGCAGCAGAAGGGGTGAGGGGATGTCCACGAAGGTCGGGACCGGATTCGTCGACATCCACGGCGACTTCACCACGTTCAGCAAGCAGATCGACGCTGCGCTCGGTCCGCTGCTCGCGAAGTTCGAGAGCATGGGGAAGGCCGCCGCCACGCCGATCGGGGCGCTGGCGGCGGCGGCCACCACCGCCGGCGTCGCGCTGTTCGCGATCGGCAAGAACTTCGACGACGCGAACGACCGCATCCGCATCGGCACCGGGAAGACCGGCAAGGCACTCAAGGGCCTGGAGAGCGACTTCAAGGCCGTTGTCAGGAACGTCCCCGACAGCTTCGAGGAGGTCTCCAAGGCGATCACGCAGCTCAACCAGCGGCTCGGCCTGTCCGGCAAGCCGCTGCAGGAGATCGCGGAGAAGTCGCTCGAGCTGTCGCGCCTCACCGGCACCGACCTGACCGGCAACATCGAAGCGACGACGAAGGCGTTCAACCGCTGGAATATCGGCGCGGAGAAGCAGTCCCCCGTCCTTGACCGCCTCTACCGGGCGTTCCAGGCGACCGGGGTGCCGGTCGCGGTGCTCGGCACGCAGCTCGCCCGGTTCGCGACCCCGTTGCAGGCGTTCGGGTTCAACTTCAACCAGTCCGCCGCGCTGCTCGGCGCGTTCGGGAAGGCCGGCCTGAACACGCAGCGGATCATGATGTCGCTGACCGTCGCGTTGTCAAACATCGCGAAGACCGGGCAGGAGCCGCGCGAGGTGCTCGCCGGGACGGTCAAGGCGATCAAGGACGCCGGGTCGCAGTCCGAGGCGACCGGGATCGCGATCAAGCTGTTCGGGACGCGCGCCGGCGGCGAGCTCGCCGCCGCGATCCGCTCCGGCCGCCTCGAGCTGGACGACCTGACGCGCACGATCGCCGGCGGCAAGGACACGATCCTCGGGACCGCCGCGGCGACGAACGACTTCAACGAGAAGTGGCGGATCTTCCGCAACCGCATCCTCGTCGGCCTGGCGCCGCTCGCGCTCGAGGTGTTCGGCGCCATCGGAACGGCGATGGACGTCCTCGGGCCGATCATGGCGAAGATCATCGAGGGGATCGGCGCGGTCGTCAGCGCGATCAGCGGTCTGGTCGACGCGTTCGTGCACAGCAAGACCGCGCTGCTCGCCGCCGCCGCCGCGGCCGCCCCGGTCGTTCTCGTGTTCACCGGGATGCTCGTCGCGAGCGCCGCGGCGCTCGCCGTCCGCGCGCTGGGGTCCGCGCTGATCTACCTGCGCGCGCCGCTGACCGCGGTCGCGCTGCTCATCGAAGCGAACTGGATCACGCTCGCGATCACCGCCGTCGCCGCGCTCGCCGCCGGGTTCGTCATCGCCTACCGCGAGTCGTCCAGGTTCCGCGCCGCGCTCGCGTCGATCGCCGCGGCCGCGCAGAGCGTCGCCCGCGCGATCGGTGACGTCGCGACGACCGTGTACGTGAAGGCCCGGAACATCGGCGTGCAGATCGTCAACGGTGTCCTCGCCGGCGTGTCCGACCTGTACGGGCTCCTCAAGGCCGCGATCGAGGGGCAGCTCGTCGCCGCGCTCACCGGCCTCAACCCGTTCAGCCCCGTGTCGCACGGCGGCGAGATCTACATCGGCCGGCCACTCGGCGAGGGCGCGCTGCGCGGCTGGGTGTACGGGTCCGCGGACCTCCCCGCCACGATGACGGACACGATCCGCGCCGCGGTCGAGCGGGCTCGGCAGAGCGTCGACGGCCTCCGCTCGAAGTTCAGTGACGCGTTCGGCGTGCTCGCCGACGACGCGCTCACCGCGTTCGACGCGGTGATGGCGAAGCTGAAGACCCCGACCGAGATCACGCTCGACACCGCCTCGTTCAACCGGCAGATCAAGCAGCTCGCCGACGGCGTCACGGACGCCAAGGCCAAGCTCAGCGACGCGAAGGGCGCACTCGACGCGCTCACCCCGCAGGAGCTCGCCGATCGGCTCGAGCCGCTGCAGCAGACGCTCGCGGACGCGCAGGCGAAGGCCGCGTCGTTCACCGCAGAGGCGCTCGCGAAGCAGCTTGCGCCCTTGAACCGCAAGCTCTCGGACGCGAAGGCCGCGCAGGACAAGCTCACCCGCAAGCGCGGCACCACCGCGTTCGACGCGTCGAGCAAGTCGTTCGTCACCACCGGCGGCGAGACGGACGCCGAGTGGGCGCAGCGGCAGGCCGACGCCGCGCAGGCCGTCACCGACGCGCAGGACGCGATCACGAAGGCGAACGAGGACTTCACGAAGGGGCAGACCGACTCAGCGCGCGACGTGATCAACGCGCAGAAGGCGATCGCCAAGGCGACCAAGGATTTCGGGCAGGACCGCGTCGACGCCGCGAAGGCCGTGCAGGCCGCGATCACCGGCGTCGACCAGGCGGAGGCCAGCCAGCGCGAGTTCTACGCGGGTCTCAAGGCCAAGGAGGAACGCAAGGAGCTCGACGCGTCGATCGCGCTGCGGCGCCGCCACTTCGTCAGCCGCCTCGACGCGCTCAAGGTCGCCCTCACCCGCGAGGGCGCGACGCAGACCGAAGCGAACAGCCGGATCAAGCGGCTCCTCGCGTCGTTCGGTGTCGACTACCAGTCGTCCGGTGACGCGCTCGGCTCCGCGTTCGTGACCGGCCTCAAGGGCTCGGAGGCCAGCGCCGCCAAGGCCGCCGCCGCGATCGCCGCGAGCGCGCGGCGCGTCCTCACCCCCGTCCCCGGCATCGACGATCAGCCGAAGACCACGACCGCCGGCGGCGGCGCGGCCGCGGGCGTCGACCCGTTCCCCACCGCCAAGCCCGCGAAGATCCCCGAGGTCAAGGGTCTCGAGGTCCCCCGCCAGCTCAGCGACATCGGGAAGGGCGTCGGCGACGCGCTCAGCGACGCCAGCTCCGCCGTCTCGACGTTCGCCGGAACCGTCTTCAAGCGCCTGGGTCCCGCGCTCGACTGGCTCGTCACCGCGTGGGGGGACACGAAGGTCGCCGCGGTCGACTTCGCCGCCGCCGTCGTCGTCGCATGGAAGGCGACGGTCAAGATCGCCGAGGGCGCCTGGGAGAAGTTCGGCAAGCCGATCGTCGACGCTGTCACCGCCGTCGCCGTCGCGATCGGCGGGATGGTCGCGGGCGTGATCCGCACCCTCCACGGCCTCGTCGACTTCGTCATCGGAGTCCTCACCGGCGACTGGAAGCAGGCATGGCACGGCGTCGTTGAGGTCGTCACCGGGATCGGCAAGCTCATCGGGTCCGCGATCGCCGGCGGCGCCGCGGTCGTCAAGGACTCCGCGATCCTCCTCGTCAACACGTTCGTGCTCGGGTTCAAGGCGTTCGTCTGGCAGGTCGAAGCGATCGGCCCATGGCTGCTGCAGGCGGTCGTCGACACGATCAAGGGCGCCGCGAAGCTGCTGTTCGACGTCGGCAAGTGGATGCTCGACGTGATCGTCGGCACGATCAACGCGTACGCCGCCCTCCCCGGCGAAGCACTCGCGCTGGTGCTGAGCGGCGCCGCTGGGATCGCGAAGGCCGCGATCGGCGAGCTCGTGAAGCTCGGCGGCTGGGTCGTCGACCGCATCGTCGACGGCGTGACAGCCGGCGCCGCCGCCATCGGTAGCGCGGCGCAGTGGCTGCTCACCACGCTCACCGGCGCCGTCACCGCGCTCGCCGCGAACTTCGCCAACCGCGGCAAGGACGTCATCGAGTGGATCGCCGGCGGCCTGCGCACGATCGGCGCGAAGCTCTCCGGGTTCGCAGCCTGGCTCGTCGGGAACCTCAAGGCGGGCCTCACCGCGGTCGCCGTGAACTTCGCGAACCGCGGCGAGGACGTCATCGGGTGGGTCGCCGGCGGCTTGCGGACCGTCGGCGGGATGCTCGCCGGGTTCGGCTCCTGGCTCGTCGGCACCCTGAAGACCGGGCTCAGCGCGCTCGCCGCGAACTTCGGCAACCGCGGCGAGGACGTGATCGACTGGATCGCCGGCGGAATCCGAACGATCACGGACAAGCTGTCGAACGTGCCGGACTGGCTCGTCACGACCCTCAAGACCGCGTTCAACAGCGTCGGGAAGGGCTTGAAGTCGATCGGCGGGTCGATCATCGACTTCATCGTCGACGGGCTCAAGGACGGCGCGAACGAGCTGATCGGGTTCCTGAACAAGATTATCCACCTGATCGAGAAGATCCCCGGCGTCAGCATCGGCGACATCCCCAAGCTCGCGCAGGGCGGCTCGATCGCCCGCGCGAGCGGCGGCGCGATCGACGTGCAGCAGTTCGCGACCGGCGGCCAGATCCGCCGCGGCACCCGCCTCACCGCGCCCGTCGTGATGATGGGCGAAGAGGCACCGGCGCACCCCGAGTTCGTGATCCCGACGAACCCCGCGTACCGTCAGCGCGCCGTCGGCCTCTACCAGCAGCTCGGCAGCGAGCTCGGGATGCAGGCGTTCGCCAAGGGCGGCATCCTCGGCGGCCCGGTCGCCGGCGCGTCGAGCCTGATCGGTGATGTCGTGCACGCCGTCACGTCACTCCCGGGCAAGGTCGCCGACGGCATCGCCGGGCTGATCGGCCCGCTCCCCGGCGTCGGCGATCTCCCCGACTTCCTCAAGGGCCTGGGTCGCTTCATCATCAGCGGCGTCGGCGGCTGGATCAAGGACAAGGTCGGCGGCCTCTTCGGCTCCGGGATCAGCGTCGCGGACGTCGACACCCCGGGCGCGCTCGGCCGCCTGTCGGACATGGTCAAGCGCATGGACGTGATCGACGCGCGCCACCAGGGCTACAAGTACGGCGGCGGTCACGGCGACGGCGGCGTCGACGGCTTCGACTGCTCCGGCCTGGTGTCCGAGATCCTGCGCGCCGGCGGGTTCGTCGGCGGCCCGATGACCACCGACGGTCTCAAGGTGTTCGGCGAGGGCGGCGACGGCAAGGTCATCACCATCGGCGTGCGAGGCAGCACGGGCCGCAACGCGCACACGATGATGCGCATCGGCAACAAGTACCTCGAGTCCGGCGGCACGAACGGCGGTGCGAAGTGGGTCGGCGGCTGGGACGGCAGCTTCCCGATCCACCGCCACCCCGCCGGGTTCGCGCAGGGCGGCATCTTCGACCGCCTCGGCCTCACCGACCCCGACAGCCCCTTGTTCGCCGGCTGGGGCCTCGCCCAGGGCGGCACGATCCAGGGCCCGTTCGTCGGCAGCTACGCCGACGGCGGCGTCGTCCCGCGCGACGGCCTCGCGTACGTCCACCAGGGCGAGACGATCACCCCCGGCAACCCGCTCGACGGCGCGACCGTGCAGGTCCTCATCGGCGGCCGCGTGATCGACGAGATCGTCGAGGTCAAGATCATCGAGAACGACCGCCGCAAGAGCGCCCGGTTCTTCGCAGGAGCGCGCGCATGACCGTCGTCACGACCAAGCCGAACGGCACCAGCGCCTCCTCGGGCTAGATCGGAAGAGCGG
>ERZ869925.1319-NODE-1319-length-11604-cov-6.947441_pt1 | contig 11604 bp, 24 predicted proteins | sample MGYA00579311_ERZ869925 | MGnify/ENA primary metagenome ERZ869925 (study PRJEB32216, sample SAMN09231817) | wastewater metagenome | place: USA: Maryland | collected 2016-07-30 | study: EMG produced TPA metagenomics assembly of the PRJNA472060 data set (Reclaimed...
CCTGCAGCGCAAGCTGGCCGAGTATTCGATTTTTAATTACTTGCTGGTAGTAGCGAGGGTTACGCACTTCCTCTGTTGGCCTTAATTTTTCGCTCATATTCTACTCCATTGGTTTAGGTTTTTTGGGGCAGTCGTCTTTGTGTTCGGCTTTGCCTTCACCGATACACATGAGGCAAACGCTACAGTGCTCACATACTGGTTTAGAGTGTGGGATCATACAATTATCCTTACTTCGTCAACTTTTTTATAGAGCACTGCACGACGTTCTTCTGGTTGGCCCGGTAAAGTACGCATTTCAATAACGATCTGGTAGCCAGAATCGTACATGGCTTTGGGTTCGGCGGGGAGTTCATACTTCGCTATGATGTCCAACACGCTTGCATCAATCGCTGCAGCTAATTGTTCGGCTTTATTCTTCACGTAATCATAGATACCCTGTCCACCGGGCAGCACTTTAAGCTGCTCGATGGAAGGATCTAAACTGAATTTGTAGCTTTCGTGCATGGTTAAAGCGTTGCTACCCACGCTTGGATACGATCAACTACATCTTGCGGGCTATGGCCATCCCACTCTGGTGCTCGTTTCAATTCTTTTACACCTTCAAACAGATCCCAATGCTCAAGATGGGTATGGTAACTGATCTGACCACTTGGCAAATTCATACCGGCAATAAACATATTGTCAAACATTTCTTCACCACCCTTGTGGTGCAGCTTAGAACGCCATGCTAGTTTTGGATATGACTTTAGTAAAGCAATGAACAGCATCATTCGGTGATCATATAATTCACCGAAGGTGTGGTAGCCGTCACTGGTAGTTTTGCTAACCTTGAATTCATCTTTGCACAATTCAACTATACCGTCGGCCAACCTGTCGGTAAGTACGCGATCTTCGTACAGCCTATCATCGGCCTCAGTTAGAACATTGACTACCTTCTGGTGGAAGTTATTCATTGGTGGCCTCTTTTTCAATCTTATAGCCCTGTGATTTTAATATTTCAATGGTGCTATCTAGTCGCATCTGTCGAATTGTGTTGGCTTCTTCTTGGGTAATGAATGGATTTTGGAAGTCCACATCGCTAATGTCGATACCTTCGCGCCAGTCCTCGACCACTATTTCTTTAGAGACAAGTGGATCACGATACGCTTCTGGCTTAACTTCGACGGTAAGTTTTAGAATGTGTTCATTCCTATTGGTATTAGGAACAGTTTTTGTCATCTTTTTAACCTTGTAACGGTCTATGGTTAAGTAAATTATTTCTTTCACCGTAGTGTCTCCTTATATTTAATTTCACATCTATTGCATATGGCAGTGTCGGTAGGCTTTTCATTGTAAAAACCTCGATACTCATCCCAATCGTGGCCCCATACAAAGCATAGTATCTTCTTCTTGAGTCGCCAATACGTTTTGTGCGACCAAGACTGGTGGTAGCCAAGCCACCAGTTACGTTCGTCACCGTAAGGCGCTTCGTCGCCACAGCTATCACAGTTAGGCGCTATCATACGAGTTCCCATTCTAGCTGAAAGTCTTCAAAACTATTGTAGTGCTTGTACCAGACTTCATTATCTGCCCTGCCGACGATTGATACATGGAGTCCGCCACCAAGTAATTCGCTGCCGAACTTTAACCAATACACCGTTTCTGGATCTGGTTGTGGCCGGCGTTCTGATCCTTCACCTTTATATTTACAAAACATTAATCTTCCTCCTCTATTTTTTCAGATTCAATCATGGCTTTTGTTGTAACGGTCAAAAAACCATTACGAGGATTTTCACGAACTTCATAGCCATCTGGTAATGGCGATGCTTCTTTACGAATATCCTTAGAAAAATAGTAAATCGGTACCAATTCACCACCGCGTAAACTTACATATTTCATATTTAAATAGTAGCTAACACCTTTGGAGTTTGTATGTTTGTAGTGTTTCCCGCGTGGCGCTGCGCCAGTATTACTGGTGTTTGGTGGATCTACGTGATTGAGTTGTCCGATGTTGGGGCTATAGGGCTCGGGTGGTCCGTCGTTCTTTTGATCCCACCGCTTTAGCGCTTCATCAACCGTAAGTTCATTGACGATTTGATTACCCCACCTACCACTAGTAGCGTGAGCAAAAAGCCGGATAGCAGCCCACATAGCTACTTTGCGGGGTAGCTTCCATGCAATTTTACGTTCAACTGCTTCACGTTTTTTACCAATAATGTATTTTCTATCCTTGATCAAATACTTTAAATTGTCCATTTACTTAGTCCGATCTACGATCTTAAAGCCAGTTTCATTTGAGAACAATAGTGCAGCCCGACGCGCATTGCGCTTCGAGTAATAGTTTTCGCTATGGAAGCGGATCTTATTGTTACCGCCCTTAACACGGATATGGCATCTACCCTTTTTGCTTTCGTAAATTTCAATGTAGGTGGTGAGTGGCTTGAACCCTACTGCTGTTGATATTTCTGGTAACATCCCGCGATGTACCTCTGGTGTCTTTGCTTTTTTAGTAAATAAACCCATAATTAATTCTCCTCTATTAGTTCATAAGTTGCTTCAAAAATATCTGGCTTACAGGGATATATTTCACCCTTAACACCTTGGATCACATAATCGCCGTCGTTGATTTTCATAACACCTTCAAGTGTACGAACATACCATACGGCCTTTAAATTATTTGGATCCGTTTCATCGAACACTGTGCCTTGCTTTTTTGCTACTTCAAACCATGCTGGAAAACTTACATCTGCCTCACTGTTAACGGTTGGCATCTGAAAGGCTTCAATCTCCACTGGTAATTTTCGGTATCTTGGCATTTTAATTCTCCTTTTTAGTGAACATTTTCTTTTTAACTAGGAACTTGAACAGTGGTACTTCGGTCATAACACCGGCTTCACTGACTACTCTATCTTTCCAAACGTCGACATCCTCCTTTACTACTCTTATGGTTTCAACACGCCCAAGTTTTGCTACAACTCCGGCCAGATCATAAACTCTTAATTTTTTATCGGGTCGCTCGGGGTCGATACGGACACCGCGCCCAACCATTTGGTAATACAGGGCTAGCGACATTGTTGGTCTAGCGATCACCACACAGTCGAGTTGCGGTACATCGAAGCCTGTGGTGAACACGCCTACGTTAAGCATATGCCGAACCTTGCCGTCTTTAAACGCCTGTACCATTTCTGCGCGTTCACGCATAGGCGTTTTGCCTGTAATGACATACGACTCCACATTCATAGCTTTAAGCATCGCTTGCGCCCTGTTTGCTTGTCTGATAGAAGAACAGAATACTAGGTTGCGCTGGCACTTTTCGTCAATGCGCTGGATGATCCTTGCCATTTTTTGTAGGCGGGCATCATTCCAAAATTCCTCAAGACTATCAGTGGTAAAGTCCGCGCCAGTGCTGTTCACCTGTAGCTTTAGCATATCCACTTCTTTGTCGGATCGGTAAAGTATCGGTGCAAGGTACCCACGATCAATAAGATCCTGTGTTTCTATCTTGTACAAAATGCTTTTGAAGAAGAAGGGGTGGATCCTATTTAGCATTTTTAGGTGGCTGGTATAGAACTGATTATCACCCTCCCAAAAGTATTTTTGGCTTAATCGGTATGGTGTGGCTGTAAGTCCGCAAACATTTGTGCAGCCAATATCTTTCAAGAACTTCGGTAACATACCATTAGCATTTTTAGGGTTTAACCCATGACACTCATCGAGTATGACGTACTTGAAGTGCTTAAAAAGTTCTGGCTTTTTATAGATTGACTGAATCGTAGCGTAGGTGTACTTCGATATCTCTTTGCTGTTCATGCTGGCGCTATACATCGACACATCGCTAACACCGTAACTTACTAGTTTGTTGTAGTTCTGCTCAAGAATTTCCTTGCTTGGTTGCAAGATCAACACTGGCTGGTCGAGTTGGTGGCAGATGTCGGCTATCACGAGCGACTTACCGGCACCGGTTGCGAGTAGCAGAATGAACGGCTTACCCTTATTTGCACGAAGTTCACGCACTGCTATGTTCGACGAGTCGATTTGATAGTCGCGTAATTCGTACACCTAGTGCCTCGCTTTATAGGTTAAGTAATTGCTGAAAACAATCTTTTTGCCGGCACGTTCTAACCGATGTATGAATTCAAAATCTTCATAGCGTTCATCCCTAAATGGCATTTCGATTGCTAGATCCCGCCGTACCGAAAAGCTGATACCAACATTGCCCCACCCACAATGCGGGTGTAGTGGCATGACTTGACCCCATAAAAAGTATTCACGGAAGTAAATCACATCGGCATCTGGATGGTTTTTAAGTTCTTCTTCAAGGCGCTGCACATAATCTGGCGTTACGGTGTCATCGTCGTCGAGCATTGATACCCATTTAGTCTGCGCTGATTGGATTAGTTGGTTGCGTATGGCTGCCGGTCCACGCCCATTATCATCTTTTAGGTACAGGTAGTCGGCTGTGAACGGTACGGATTCGAGCGCCCTTTGAAGTGTTGGCCTACCTATCGTTGGGATTATGAAAGTGGTTATTTTACTCATCGCGCAACCGCCCAAACTATGAAGCCAATCAAGATGAATGGGCTAGCTATTAGTAAAAATGGCAATGACGCTATAAGAAGTGTGAACAAAAGTATGAAGGGTAAAACGATTATTGCTACGATACCTTCGACTAAATCTTGAAGTAGTTTTATTATTTTCATGCGTATGCCTCCACTGGTCCTCTTAGTAAATGAATATGCGGTATGTTTTTAACAGATGCCATACGGCTACCATTAAGCACAATTCTGTCATAGCTATTCATTAAATTCATTTCTAAATACATGAGTTCGATAAGGTGGGCTTCTGGTATATCCGCCCACTCGCACTCTTTGTAGTAGACAATCAGATCACTTGCCCGCCACTTTTCATCGTAGGGATAGGCGTTGCCCTTGAGCGACCAGTGTTCACCAAGTTTACCGATTGCCGGTTCGTCAAGTAAATTCTTTGTAAGACCAGCTTCCTTATCTGCTTGATATCTGGCCTCCGTTTTGCGTGTTCGATCTGATATTGGTAGTCCGTTTTTATCTAATATCATTATTTGCACTCCCCTTTTTTACCATGACATGTGTAACCTAAAAGTGATTTATGGCAAAGTCTTACAAATCTTAGTTCTCCATATTCTGCGTTACTAAAGTATCTTATGCCCCATAAGTGGTGTCGTATTTTCATTTATCTTTATCTCCTGTTAGTGGTTTTAGCGATTCATAAACTTCTTTGGCGTTGTCGAGCACCATTGATCTGAAAAGTACATCAGTATCACTATCGTTAGCTAAGTGCGCATCGTATATTGCACACATGCCTTCATCTGCTGCAGCAAGCAGATCGTTCTCTGATTCAAACGTATATTTTTTGTGGTTAGGTGGTTCGCTTGGATCGGTCTTGCTAAACAGCGTGTAGCTTAAACTATATTTGTTCACGGACTTCCTTTCTACAGACAACACAGTGTCCATTAATAATACAATGTTTACCATTCACGGCATAAAAACCACATGTGTAGATCACTGGCCACCTCCTTTATTGGCCCATTCCTCTATTTTCTCATCACTCTTACACAACCATTCAAGTGAAGCAGTCCAATTATCATCGTTAATACCTCGGTGCCAATCAGATTGCGATATATGTTTGATTGCCCCAATTATTTTTTCGAGCCCCATTGATTTAAGACGAGCGTTGATGCGAGTCTTGCGTAAATCTGTGAGCCGGGTGCGGTTACGTGCTTTGGCTAATGCGTCGCGTCGTTCGTCGGTGGTGCCGTGAGCGCGAACTGCGGGATCGACAACCATTAGCTTGAGCCATACGTCATAAACTTTTTCAATTTGTTCCTTAGTTTCTGACGAAAATTTAGATATTGTGTTGTCTTCTTGTGTTATAGATTTGTCCTTTTGGCTATTTCCATTTGTCTTTTCGCCCAATGCTATTACGGTGTTTAAGGTGATGAGTACCCTAAAGTGCAATGTGGGGTGGCCGTTAGCCATTTCTTTTTTAGTTGCGATCCAACCAAAACCTTCTAAGGACTCCCTGCATTTACGTTGTCGTTTGGCGCTAATGCCGGTTTCTTCATACATTTCCTGGGCTGATTTATAAAAGTATTTATCGGGTCGAGTAGTGAATTGTTGCCAATGATATAGCTGTTGAAAATAGATTGCTATGTTTGGCGAGTCATCAAAGTACTTTGCTATTTCTGGTCGGTATGCAATTACACGTTGGCTGTTTAGTGTTACTACTGCGCCGTCATCCACTAGATCTGGTGCCTTTGCCATGTTGGTATCTGATCCTTTCTTGACAAGGTAGACTCTGCGTGGTAAGATGTAACCAAGTTAGTTACGCCTTGCGCAAGAGGATTGGTCGGGAAAACCAGTCCTTTTTCTTTTGTCGTTAGTTTTAGCCTTGCGAGCTATGACCGCATTATATCAAATCGTAGTCATTTTGTCCAATGCTTATGTCTAATGTACAATGATCATATGACCAATAGAACTCGACTTACCACTGATCAAAAGATGCGCGCGCTTGCGCTCATTGCACGAGGTGACACTTTATCCCAAGTGGCTGCTCATTTACTTGAACACTTTGATGTGAAGGTATCTGAGTCCGCATTGTCACAACTTAAAAAAGCCCACAAAGAAACTATCGACAAGATGCAAGTAGATATTGCCGAAGGGCAAAGCGCCGAAGCTGATGCCATTGCTAAACGCGCCCGCCGTATGCTGAACAACAAACTCGACCGGGCTGAACGTGATGCCCGCACCCTAGAAGAAGTCGATGAAGACTGGCGTAATGGCAAGATCAAAGATGCTGAAACTTATCGTCGCCGTAAGGCTGGACTAATCAAGGTAAGCATTGCTGAGTTAAATCAAATTAGTAAAACCATGCATCACCAAGCCAAGCCCGATACACCACCTCCTGCTGGTGACGGTGCGCCACAGTTACCCGCTGGTGGCGTGGGGCATGGTAGCACACCCGCACAGCTAGAAGCCCTGCTAAAAGCTATTGCTGCTGGTAACACAGTCGAGATTCAAAGATTAATATTCACGCCAAAGGTACGCAATGATATACCTGTCACAGTTTAAAGCTAATTTATTAGCGTTGTTCCGCATCATGATCACCACCAAAATGACTTACATTGATGTGTCTTACAAGGGTAGGCTGTATCGCTTTCATGTGGAGGATCTAAACCAAGAGACCGTACAGCGTCGACGACCCCGCAAGGTTAGCTTGTCCGATCAAGTTAAGTCGCAAAAATGCCCAACATGCAAAAAGGCACTTATGATAAATGGCGTTTGCATGTCGAGTATTTGCCCGACCAATTTAAAGCACAGTTAAGTAAATAGTAATTGCCATAAGCACGAACAGCGTTAGGCCATGCGCCCATCGTTCACGCTTGTCGCGTCGTATGCGGTAGGCTATGGCTAGCCTTTCAACCTCAGACACGCTTCAAACCTCGCACATAAACGATCTGCCCTGTGGCTAGACCGCGCTGCTGGACTGTAATCTTTACCCGCTTGGGTTCTGGTTCACTGGGTAGCTTTTCAAACCACAGCTTGCCAAGGATAGTTTTGATCATATGTATTTACCTCTGTTAGTTTGATATAATTAAGGGGTAGCGTTCGGCTGGAAAACTGAACACCGCCCCTTAATATTCTACTCGTTGCTTACAACGACATTACCCACTGTATTGCCGTTAATATCTTTTAGTGGTCCACCGCTATAGAAGTCCGCGCCCTGCAATATTCTTAATACTTCACGGCTATAGTTATCTGTTTGCGGGTCGTCACCAGTATGATCAAAAGCGCTGTTACTTGTATCAATAGTTATAGTGATCATTATGCGACCGCTTCTAGTTCGTAGTATTCACCACAGAACATAAAACTTATTGTGTTAGCTGTTTGCTTCACAGCTTGCGGGGTTGCCCCGCCTGTGATATCGACTAGCTTAATAGTTTTTTGTAGCTTGCGGGCTAGTTGCATATCGCTAGTGCTTATTAAGCGCCCCGCTTTAATTGTTAATGATGACATTTTAAATGTCTCCTATTGGTTAAATTGTTAAGGTGGGTAGTGCTACCCATAAGCACCCCGATTTTACGGAGTGCCTAGCGTGGCACTAATTAAAGTCTGGCGCTAATATCCCATAACCGCCCATGTCGGTATAAGTCACTGGCATGTGGTTCGGGTCACGTGGGTCACGACTATAAGCTGTGTCATCAAGTTTAAGCGTGTAACCTCTTGGATCGCCGTTTAACATAAACCCTTTAGGCAATTGCCCGCCAAAAAGTTCGATGGCTTCTGCTATAAATTTACGTTCTTGGCGCTCTTGAGTCGCTTCGCTTATATCCTCGTTGCAGCATCGCTCCATAAACGCATGTGCTCGACGCTCTAGGCCGTTTATTTTACCCATGCTGCTATAGATATAGCCCAACTCTTTAAGTTCTACAAAGTGCTTACTAATGTGGTATTTACGTTGTGCAGCGTTCATTTTAAAAACTCCTATGCTTCGGTTAATGTTAGCAAGTCGCTTAAATTAGCGACTACAGTTTGTAAATCTGTTCTACAGTCATAGTGATCATGTATGTCCGCATTTTCAATACTGCAGTTATTTATTGCCTGTAGTTTTGTAATTGCGTCATCAATAACCGCTTTACTGTTTGTAGTAGTTTGCATATTGACTCCTTATTTTATTAATGTGCTGGTGTTCTAATGATCACCATAAGCGGGTAACTGGTACCCGCCTAGGTTGCCACTATTCGGTTACTGATTCGGTTACGATCATTCGTGCTTTTTTGGCTTCCGCTTCTAGCACTGGTAAACATGCATTGTAAAGTTCTTCGTCTGCAAACACTGCTACTATTTGCGCATGTGCTTTTGATTCAAAATATACTTTAACCATGATTAACCCGCTACCGTTGCAAGTGCTATTTTTGTATCAACTTCGATTTGTGATGCTTTCAACTTGCCCGCTTTAACTTCTTTTTTAAGATAGTTTAAAAACTCTTTGTCATCGCTTGCGGTGGTGTCTATGATGTCGAACACTCGAGCACTTATAGGTTTGCTCACTTCTTTACCGTCAACAATTTGCTTACGGTATCCGCAAAAGATACTAATTGACTTTGCGCCCTTTCGGACTGATTGCCCGATACCTTTTAATTGTTGGAAGGTTGCAAATGCTGGTAGATCGCCATTACTTACTAGATTGGCATTTGATCCGCCGTATTCTCGCATAGTTACAAAGTTAAATGCTTTCATGCTGTTACCTCTTGTAATTCTGTTACTGGTTTGTATGCTAACGCTAAAGCGTCAATAAATTCGTTGTCGAACTCTGGCAATTCGCCTGTTAGTTCATACTCTAAGATCATCGTACTCCCCCATCTACCCAAGCAGCGCCAATAATACAGAGTATTAAAGCGATTATGAGTAAGTTATTTTTAATGTGCTGGTGCCTTTCGGCTTTTTTTATTGCTGTGATCTTGCTCTTACGATCTGCTATAGATTGTCGAGGTCGAACACTTGCAAGGGTGCTGTAATGAATTACTTGCATTTTGCCCTTCTTTCGTATTGTTAAAGTGTTTATTTTGACTTGTGCCAAGGTGTGAACGCTTATTATTTATTTGCGGTTCGATCACTGGCACAATTCAACATTAGCACACGTTTATTAATAATGCAAGCACAATTGTGTCCGCACTCTAATAAGAACGCGGGCAACCAATAACCAACGCTGTTGCTATTAATCTACTTAGTAATACCAATAGTGATATTAAAAGCATGTCAAATATGTAGGGTATAAGCATAGTAAATAGTAATGATTGTATGAGTATATAGGTAAATAGTTATTAATTATGGTGATTATGCGGGGTGACTTAATTGCACCCCTGTTGTTTATTAGGTCTATTGATCCTCTTCACATCTGTTATTAGTTCGCTATGTCTCACAATATGCATTTTGCGACGCTACCCCTGTTAATTGTGGGGTATTTGCGTACACATTTGACATACCCCCATGCATATACATGGCATAATATGCAGACTAACAGAGGTGGTGTGTATATTGACATAGGGTAAATGTATTGTATGGTAGGCTAATGCTCATATCCCTGCACCCCCGGGGTACCCGAAATTGCAAATCTTGTGGGGTCTCTACTATATTAGGTACGCCCCTCCCCCGTACACACTTTAAAAATTTTATAAAAAATTATATTCACCAGCCCTTGACAACAAAAAAGTAAAAAACCACGACACTAACTTCGGTCAACGTTAGCCTATTATGCCATATTTCTGTAATACCCTTACCCCTGTTAGTAATTCTCGGTACAACTAGGCTATAATAGTACTTGAGTCTTATGGACTCCGTGTAAGTGGTTGCACGTTCTTACGGACCGGTGATATATCTAGGTGGTAAACGCCGGTCCAACCACCTATAATGTGCTTATGACAAAACCACAAACGATGACTAGACTAGAGAAAGCAAACCAATTAGGCGTGAAAGAATTAAGAGTCCACATGGGCTTGTTTGATTATTCTGTACAATTTGTTGTTGGTGATTATGCCAAGTCGGTAAAATTTGCTTCATGGATTCTTGATGATAAATATGAAGTTGTCGAACAAATGGATGCGGAGATTAATGGCGGTCACACGCCACGCGGTAAAACATTCAGACGTTCTGGTTACTTACCTGTTGTTTGGGTACCGCGTCGACCTCGCGGTGGGCGTGAACTTGCTACCCTAGCGCACGAGTGCTTACATGCAATTTTCGATTTAATTGAATGGGCAAATATGCCGATTGATCGTAGCACCGAAGAATTGATGTGCCATGCACAAGCACATTTAGTAACTGAATTTTTGGAAGGTATTAAATAGTGAGTGATTATTTTAGCCGAAGTACTTCTGATCAAACAATGTATTGGTGTCCGGGCTGCGAGTCGTATCATGCTGTAAACGATTCATGGGGTATTGATATACCGAACAGGACTATAAACCCAAGCATATTAGTACAGGGTGGATCAGACCCGAATTATCGTTGCCACAGTTTTGTGCGTGAAGGTAAAATAATTTATCTTGATGATTGCAGCCATAAGCTAGCCGGCAAAACAGTGCCGATGGTACCACTAGAGGAAGTTAGGTAATATGGATTATTCTGCGGTGGAAGCGCAAGCGCTTAATCTAGCGAATCAAATGATGGCTGAACGAGCCAAAGTAGATCTGTATTATTTGTGCAGTTATATTCTTGGTGGTGAAGGTGTGTTGGATCCAAAAGTGCATGGTCCTTTGTGTCGAGCATTACGGCCGTTATTATTTTCAAAGAATCCCGAGGCGATTGAAGGTATAGAGTTCCCAAGCGACTATGGCCGGACTGATGAACAGGGTATGCCGTCACCAGAGGAAAAATTAGAATTCTTAGCATGGCAAGCGAAGTTCATGCCCGACCCCGACACCAGCGCCACACAAGACAAGTTCAACATCTTCTTAAATAAGCTGCTTGCGCTGATGCCTCGCGGTACTATGAAGTCGACGATCATCACCATAGGCTTCACGATTCAGTGGCATTTGAATTATCCAGAAGACCGCGTGGGTATCGACTCCGAAACCTTTACTAAAAGCAA
>ERZ869925.1321-NODE-1321-length-11601-cov-3.719124_pt1 | contig 11601 bp, 13 predicted proteins | sample MGYA00579311_ERZ869925 | MGnify/ENA primary metagenome ERZ869925 (study PRJEB32216, sample SAMN09231817) | wastewater metagenome | place: USA: Maryland | collected 2016-07-30 | study: EMG produced TPA metagenomics assembly of the PRJNA472060 data set (Reclaimed...
AGTGGTGCGATACTGGTGTTCATGCTAATGCTAAGTGCGAATATAATTTTACAATTAATACATGGATAAAAATAAATCAGGAAGTGTTCAGATCGATATTGAGGGTGTAACCATCGTGTTTAACAATCCAGGAAAATACACTATGAAGATTAAAAAATTCAATAGAGTAAAACATTTCTTAGGTTGGTTATTCAGATATTGCCCTTATGGTGGAACATGCCCTCCACATCATCCATTCAAACAATCTCTCCATGAATCTATTATGGATAATGGAGTTGAGATAAATAAAATACTTGCTGGTGGTGGATGTTAAAAAACAAACAAAATTTACATGTCAAAACAAGAAGTTACATCACAGAAAAAAATCGCTAAAGCAGCCGCTAAACTCTACCGAAAGGAAATGAGAAAAGAAGCTGAAACGCTGGGGAGAGAACTCGGCAAAACAATGGGTAATGCCATGAAGCCGAAACCAAAATATATTCCCTGGAAACTTTGGCTTTGGGGGTTAAGCTTTTTTATCAGAATAGAGGGATGATAAAAATGAGGTTACTTTGGTAGAGGGGGTATGAACTGTAATAGATCGTTACAGGTAGATACCAACATTAGGAGATGATCAACTTAATGCCCTCTCCATCAAAGTAATCTCATCATCCATGCCAGAAGATCAAAACCAGGAAAACCTGGAAGATCTAATGGAGGATCTAATAATAAAACCTCAGCCAGCCAAAGTGAGGAATTATTATAGAACTCCAGCGTATGTAGTTAGAGCTATGTATAGGATGTATTGCCAAGGCCCTGAGGGTCGGCCATGCACACTAAAAGAAGTTGGGTTGGCCTACAGAATGAAATACCAGAATGTTCAAGCTCTCTTCAAAAGGAGAGGATATAAAATTAGATCTACTGGATTTATTATTCATAAGCCACTAACTAGGAAAAAGAGGAGAATAGAACCAGTGAAGCCACGGCCAAAAGTGGAGTTACTCCCCTCCCCTACTGAGATAGCTGTGATGATTGCATGGGAGAATAGAGGGAAAAAGAAGAAAACGGGGGATAGGGGAGTGTTATCTGATACAATAAAACAATGATTAAAGATCCATATGCACCACCAGCAGTAGAGAGCCATATACCAGATTATGATGTGGGTGATTTACCATTGGAGGTCATTGAGGATGTTGAGGATTTCAGTGAATCCGCACAAACCGCACAGTTATCAGGGGTTGAAGAAAATTGGGGAGAAGATCTGTGGATAGCTGAGGCCCTGGCCAAAGTGAAAGTATTTGATACTATCTCCCTGGTTGCAAATGGAGCTGAGAGAAAAGAGCAGATGCGTACTGAGAATGCAAAGAAAAGATTCCTAGATGCCTACTCTAAAAATCTTGGCTCTATTGAAAAGTCATGTGCAGCTGCTGATGTTGGGAGGCGAACTTATTATGATTGGTTAAAAGCAGATCCACAATTCAGATTGGATGTTTATAACTTGGAGGAATACCTGTGTGATATTGTTGAGGATAAATTAAAAAACTTAATGGAAAAAGAAGATGGATCATCGCTTCGATATTTCCTGGATAGAAGATCTCCAAAATATAAACCAAAGAGTGAGCATGAACATGTGATCGCTGGTGTTAGAACTTTTGAACATTTGTTATATGAAGTAGCACAGAAAAGAAAATTGTTAAATGCAACAGTGGTTGATGTTGCAAAGGATGAACCAAAAAAAATAGAAGATGCCAGTAGAACAGATTAAGGATCTTATACAAAGTGCTGATGCAAATGAATCTAGTGATGTTCAATCATTCCAATTTAATGATTTAACTCTATTGGATTTATTGCCAACTAATGACGAGATCAAATCTACTTTTTCCATTCGTAATAAGCGTGGCCAGAAAGTACCATATGTACCGAATGCATCTCAGCTCTACTATAGGCAAAGAAAAACCAGAAGAAATTTAATTCTCAAAGGTAGACAACAGGGCCTCTCAAAAGAAATCGATGCAGATCAGTTAGCTGATTGTATCAAGAAATCCACCAATGCAGTTGTAGTGAGCCATGAATCGGAAGCTACAAAGCGTTTGTTTGCTGCTGTTAGATACTATGTGGATAACATGGAAGTGAAGCCAACTGTTTCGATTGATTCAAACAGAGAGATGAAATTTCCACTCATGGGGTCAAACTATTTCGTGGGTACTGCTGGCCAGAGAGCATTCGGCCGTGGTGATACAATCGATCGTGCTCACTTATCCGAAGCTGCATTCTATCCAGATCTGGAAGTGATCCTGGCTGGTATTACTGAGGCCTGTGAATATGGCCAGATCGATATTGAAACCACTCCGAATGGCCGTGAGCACTTCTATGATCAATGGGTAAAAGCCAAAGCTGGCCTATCCCCTTATACATGTATTTTCATACCCTGGTTTATCCATGAGGAGTATGATATTACACAGCTCACTGATAAAGAAAAACAAGGCCTCTCAGCTAATGTACAGGCCCTGTTTAGCATGCCAGATGATGAGTTTGATTGGACTGAGGAGGAGATGAATTTGTACAAGAGAGTGAAGCATGAATGGGATATTGAACTTACTATTGGCCAACTGAAATGGAGGAGGTATAAAATTTGGGATAAAGGGGAATTGTTTTTCCAAGAATATCCAGAGGATGATGTTACTTGTTTCTTGCAAGCTGGCCGTGCTGTGTTCAAGAGTTTAAAGATAGATCCAACACTTAAAATTCCATTGGCTGATCCAGAGAAGATGAGCCAGGTGGATAGAGATCGTTTGATGGGTAGTGTGAATCAGTATGGTAAAAAGGTGAGGCCAAAGAGTTTGTTTGCTGGTATAGATCCAGCTGAGGGTACTCCAACTGGAGATGCTCATGTGTTTACTGTGATCGAAGCCAACTCTCCACATCATCCAGAGAATGGAGCAGTGGTGATTTATGAGTTACATAGCAATGAACCTATCAATGTATTCCTGGAGAAAGTAAAGAAGATCATGGATAACTTTGATATTATTCTAGGGATTGAAAAACAAGGTGTTGGTGTAGCCATGGTAAACAAAGCTATTGAGCTGGAGATTCCATTTGAGGAGTGGAATACTACTGGTACATCACGGCCAATCATGATCTCAGATCTAGAGGAAGCATATAGAAAAGAAACTTTGATCGAAACATATTCAGAAGCTGAGGGTGAAGCAAGAGATATGATCTACAACAAACAGAATAGAGCTGAGCATCCAAGTGGAAAGCATGACGATAGAGTTTTTGGTAGATGTATTGCACTGCAAATGTTGAATAGGCCTCAACCTGGAATAAGTTTTTAATTTTCTAGTGATATACTAATAACCATGAATCAATCTTCAAAACAAACTAGCGTATTTAGTAAAATATTAGAAGTTGCAAAAAAGTTTTTCACAGTACCAACTATATCTGGTGGCTTCTCAATTTTCTCTGGTGAATCATGGGATCAATCATTCAGCAAAACAAAAGCAATGGGGATGTATGGCCGATCAGTTTATGTATACGCTTGTGTTTCAAAGATTGCACAGAAAACTGCTAGTATAGATTGGCAATTTTACAGAATTAAAAACAAAGGTGGGGATAAGCAAGAGGTGTTTATTCATGAGGCCATCGATCTTTTATATAAACCGAATCCATTTCAAACAAAGGGAGAATTCTTTGAGAGATATGTGATCAATAAAAAACTATCTGGTGAGGCATTTGTTTTGAAGATTCGCAAGAATGGGCCAGGATCTAAAGTGGTGGAAATGTGGAACTTGAGGCCTGATAGAGTTACAATCGTCAAAGATAAAGATCTCTACATTAGAGGTTTTGAATTTAATACATCAAATGGAACAGTTTTATTCGATCCAGCAGATATAATCTATGATTCTCAGCCGAATCCCCTAGATGAATTCAGTGGAATGAGTGCTCTTTTTGCTGCTAATACTCGTGTGGAAACTGAGTTAAATGCAGTAACATACCAAAGAAACTTTTTCCAAAACTCAGCACGGCCTGATTTCATACTGAAAACTACTAACAGAGTTACCAATGCTCAAAAAGAAGATATTCGTGATTCATGGGAGAAGAGGCACAAGGGAGCTTTGGCATCTGGTAGAGGTGCATTCCTAGAGGGTGGAATGGAATATCAGCAAATCTCTATCTCACAAAGAGAGATGGATTACATCGAGAGTTTGAAAATGACTAGAGATGATATTCTAACTGCATTCGGTGTACCAAAACCTATCGTTGCTATTACTGATGATGTGAACTTGGCCAATGCTCAAACAGCTATGGAAATCTTTATCTCAGAAACTATCGTGCCAGAGATCAAAAGATTAACTGAGAGATTGAATGAGGATCTTATAGGCCCTGAGTTTGGGGATGTTTTCTATATTGATTTCATCGATCCAACTCCAAAGAATATAAAAGAGAAATCTGAAATACAACAGATACAGATACAATCAGGAGTGCTACTTATCAATGAAGCCAGAGAGGAATTAGGATTAGATCCACTTGCTGGAGGTGATACTTTGTATCAGCCAATTTCAAACATTGCTGTTGGTGGCCGTACTACTCCAACTCAGAAAACTATCAAAGGTAATCCACTTACTATTTTTAGAGGTAGATCTAAGGCGTTAAAATTCCTGGAGGTTAGAGAGGAAGTTATGAAGCACATAGAGAGAGAAGCAGCAAAGAAAGTTGGAATCGCTGCTCAGAGTGTAGTGAATAAGATGGAGAGAAAAGATGTTCGCAAGATTGTACCAGAGGAAATAAGGTTGGCATGGGCCGATACGATCAACAAAGCTATAGATAATAAAAGTGATAGCTATAAGAAATCGATCAACAATTATGCTGAGGATCAAATGGCCAGAGTGATTTCAGAATTGAAGAGCGATAAATCTTTTGCATCGAAAGCTCTCAAAGGATTGTTTGATCTAACAAAAGAAAATAAATTGTTTGCTGAGATTTCAATTCCATTCATTACTGAATTTGTTGTATCAGCTGGTAAGGAAGCACTGCAAAGTATCACTCCACAAAATGAATTTGATGTAACAGAATCAATCCAGAAGTACATTAAGGAGAGAGCTAAGATCATTGCAAAGCAGATTAACGATACAACTCTCGATAAACTTTCATCAACTCTAGCAGAGGGTATAGATGCTGGAGAGGGAATCGCTGATTTAACCAAAAGAGTTGAGGGAGTTTATTCTGAATACCCTACTTACAGAGCTGAAACTATCGCTCGAACTGAAACTACAGCAGCGAATAATAAAGGATTTACAGAGGGATATAGGCAATCTGGTGTAGCAAATGCTAAGGAATGGATCGCAACTAATGATTCTAGAACTCGTGATAGCCATTCACATGCTGATGGTGAGGTAGTAAAGTTGGATGATTCGTTTTCAAATGGATTGGATTACCCTGGTGATCCATCTGCTGATCCAGCTGAAACGATAAATTGCCGATGTGTACTAGCACCAGCGTGGAAAGAATAATTTACAAAATATTTAATGTTATACTAAATCTATGAATAAAAATTCACAAGCGAAGCAAGAGGAAAAAAAATTAGCTCAATCATTTCAAACAAAAGAAATCGATCGTGAAAATTTTACTATGCGATTTGTGATGTCTACTCCAGAGATCGATAGACATGGGGAAATCATCAATCAAAATGGATGGGATTTTGGGCCATTCCTAAAAAATCCAGTTGTATTGTGGGGGCATGATCAATCACAGCCAGCAGTTGGAAAAGTTATTTCAATAGAAAAAATAAATGGAAATGTTGAGGGTGTTGTAAAGTTTGCAGCAAATGAAAATCCACAAGCTAAGATTCTTTTTGATCTATATGCTGAGGGATTCATGGCTGCTGTATCTGTTGGCTTCATGAACTTGAAGTGGATGTATGATGAAGTTCTAGATGTGATCACTCTTTTAGAAAACCAACTATTTGAATTGTCATTAGTGAATGTACCAGCAAATGCATCAGCATTATCTAAGGCCGTTGAAAAAGGAATTGATATTTCTAAGTTAGGAATACAAGTTGAGAATGTAAAAACAGAAGATAAATTCAAGAATCTGGGCACAAAAGTTGAAGTTAAAACTACTGATGAAGAGGAGGAAGTAGAAGATGAGGATGAAGAAGAAGAGATCGATGAGGATGAATCTGATGAGGGAGATGAAACTTCCTCTGAGGAGGAGGTCAAATCGGCTCTTAAAACTCTCTTCAAGAGTGATAAGGCAGTTATCAAAGCATCCGTAAAGGAGTTGGAAAATCACCTAAACGATGCTGGAGTAGAGAAACCACAAGTTTCATCTACTGAAAAACGATATTCCAACAAGCACATCAATCGGCTTGTTGCTTCTCTGTTGGGATCTAAAACGAAACCCACAGATATTACTAAATAATAATTTAATAAAATAACTTATGTTAAAACTTAAAGATGTTCTAGCAAAGGAAGTATCAGCATTAACTGCTGAGGAAAAAACTTTCGTTGCAGATAACTGGGATTGTCTAAATGACGAGATCAGATCAAAGTTTGCTGAGTGTGCACCAAAGAATGCTGATGGAACAATCGATGAGAAATCATTGAAAGATTTAATTTCATCTGCTTCTCGTGAAAACTTGGATTCAACTGTTGATGAAATTAGTAAAGCTCTATTAAACAAATTCAAATCTAATCTTGATACAATGAGAGGTGGATCATTGAATGTTGATGAGCAAAAGAAACTTGATCTGAAAGCGAATAATGAACTTACTCGTAAATTCCTACAAGCTGTACATGGTGGAGATGCTAAAACTGCAAAACAGTTAGGCATGAAAGCTATCGATACAACTGAGGATGGATCAGGTGCAGATGCTGGATACTTAATTCCAGAGCCATTGGCTAACGAAATTCTTCGTGTAGTACCAACTGGATATGGAAGAGCAAAGCAACTTTTTGGGTACAACCTACTTACAGTTGGTAACTCAAAGAGAATCACTGCTCTAGGATCTACTCTATCTGTATTCTGGACTGATGAGGGTGAAAAGAAATCAGCTTCTCAACCATCTTTTGACATCGTTACACTAACACTTAAGAAATTAGCTGTTATCGTACCAATGACTGAGGAAGTTATGGAAGATGCTGGTGTTGATCTAACTAAGTTGGTAGCTGAACTTATCGTTGAAGCTATTGACAAAGAAGTGGATCTACAATTCTTCATGGGTGATGGTACTGTATGGACTGGAATCTTCAAGGATACTTCTATTGCTTATGTTGAATTGGCATCTACAAAAACAGCTGCTGATCTTAGGCCAGAAAATGTTATCGCTCTTGCTGATGCAATCCAAGATTCACCAAACAATCGTTACATAATGTCAAGAAGTATGCTAACTAAAGTTAGAACTCTAAGACAAAATGCTGATGGTACTGGTGATTACTTGTACAATCCATTAGCTGGTGATTCAGCGTGGGGTACTCTAAATGGTAAACCACTTGAAATCGTTGAAGCTGCACCATCTTATACTTCTGCAACATCTACTGGCCGAAAGCCAATCATGATGTATGGAGATTTCAAAGTTGGAGTTGCATATGGTGAAAAGTCAGATGTAAGAATTAAACTTCTTGATCAAGCTACTATCACTGATACTGATGGAGAAACTGTACTTAACTTAGCTGAACAAGACATGGTGGGAATCCGTGCTGTAAAGCGTGTTGGTATGAAAGTTACTCTACCAGGAGCAATGGTGCGTTTGGTTACTGCGAACTCATAATATTTTGGGATCTCACTCACATCCTTTCGAGGGTGTGCGATGAGATCCTAAAGTAAATTACTAACCTAATACAAAAAAATATATATTTTTATGTCAGTAGATAAAGAAAAATTCTTGAAAAGTAGAACAATCACTGTAACCTCAGCTCAAATCAAAGCTATCGTTGCAACTGATGTTACTCTTATTGAAGCACCTGGAGCTGGAAAAGCTATCGTGCCTGTATATGCAATATTAACTAACAAGTTCAATACAACTGCATACGCATGGGCGAACACTGATCACACTCTAGGATTCAATCTAGGTGGTATTGCAGCAGCTAACGATGCTGGAGCACAAGCTCTAGTTGAAGCAGCTTCAAGATTATCTGTTTTGTGGAGTGCAGCTGCTCAAGCTACACTTGCAGAAAACACAGCATTGCTATTGCAAGCTGGTGGAACTGGTGAACCTACAACTGGAGATGGTACTATCGAAATCGAAGTATTCTACTATGTTGCAGATGTAACTGGATCAGAAGATTAATCATCTTGTGTGCCACTCTGAACCTAATCTATTTTAGGTTCAGGCCTGGCCTCCAAGGTCAAAGCATTATTAAAATAAATTAACAAAATATACAAATTATATGACGGCAACATTCGAGATATGCGAAACTAACACAGTTTCAGTTACAATATCACACAATATTTCCGATACAGATATGGGAAGTGCTGATTCAGCAACAGTTGATCCAGTAGCTAATCCTATCACTCCAGGTTCTAACTCTTTTGAGAAGTGGCAAAGAATCCATGTTACAGCGATGGGTGGATCAAGTAAAATTGATAACCTACAGGTATGGCGAACAGGTGCTTTGGGTGCGAATGCAACTCACTTAACGAATGCTCGTACATCATCATATGGTGGTGCACCTACATACGCTACTCCAACTGCATCGAACTCATCAGTGGCAACTCAAACAATGCCATCATCTGATCCTGGTGCTGCTAACCTTGGAATCGGTGGATCACTTACAGGTAACTTAACAGCTACTGGATATTCTGATTACCTTGTGCATCAAATTCAAACTACAGGATCTGCTACAACTGGTACTACAACTACCATGAATTATCAATACGATGAAACTGCATAAAAAATAAATCTATGGAAAAAAGAAAATTACAAAGAGCTGGACTTTCAACTGCAACACTAGATCCTAAACATATCTGTGGGGTATGTGAGCAAGCATTTAACTCAGAGGATGAATATAATACTCATGTGTGCCCTAACACTAATTTTCAACCTACTCAAATAGAACATCAAGATGCTCTAACTGGTGGGAGATTTTCTGCTATATCCAAAGCTGCATTGGAGAGGGGAGCAAAAAGAGAGGGAGAAGATGAGCATCCAGCCAGTAAAAACGGCTAAATTATAAGTATTAATCGGCAACTCAATGCCAAAATAAATCAATTCAATGAATCCAAAATACAAATTTACTGATCCTGAAACACAGGAAGTTATAGAAATAGCACCAGAACGATGGGTTTGGGGTGTAGTTTATAGGCCAACAGAGGCACAATTAGAGCGATCTGTTATCGAAACTGAGAAGAGAAACAAGGTTCTACAAGAGGAACTGGATCTTAGATTAGCCAAGATGAAAGCTGATGGAGCTGCTCAAAAGGATATGGATATTCTCCAGGGAGAGTACGAACTCACTATGGATAAACCAGCTGGACTGGAGAGAGATGAACTTCACCAATTCGGTGATGATGGAATATTTCATCGTGTTGGAGAGATCGATCAAGATAGAATCGAAGTGGCCTCACTTTATTTTTATGATGATTACTCAATGAAAAAAAGAATCGATATTCCCTTTCGGCCAGGAATGAAATTGGTGCATAAATATAGAAACATTCGGCCAGCTGGCCATAAAGATTTTATTAAGATCTATATGTTCGGATTTAAATACGAGGGTACACATTCCCTATTCTTTGTGTTGCCTGATGATCGCATTGTTATATCCCCTGATGATCAGGTGGATCTAACTAATTGGGATCTCATAAATAAATAACATGCCTAGATACTTCGCTCAAATTGAAGATGGAATTGTAAAACAAGTTATCGTTGCTGATACTATTTTGTTTTGCATCCAAACATTTGGGGGAGAATGGGTGGAAACTTTTCAAGATGATGCAGATAAAAACTATGCTGGCCCTGGTCACACATATCATGCTGAGGATAAAAACTTTTCTATACCGAAGCCACACAAGGGCTGGAGTTTAGATGCAAAGAAACGCTGGCAACCACCAGCTGGAAAAATACGGCCAGAATTTCTGGGTAAATTTGCACCAAAGTGGAATGATGATATTTTGGATTGGGAGTATCTGGATAACAAAACAGGAAAGGTCGCAAAAGTTGCCAAGATCTTAAAAGATATTAGAGATGGCAAAGTAAATCCAAACGATTAAGTATATGGCAACAATGGATTATAGAATGATGGCTGGTGGTGGAGGTGGAGGATACGCTGGATCTGGTGGAGGAGGTGGAGGTGGAGGAGGTGGAGGGCACATAAAAAAGACGGCTCAATCTGTAACTGCTGGAACATATGCAATCGTTATTGGTGCTGGAGGGCCTGGTACAACTGGAGGAACTGGCTCTGCAACTAATGGTAGCAATACTACTTTCAATGGTGATACTGCTGTTGGAGGTGGTGCAGCTGGCCACGCTTTTGGAGTTGCTGGATCAAATGGTGGATCAGGAGGAGGAACTGCATATCAGGGTGGAAATGGTGGAACTGGAACGGCTACACAAGGTAATAATGGAGGTAAAGGATCTCAGCTAAATTCCCCATTCGGTGGAGCTGGAGGAGGTGGTGCGAATGCAGCAGCATCTAACCTTGGAAACTCTTCAAATGGAGGGGCTGGAGGGGCTGGAATTGCTGATTCAATCACTGGTTCATCTGTTACCTTAGGTGGAGGAGGTGGAGGTGGATCTCGTAGTGCTGGTGGATCTGGTGGAGCTGGTGGTGGAGGTAATGGATCAGGATCTGGTGCTGGATCAAATGGTACTGCAAACACTGGTGGAGGAGGAGGTGGATCTCGTGATGCTTCTAACTCAGGAAATGGTGGATCTGGCCAGGTAGTAGTAAAACTTTTAACAGCTGATTGGACTTCAATCACTGGTGGATCACAAGCTACAAGTGGATCTTATACTATCGTTACTTTCAACTCATCTGGAAACTTAATTCTAGCTGCTGGCCCTACAGCTTATACAATCACAAAGAGTTTGAAATACTGTGTAACTACTGCTACAACGATAACTAAATCTTTGAAATATGCAGTGCTAACATCTGTTTCAGCTATTACTAAATCATTAAAATATTGTTTAACAATTACTCCATCTACCATAACCAAAAGCTTGAAGTATGCAGTAAATATTACTCCAGCTACTATCACTAAATCTTTGCAGTATCTGGTGCGAACTTCCCCATCGATCACAAAGAGTTTGATCTATACAGTAATAGCAGCAAGTACAATAACTAAATCTTTGAAATACACAGTTGTAACTACAGCCAGCACGATTACAAAGAGTTTAAAATATACAATCACAATTTCACAATCAGCCATCACTAAATCCCTGGCTTACTTTGTAGTTACTCCAACTACTATTCAGAAGTCATTAAAATATGCAGTTACTGTTGCACAATCTGCTATTACAAAGTCATTAAAATATACTGTAGTGGCCACGGCTTCTACTATTCAAAAGAGTTTGAAATATACAGTAACCATTGTAGCTGCAACTATTCAAAAAACTCTTAAATATACCATTGTTATAACTGCAAGTACGATCACAAAGCAGTTAATTTATAGTATCAAAACCAATCC
>ERZ869925.1323-NODE-1323-length-11590-cov-21.373212_pt1 | contig 11590 bp, 14 predicted proteins | sample MGYA00579311_ERZ869925 | MGnify/ENA primary metagenome ERZ869925 (study PRJEB32216, sample SAMN09231817) | wastewater metagenome | place: USA: Maryland | collected 2016-07-30 | study: EMG produced TPA metagenomics assembly of the PRJNA472060 data set (Reclaimed...
ATGTATTAGCTACTACGATTCATGAAACTGCAGGTTCAGCCAAGCCTGTTCGTGAGTATGGTGGAGAGGCATATCTAAAAAGTAAAAAATATTACCCTTACGTTGGTATGGGGTATGTTCAACTGACTTGGGATTATAACTACAAAAAGGCCAGTGAGGCTTTAGGTGTAGACTTCTTAAAAACTCCCAGATTGCTTTTAGAATCACGGTACGCTGCTCCTATTATTGTTATCGGCATGAGAGACGGTTGGTTCACGAATAAGAAACTTTCAGATTATATCACGTTGAAAATTTCCGACTTTGTGTCTGCTAGGAAAATTGTAAACGGAAGAGATAAGGCTGAGCTAATAGCGGGTTATGCTAAGGAGTACGATAAACTCCTTAAAGACTTAGGGTACGGTGAACAAATGCCCGTAATCCTGCCTAGCAAGCCCGTACAGCCGCTTCCTGATGATCCGGGTGTATTACCCTCGGAAACACCTAAACCTTCTGTACGAGCCTCTAATCCCTTTTTAGACCTAATCCTTAAATTACTCTCCTTTTTTACACGGAGGAAATAATGAAATTCTTTAAAAGACTAATCGGTGGTGCATACAACAAGGCATTAGTCCCAGTATTCATGTGTGCTATCTATCTTGTTAACCGTAAGTATGGAATTGAACTCCCACTAAGTGAGGATAACGTAGCGATAATCGTAGCAGCTGTCACTTCTGCTGTCACATATCAAGTACGAAATCATCCGGTGGAGTAATGTTTAAATTTCTACTAAGCCTGATTAATCCATTAGAAAGGATTTCTTCAGATTTAAAGGATGCTTACACAGCTAAACTAAATGCAGGGACTGACAAAGAAAGAATTGCAGCAGATGAGCGAATATCAACTCTTGAAGCTAGAAAGCAAATTGTACTGGCTTCCTCAACTAATCCTGTTGGGAGATGGGTTTGCGCCCTTTATGCTACTCCTTTTATCGTATATAATGCTAAGGTAATAGTCTGGGATAAAGTACTAGGGTTAGGTGTTACTGATAATCTATCTCCTGATTTCTGGTATATTTCCGGTATAGTACTTGGTGGTTATTTTATAGATAGTGCAGTCAAACGATTCACGGGGCGATAATGGAAAACAAAAGTAATCAGGACAATCAAGATGAAGTGATTACAGTAAGACTTCCTCGGAAAGACTATGAGATGCTGCGTCAGATGATAAACCGAGAAGAAGTTTATAGTTGGCTGACTTCCAAGTTAAGAGCATCTTGGGTATGGATTGTGGCTGGTGGAGTTCTTTCACTCATTTTAATCTGGAAAGACATAAGGAATTAAATAATGGCAGGATTAACTTGGGAAGAAGTCCAAAATATATATAAGACACAAGCAGGGTGGGACTTCAGTAAAATAGACCAAAATGCTTTACAAAGCGCTCAATACTGGATTGGTAAAGACCCTGCATTACTTATGCAATCTTTACCGAAGACACCTACAAAACCTACTGATCCGAAGAAGCCTACTGCTCCTTTACCTAAGGTCCAGACTAGTGTTGTTCCAGGACCGACTGATCCTAAGTTAAATCAAATTAACATTGCTGATTGGTCTGGTAAAGTCGCTATTGATCCTTCTCTGGGTTTTAGACGAGATGATCCTAAGACGAAGAACGTAAACGAAAGTATGTTCTTGTCGGATCATGTTCCTACGATAAATCCAAATCAAAGCGGGACAGTCCTAAATCCCAACGATCCGAAGTATAAGATGAATCCTACTGGGGTTCAGGCGAGTACTACGACGGTAAATGATACAGCTCAGGTATCTAAAGTAGCTCCTAAGACTGCCCAAGGGTACACAGCCGACACTACAGCTGCTAAGGTAGCTCAACAGGATATGACAGCTGCTCTAGGTCAGGTCGATCCTAGAGCTACTGTACAGGCACCTCAGATTGATATGAAGGGGACTGCGACAGGGACTAACGAAGACGGTTCTGTAAACTACACTGGGCAGGCTCTTCAGGATTACGCTACGCAGGATTTGAACACTGTTAATCCTAAGGCGACTGTAAAGGGTCAGCTAGAAGAATTACAATCTGAGTTCGTAGGACCTAACGGTGAGCCGAAGATTCCTACATGGGCTGCAGGGGCAGCTCGATCAGTTTCCAGGATTGCTGCATTCAAAGGTATGACAGGTACAGCAGCTACTGCTGCTATGGCACAGGCTTTACACGAAGCTTCGATCACTGTAGCTAACCAAGATGCTCAATTCTTTCAGACACTTACACTTCAAAATCTAAATAACAAACAAGCTAGTACGATTAACCGTGCTAACGTCCTTGCTAAGATGGATCAGGTTAACGCTGATAACCGTCTGGCAGCTGCTATCCAGAACTCTAAGAACTTTATGGATATGGACTTAGCTAATCTAAATAACGAACAGCAATCTCGCGTTCTTAACACACAAAACCGCGTCCAGAGTATCCTCGAAGACGCTAAAGCGACTAACGCTGCGAGAATGTTCGGTGCAGAACAGAAAAATGATTTCGCTAAGTTCTACGATCAGCTAAACGAAGATATTCAAAAGCACAATACTTCTCAAGTGAACAGCATGAAGCAATTTAATGCTGGTGAGAAGAACGCTACTTCTAAGTTCAACGCCGATCTTGCTAACCAGCGCGAACAATTTTACAAGAACATGCAGTATAATATTGACATCTCTAATGCAAAGTGGAGACAGACGGTGACTCTCCAGAATGCACAGATGAAATTCGATGCTGCTGCTCTCGATGTAAAGAATATGGCTACGCTACAGCAAGAACAGCTGAATCAGATTTGGGATCGTTCAGATGCTCTCCTTGATTATCTGTGGAAAAGTACAGAGAATGAAAAAGATCGTCAGCTGAAACTTGCTACACAGAAACTACAGTTCAAGCAGGATGACAAAGAGGGTCTGGGTAAGCTATTCGGGACACTGTTTGGTGCTGGTGTCGATAAACTATTTAGTTTCTTATAAGGAAGAGTCATGACATTCGAAGAAGCATTCAAAATGATGGCGAAGAAGTATTTTCAAGGAGTTTCTCCTGAACAACTTAAAGGACCATCTGGTAAGAAACTGAAGTACAATAAGAAGTATTTCGATAGAGTCGCTAAAGACTACGAAATAAATCAAGAAGAAGATTTAGGACATCTGAAATAATGGATCAATTTGACGGACCAATTCCTGGTGAGAATTTTACATCAGATACTAAGAATTATCCTTGGCATCGCCCACCGCAACATACTGAGTTAGACGATGCTATCGAAGATGCTTACAAGACATTATTAGAAAAGAACGCATCTGTTTCAATTATAACACTCTTAGAACTAGGAGTTCCTGCTGTTCAGATTGCAGATATGTTTTGTACGTCAGGTATCGGCAAGGGCAAGTGGACAGTAGACTTTGCTTTGCTTATGGCTGGTCCAGTAACTCATATCATATATCTAATGGGAAAGAGTTATGGTGTTTCTGTTGATCTAGGTATCGATGATAATTTTAAAGCGCCTACTACAGCCTTCTTTAAAGAAGTTAAACAGGTAGATCGAATTAAGGCCGTAAAGAGTGCTCTTGGTATTCCAATCGAGCAGATTAAATCTCTCGCTGGTGATCAGGATGCTCCTAAGGATGTTTCTAAAGATTCGTCTTCTATGCCTCCGAAATCTTCTGGCGGATTTATGGGAGAGAAGCCAGCAGCTGCTGAAGAGCAATCAAGCTTTATGAATAGCATGGGAGGTTAACATGGGTTTTATGGCAGGTTTTGGAGACGCATTCGCGACTTCATTTGAAAACTCTCGTGATCGCCGTGCAAAGCGTGAAGAAGATGATTTCCGGTTGACTTTCGATGAATATACTAAGCGTCGAGACGAAAAAATGAAATATGATCGTGAGGATGCTAAGTATGCTAAACAAGCCGCTGGTATCGCTCAATTAGCAGGTGTTGATGATCCTAAGGCTGTGGCATGGTTTTATGACCAAATCAAAGCTGGTTTTGATCCCGATACTCTTTTAAAAGAGGCCAGAAAACCGGGTGCTAAATTTACTAGCACTGCATCGGAGACTGCTCCAAGTACTAAGGCCAAGCAGACAGAACTCCAACAGCAGATGTCTGGTTCTGGATTAGCTCCTGATCAACCAACAGTAGATACACAGACACCAGCGCCTGAAGAAAAAGGTGATTTCTGGTCGAAACTCTTTCCGGGACGAAAGTCACCTCAGGCAAGAGCTAAAGAACTGGCTGATGCTAATGTCGGTCGTATCGCTCAGGTGACCGGACAAGACCCGTCTGAAGTTCAAGGAGTTATGACTGGTGATTATCAGTCTCAGAATCTTTTTCCTGACTCTGGACAAGTTACTTTTACTCCGGGTCGTGACGAGGTTAAAGTTGTCGATAGACAAGAAGCTGTTTTCAAGCGAGATCATGCTACTGATCCTGTCGAGAGACAGTTATATGATGACATGGTTAAAGCTGCTGATGCAGAGATTGTTCGTAAGGCGCAAGCTGAAGCTGCTCCATTCGGAACACAAGTTTACGTTGCTACCGACAAAGATGGTCGCAGAGTTCAAGTCTCTGGAACCCTAAAAGACGGACAGGTTTATGGTCCCGATAATCAACCTTTAAGTGAAGATGCTCGCCCGATAACTGAAGCTGAAACTAAACTCAACGATGCTCTGGCTAGTAAGGCAGAAGATGCTCAGAAATTCAGAGCCACTGTGGCTAATACTGTTTCTCTATACAAAGAGGGTGGAGAGATTATCTCTCTGGCAGAACAAAATCCCATCGTTCTTACTGGCGTTGGAAGCGTAGCTGAAATTGCTGAAAGCCTTACGGCTGAAGGTAAAGCTGCTATGGAAGTCCTTTCACAAGCTGAAATGGGTTCTCCTGAGGCTGATAGCGCTGTATCTCGTCTAGAGAATATGCTTAAGAAAGCTGGTATTGCAAACATCGCAAATAATAAGAGCCTATTCGATACAAAGATTTTGACGATGGCTTATAGGGCTGCTGCAGCGGAAGGTCAAAAAGGTCAGGGAGCAAGTAATAAAGACTTCGAACGTGTCCTCGGGATTATCAATAGTTCTGGTGGTGATCCGAAGAAGTTCGCTACGAACCTATCTCAATATCTGGATAGTCTTCGTAAAGATTCAGATGACTCTAAGTTCCTTCCTTACAACCAACTTGTTGAAAACTACAAGAAAACTTTCGGTTATTCTCCCGAAGAACCTCTTGTAGGTGTAGACGAAGCTCTTTCTGCTAGTGAAGACCCGAATATCAAAAAGGTTCTTCAATATATCGATTCTCCACCTATAGCAGACGAAGCTGAAACACAGAGCAATCCTGCAGAAGAGAATTCTGAAGGTAGTCCTGCAGAAGGTAACCCTGAAGAACAGAATTTACCGGTGTTCAATTCACCAGCAGAAGTAGATGCTGCTATTCAAGCAGGGACTTTAAAGCCAGGTGATCAATTTAAGGTTCCGGGAGAGGCTGAACCTTTGACAGTTCCTTCGCAATCAAACCCAGATAGGGAGAAACAATAATGCCAGCTGCTGATCCTTGGGCTAAATTCAGACAATCTCATCCAGCCCCTGCTCCTCAAGAAGACCCTTGGAGCAAATATCGCGCCCCTAAGATGATGCAAAATACTAACCGTGAGGATTGGGCCACTCTGCCTGAACCTCACGATAACATGTTCGCTGGTATGGCTGACGAGGATGCTAAGATATATTACGATGCTTATACTCGTCATCCTGATACGCAAAAAGATGAACAGGGAAATCTTATTTACAAGGGTAAACCTGTTCCTCCGCCAGAGGGTAATAACTCTATTCTTGACATGGTATTATCTGGTGTTGAGACAGGATTAAATCCTCTTAAGACTGTCGCCAATGCTGCAGCAGAATATTCAGATTACATTCCTGATGCCATGTCAGACAGAGGATTTACTAAAGGTATCGCTGGTGGAACTTATAATGCTGCCAGAGATGCAGTGAAGACTGGTGTTGCTCTAGAAGAAAAACTAGGTCCTATCTCTTTTAAAGGGCAGACTAGGGCATTCGAAGATGCTACACCTAAATATAATCCAGAGGGATTTACGGAAGGTCTCGGTGAAATAACAGGACATACCGGAACAGGTATTATTCTGGGAAATAAAGCCACATCTGCTTTAGAAGCGGCAGGTGTTGGTCGTAGTATAGCAAGTAAAGTCGGAAAGTTCCTTCCGGGATTCCTTGGTAAAATTGCAAAATATGCGGCAGTAAAACCGACTATTCAAGGTACAGGTATCGCTGCTACTACAGATACTAATTCACCAACTTTATTTGTCGGAGATAATTCTGTTGCTAAGCATCTAGTAGGCTCTCCGTTAGTAGCAGGACTTGAGACTGCTAGTCAAGATGAAGCGCAAAACGTTATCAATAACAGACTGAATGTCCTAATGGATACTTGGTTTACTGTTATGCCTATCGATGCTGCTATTTCTATGGGTAGTGGTGCTTTAACGAAATCGGGCCTTTATAAATTAGTTATCCAACCAGCTAAAGTTCTTCTGTCTGATGAAGAAAAAATTAGACATGTGGCTAACGCTGAACTAGGACCCCTAGCAAGAATTCGTGAAGCTAATACCCCTGAAGAAGTTGCCGCTGTTAAGGCTGATCTTGAACGTACACTAAGCAATCCCGACAATCAGTATGTTAAATACGTGATGGGTGAAGAAGGCGTAGACGATGTAAATATCAAACTCGATCCTACGACTATAATGCAACAGGTAGCTAAAGAATCTGGTAGTGAAGCAGATGCAAGAACTGCAGAGCATTTTGTCCGGCAGAGAAATAAATTAATTCAAGAAGGTGGAGATTTAACAACTACGGCTTCTGAAGCTCCGGAAAAAGGACTACAAAAACTCTTAGGGCAATCCAGAGAGGCTTTTGGACAAGGTAATTCTGTTGAAAAAGGCGGTCGTATTATCCAAGATTCGACTATCAAAGAAGCTGATAATTTAAAAGCTCTTGGAGGTAAAGAGAGTTCGAAAGCGATAGACATCGCTGATGATATATCTGAGAAAGTTTATGGGGCAGATGTCCTCAGAACTAATCAGATGAATGAACGTTATGCGAAAATCCCACCCGATGCAATGGCAGACAGAGAGTCTTTCGATTCATTATATGCTGAAGCTGAAGATGTTCTTCCAAAGAAAATCAAGAAATTGGTCGATGCTTGGGATGGTAGTTTTCAGTATTTAAATAATGTAATCAAACCAAAATTAAGCCAGACTATTACTACTGCTTTTAAGAAAGGTGATGATATCACTGATCTTCAAGCGCTTCGTGATAACATCGATAATCATCAGTTAGATTATATTATCTCTAAAAGAAGCACTACAGGTCAATTCAAAAAATCTGAACAAGAAGCAGCTGATGCTGCGGCTGAAGCGAAGCGATATGCGAAAGATGAAGTTTATCCTTATCGCCAAGGACCTCTAGATGATATCAGAACAGTCAAAAAGTACAATATGGCCACTCGTCCTGATGAGGCTATTACTAAATCTAACCAATCTGTTCGAAGTGTAATCGAAGGCGATGAAGGCCAACGCAAATATCTTGAGAGGATGCGTGAGAGCCTTCAAACAGATGAAGGTGGACGTTCTGGAAAGTTGATTGAAGACTACAGAACTACAGCCGAAAAAGCTAAAAGTCTAAAAGATCAATCTGAAAAGCTTCTATCAAAGAGCAAATTCTTTAAAGACAAAGAACCAAAAGACAATCTTGATTCAGCTTTTGCTAAAGTCTATACAGACGAAGAAGGTCTGAAAGAAGTCAAGCAACTTCGTCAATTAAGTAAGAATGATCCGACAGTAGATAAAGCTCTAAAGAGTTCTTATTCTAAGAAATTAGACGAAGCTCTTTTCCCCGGCGCTCAAACTAATAGTGGTACAGGACAAGAAGCAATTACATCAGCAAATGCAAATAAAGAACATCTCATAAAAATAGGACGAGAAATCTTTAAAGATAAACCTGTATTCATGAATGCTATCGAAGACTTAGCAGATGTATCTAACAACATTAAAAAATCTCGTGCTGTGAAAGCTGCACCTGCTGGTGCCCCAGAGACGATCCAGAAGGAACTTTTATCAGCTGGTAAAGCTGCTATTAATGCTCAAGCTGGGCCTTTATCTCGTATAGGAACTAAAGAGAATATTATCTGGCGAGCCATCGTCAATATTTCTGGTACTGCTGGAGCTTTGAAATACATAAAAGATCAAGCTTTTGCTGATCCAGATAAGTTCGTTAAAATGCTGGAATCACTAAACCAAAAAGAAAAACTCAACGGTATGAGAACCGCATTTAAAATGCTTGTATCAGCTGGAGTTTATGGTGATGGTGATGAACAGAAGTTCGAAGATGATTTCTTCAAGTTAAATCCCGGAGAAGCTGGGAAAAAAGCTATGTACAAAATCAAGGATCAAATTCCTAAAGGAATGATTCGAAAAAGTATAGATAAGGCTGAAGAACTTGGAGTAAAAGGTTTTCAATTAGGAACTGATGCTGTAAAACAAACTAAGAAATTATTCTACGGTGATGAATCTAAAAACCCTAAGACCTCGGCTGAGCCTACAGGGAAATTCCCCGGTTTGGTCGAGAAAGGAAATATCGATCTAACTAAAAGAACTAAAGTCGATATGGGTGATGGTACTTATGGTACTGTATTCTCGGAATCTCGAGAAGAAGATGGTAAGGAAGTTCTTTATCCACGAATAGTGAATGGAAAGCTTTTATCTTCTGAAGAAGCTTGGAAACATTACAAAAAGACTGGAGAGCATCTAGGGAAATTTGATAACCCTGAAGATGCTGATGCTTATGCAGAAAAACTCCATGAAGCACAGGAAGAATATTACAAATAGAAAAGCCCCAAGGTAAATAAAAACCCGGAGAAACCTTAATTGGTCGCTCCGGGTTTCTTTTTGTCTAAATTTTAAGTAGTGTTTTCTGTTCTTCACGCCAAGCGGCTAACTGATCTGGTGTATAACTACTTCCGTTACCGACACCTTCTGGCATATCATCCATAAAGACATCGATGAAGACACCTTGTTCTTCACAGACTTTACGCTTAGGCTGTCCATCACAATAGATAATAGGAGTCTCATAATTATAAAAGAATTCTTCAGCATCAAGAATCGGGTCTAATTCAGCATGACGCATCGTAACAATGACTGTCTTATGTCCGTACTTACGTGCCAGAAGAATTAAATCCTTAAAGAAATCTTTATCTGCTGTAATAGTATTATCGTAATCAATAGCTATCTTCATTTGTTTATAAATCTTGTTTCTACCTCATGATCTCTGAATAGATACCAACAACAGTCGTCTTTACCTGTGTATTTGCTGTCAGGTATCCACTTAAGACGACCAACAGTAAGGATAGTCTCACAGTAAGGGAGGAATTCTTTCGCTTGTTTTGTGAACATCCATCCAGCATCAAATAGTAACCATGTTGGTTTTAATTTTCTAAAATGATCAATCATAGGATGTAGAAGATTACGAGACCAAGGGGGATTTGTAATAATCATATCTACGTCTTGTAAATCATTTTCATTAACTTCTAGAGCATCTTTTTTATCAATATCATTTGCTTGAGGATCGATATCTGATGCCCAAAGACAGTCAACATGATTAGAGAGATGAATTATTAGTGTCCCATCACCTGCACAAGGTTCTGCATAGTTTTCTACATTAGTTAATAGGTATGGAAGAAGAGGTTTCACAGCTTCGAATGGAGTTGGATAAAAATCCCTTTCTATTCGTTCGAAAGAACTTCGTTTACCCATCTACGAGAACATTCTGAAACTGTTGCTTTTGTTTATTTAAAGCAATTTCCTGTTCGATTTCAGTCTGAAGGAGGGCAAGAGCCCTCCAAGCTACTTTAGCTGAATGACGACATCCGTCAGTATCCATAGTACCTCGATCTGCTAAATGCCGAAGAATACAATCTGCATGATCTGTACTCTTTTCCTTAGCCCAATGTAATTCCTGACCGGGATTATGTTGATCATTTCCGATCTTTGAAATATAAGCTACTTCTGCTAAAGCATCTGGAAAGTAATCTAATAGACCTCTAGCCATCGGTCGATCTTTGCGTTCTTGTTTTGAAAGATTTGAAATATTACTCAGTTATGAATTCCTTTTCTAATTCTTCTTTAGGAATTTTTATATCGAATCCTCGAACTCTTAATTGAGCCATCGTCTTCCATTTTTTACCGTCAATTAATTCGATATCTTTTTTTAATTTCTGAAAATATTCATGAGAGAATCCAAGACTTCGATTCTCTCTGGGGACATTTGCTTCATCCATCACACGGGCTATTCGATTAATCAATTCCAAAGGAGATAGCATTAGACATCTAACTCCATTTGTGATTTAACGAATACAATGCCTGCTCGATATGCTCCAGAAGGCATCAGCTTGATTTCTAATTCGTGGACAACCCATTGGTCTGTATCTTCCCATGTAGCGAAATCTGTCACATGATTAGAAACCCAATCAGAAGCATCAAACCAATTAAAGAATGTATCTACGAACGATTTACTAACCTGTTTGTATTTCATTTGAATCTTTCATAAACTCTAGGAATTTATCAATTTCAGGAATTAATCCACTTTGTTTTACTTCTGTTTCGCAAGGACCGATCCATAGTAATTTTCTTGCTTCTTCAAGAAGATAAATAGCTCTTACTAACGGTGAAATTTCATTAAAATCAATCACGTAATATCCACTACTTCACATCCATCAGCACTACAAGCTAGACTTTGAATACCTGTAGTACTATCGATCTGCTCATAATAACTTAAATCACTCCAATGTATTTCTTTAGGCATTTTCTCTTTTAACTCCAAGTACTGTTCTTCTGAACACTCTTGATATGGCGCTTGTCTATACACATGATCAGAATGAGGGAAGAAAGAAACTCCTGATACAATATCAAAGTTTTTATATACCCATCCGCCTACTTCTGGCCATTCTTCTTCTTTGACAGTCACCGTAATACTGGGTTTATGCTCACACCATTCTTCTTGGACTTTCTTCCAGAACTCTAGTTGTTCGATAGCACTGAGGTCGTCTCGGACTCTCGCTTTATCAGGGGATTTGACAGGAAAATAGAATACCGTTGTTTGCTCTGGTTTATTAACTTCTGGTTCATTTGGAATACCTGCTTCTTTCATGAACTGAGTTAGAGGGTCTTTGTTATCTGCTCTTACTGAACGAATGTAATAAGCTGAATGACGAGGACGAATGCCAGAAGCACTATTAACCAATTGAGATACAGTGCCAGAAGGCTTGACACAAGTAGTAGCAGTACTGGGATTAATACCAAGTATACTAGCCCATTCCTTATTCGTCTCAACAGCAACTTGACGAAGTTTTTTAAGATCGATTTTTCCATTTACTAAGTCATCATTATCCATAATCCCTGTCATTGAAACACCAAGAAGACGCTCTTCTTCTGTGTTCTGTTGCCAAATCTTTCTCAGATATGGGAAATATGTAAGAGTACTTTGTAAAGTTCCGAGAATCGTTGCGAGCCTAACTT
>ERZ869925.1324-NODE-1324-length-11583-cov-4.731263_pt1 | contig 11583 bp, 16 predicted proteins | sample MGYA00579311_ERZ869925 | MGnify/ENA primary metagenome ERZ869925 (study PRJEB32216, sample SAMN09231817) | wastewater metagenome | place: USA: Maryland | collected 2016-07-30 | study: EMG produced TPA metagenomics assembly of the PRJNA472060 data set (Reclaimed...
AACGGTGCTAGCGTGAGGACAAAGGAGAGAAATTCAATGCAACCACCGCAGATTTACCAACGATCCAAGTTTCCACCGGCCGAGTGGCGTATTTCACGCCTTCCGTACCTGCGCCCGCGTGGGTGCTGTCGCTATCCGCGCTGGCGGGCGATTCGCTACTCGTAGCGGCGCGCTCCAGCGTGACTTCCTCGAGCGCGGCCCGCTCGGTGCTGGCGCAGTAGGCGGCCAGGGCAGGGAGTTGCTCGCGGGTGATGTGGAAAGCGGCGCAGATTTCGATGATGTCGGCTTCGGTCAGAGTTGGCATGTGTGTGTCCCTTTGGGCGGCGGGGTGATCTTTCCCGGATATCCCCGCCGCCCGGTGCAGGAGCCGATGTTGGCCGCTCAAGCTGATCCAAGTCTGACTTGGCTAAGGTAGTCAGGGCAGCAAAGTCAGCGGTCAACTGTTCGGTGTGTTAAGGCGCCGGTTACACTTTCCGGCTTCGCCGTGAACATGGTGTTTGTGCTGCGCTATTTTTGGAACACCAGCTCCGGTCGATGCAGCTTTGGCCGGGCGGGTGTTGCTGGCACCCCTGCCCATCCCGCCCGGCCCACCCAAAGAAGGAGATTGCTATGCGCCGCCTGGCGTGCAGACGACGCGGATAGCCTAAGGCTAGGCGAGTTCGGCGGACTTGGCCGTGAGTGATACGGTGACGGTGTCAGGCGCTTCGACGCTGGCGCGCTTGACGGCGGCGCGAATTTTCTTCGCGTTGTCCCTGCGCTGGGCGGCCCATTCACGCAGGATCGTTCGGAGCGCGGCCGAGTAGTTGTCCACGCCAGTGCGGGCCTTGTTGTCATTGGCCGCGTCGAGGATGATGTCCATGTCAGAGTCTGTGATGCTGAAAGCGCGGGTCTTGGGGCTGTCGTCAAGCATTTGGTTGTTCCTTTTTGCTAATTCATTCTCTACACAAGATAATACACTCTTTATTTATAAATGTCAATAGGCAAGTTATAATCTGACCATGAAAGAGAATTTTCAAGATTTTCTGCGTAAAACGCTGGATGAAAACGACTGGAGCTATAAACAGTTGGCAGAGCTTATTGGCGTTACGCAGGGGGCGGTGGGTACGTGGATACGCGGAACGTCACAACCAGACCCAAAGCAGGTGCGCGCCCTGGCTGAGTTGGCTAACGTTGACCCGGTAGAATTATTTGTGATGCTGGAATACTTGCCAGAGACGGCGAAGGAAAAAACGCCCATGCGCCCCATCGAAGCGCGTATCTTGCGTATGTTGCAACCACTCGACGAACTTATCCTCGACGCGATTGCCATTCAAATCAAAACAGTGCTTATTCCGCTGTTTGAAAAGCTCAAGGCAAAGGTAAATGAGTCAGAGAAAGATTCCAAGCGAATTCAAAATTGACCGGCTGAATGAGATTCGGGAATTGATGCGCCCGCTGAATGAAGAGTGTCTGGAGATGATCGAGCAATTCATTGTGAATTATCTGGATAATAGCGGCTCGCGAAAGTGGCGCGAAGTCAAAACGGCCAGCCGGCCCATTATTCTTGGACGACGGCATGGCAACCGGAGTGGGAAAACCGGGTACGATCTTTTGTCCAAAATCATCGGCGTCGCCGCCGTCGCCATCACCCTGGGCACGCTAGGATACGTGCCCCCCTATCTGGCGCATTTCGCGGCCGAGGCGCTGCCGGGCTCGGAAGTCATTGTGCATTACCTGGCTACCGGGTTCCAGATCGGGGCGCTGGTAGGCGCCAGTCAGCAAATCGTTGGAGTGTAGAGGCCACCTGCAAGGGTGGCCTTTTACTTTAAACTGGCAGAAATCTACTTAAGGAGTTTTCCATGAATTTCTCCAAACTGCCCCTGCACCAGAAACTCTTGGCGGGCCTGGCCGCGCTGGCGCTGGTGGTGTGCGGCTGTCCCACGGCCTTTTCTGCCATCGCGCCCGCCAAGGCGCCCAGCGCAACCGCCAGGATGCCCACGCTCGATCCGGGCGCCGTCACGCGTGCGGCCCGGGCTGTCGCCTCGCTCACAGCGCCGGCCACGGCGGCGCCTACCAACACGCCTGAGCCGACGGATACGCCTGAGCCGCAACCGACGGCGACTGAGCCGGAAAGCCTGCCCACGCAAACCCCCATGTCGGACGTTGGCGTTCCCGGCCTGCATCCGGCGGACGTGAAAACCATTTTGGAGCAGAAGGGGTTCACGTGCAGCGCGCTCAAGAAACCGGCGGAGGTCTATATCCGGGATTGCACGCTCGACAAGACGGTGATCGTCTACACCGTTTCAGTGTATGGCCGGACCGCCAGCACGGTTGACTCGGTTGAAGTCATGGCCAACCAACTGGCGTCTCCGACAGACGATCTGGTGGCGCCGATTTTTGGATTTATGGCGACGCTGCCCTATCAGAACGCGGAACCGGAGGCGGCCCGCGCCTGGGTGGAGACGAACCTGTTTAAACTGGGGGCAGGGAAGAAGCATTTGAGCGCTGAATTTGGCGGCGTGAAATTCGACCTGTATGGCGAGCCGTCGGCCAGGGCGCTGGATATTGGGATTGTAGACACCAGCGGAGCGAGTCAACTGGCGGTCGCTCCGACCATGGAGCCCACAGTTGCACCTATCCCCACGCAGGCGCCCCAAGCCCCCACGGCGGTGCCGGCCCCAACACAAGCGCCGCTGCCCACGCAGGCGCCTACGGCCGAGCCGGTGATCCAGCCCACCCAGGCGCCAACACTGGCGGCGGATCTGCCGCCGGTATCAGGCTCCACCGGGTGCTGCAAGCATTGCAACCCGGCGAAGAGCAAGCCGTGCGGAGACAGTTGCATCGCTCTGGACAAGAACTGCACCAAGGGGCCGGGCTGTGCGTGCTCACCCTAGCCAAATAAAAAAGCGCGCCTCGCCATGAGACGCGCCTGGCCAGCCATGCCTAGCCGGCCGTCAGGGACCACCGCACCGAGAATACCACCGTCGGCGCCAAGATCAAAGCGGACCAACTGGTCCGCTTTTTGCTACCCCTTCCCGTCTTGAAAATACCCTGCGATTTTACTTTAAACTACCCTGGGTACTTTAGGTAGTTTCCGCAGTTTGCGGAGAAGGGCTTTTCAACTCCACCACTCTCGCCACCAGCGCATCGTGCAGCTCGCGAATCGTCTCATAATCCCCTATCAGGTACGACCCGCCCCCCTTGCGCCCCTTCTGGGTGTACACCCGGTTATCCGCCTTCAGCGCGTCAATCACCGGCTGCCGGTCCCCGTTTGAGCCCGTCTCGCTGGCGGCCGGCAGGCGCTGCGCATCCCAGCCCACCAGCTCCGCACACTCCCGCAGATAGTCCACCGCCTGCTGCGACAGGGGGGTGAGCTTTACCACGTCGTCAATGCGCTTCCCGCCGTTCACCATCCGGCGAAACGTGGGCAAGGGCGGCAATGGCTGGCCGTCTTGCAGGTTCCCGCCCTGCATGGCCACGATCTGCACGCCGCCCTCGGTGGTGCTCACGATATTCCCCCCCACTTGAAAATGCCGCATCCGTTCGGCCTCGGCCTGGGCCATAATCTCAGTCGCCCGGGCATCGGCACGCGCCCTAATTTGCTCCGCCTTGGCCTGCGCCTCGATGCGGTTAGCGGTGGCGCCAAAGATCATCGCCGCCCCCACCAGGATAATGATGCCCAGCAGGCCCACGAACCCGATGCCGCCATACGTCTGCGTATCAGCCACCAGCGCGGCCCGGGCGGTGGAGGTAGCGTCCGGCGTGGCAGTGCGGGTCGGGGCGGGCGTCCAAGTTGGCACGGGCGTGCCGGTGGGGATCTGCGTCGCGGTGGGGGTGAGCGCTTGCAGCGTGGCAGAGTCGGCCGCGGCCTGGAGGGTGGACTGCCGGCGCGCATCTTCCAGCCGCAGGGCGTCAATCTCAGCCTGGAGCGCCCGTTGCGTCTCGGCCTGTTGCTCCGAGGCCACGTTGGCCACCGCCGTGGCGTTGCCGCCCGCGACGATGGCCGTGGCGGAGTAGTTGGGCGAGGCGGTGGCGTCGCAGGCGCAGAGCAGTACTACCGGCAGTATCAGCCAGAGGCTAGGTTTCATGCTGCCTCCAGTTGCGGGCGGTGCGCTCGGAGACGCCGTAAGCGGCCACAATCTCAACGACTGAAAGTTCCGCAACTTGCTGGCGTTCCACCGTGGAAAGTGACCGCCAAGTTCGGTAATGCGCGGCAGGTTCCGGCAAGTTTCCGGAAACTTCCGAAGTTGCCAGGGCAGCCGGCGCCTTGCCGGAAACAACGGGCGTCTCTTCCGCGGCCCGGCGCGCTTTCTCGCTCCACCGTTCGGCGTACCCCAGGAAGGACAGGGCGAAGATCACGATGGGCACGGCGCCGCCGAAGAACAGCGAGGCGAGCCCGGCGCCGCCCTCGAAGTAAAACGCGAAGTGAAACCCATAGGAGAACAGCGAGAGCACGATCATCCAGAACGCGCCCTTGCCGCGCAGGTAGGCGCGGATGGTGCGGTAGTGGCCCATGTCGAGCAGAAAGCCCAGCACGGCCGCCACCGGCCACCAGTCGAAGCGCGCCAGGACCATGGCGTAGTGGGGGATGGAGATTAGGATCACGAACGGCGTGAGCTCGCCATTCTCGAACCAGTCCACAAAACGGTTGATGATCTTCTGCATGCCGCACATCCCCAAACGCAAACCGCTGCCCAGTTCCCCGATTGTCAGTTGTCTAGGCCGACGGGCGGGAAATGGACAGCGGTTTGCGGACAATCACCCAATCAGCCTAGACCTCCCCATCTTAGCACAATTTTTACTCTTAAGTTGCTCTTTTTTCATTATCGCCTATAATGACTGTATAACACGTTACTCACTCAAGGAGCCCGCCATGCCGACCGACCCACAAGCTGTCATTCAATCCATCTCTCAAGCCGCGTTCTCGCTCATCCTGCTGCTGCTCCCCATCCTGATCAAACTGCTCTACCCCCAGCTCACTGCCTGGCTGGCATCCAGGGTGGCCCAGGTGGAACTGCGCCTGACGCGCGAGCAGATGGCCGCGGCCCAACAGATAGCGGCCACGGCCGTGGCCGCGGTGGAGCAGCTCAAGAAAAACGGGGCGATCCTGGACAATAAGCACGCGTTCGAGACGGCCAGCGCCATGGTGGAAAACTGGCTGCGGGGGCGGGGGATCCTGCTGGACATGACCGAGCTGCGGACGGTGGTCGAGGCGGCGGTGAACGACCTGCCGCATTGCCCGGACGCACCCCAGCCGGCGGCCGCCACGCCTGAGCAGGCACGCTAGCCATGACGTTCGACATCAGCATCGTCATCGCCGTGATCGCCCTGATCGGCACGGCGCTCCAACTCATCGCCAACCGCAAGAAAGACAACGCGGACGGCGCCGCCAGCCTGGCCGACGCGGCCAAAGACCTGATTGAGCCCTACCGCAAAGAGAATACCGACCTGCGCCAGCGGGTGGCCGCGGTGGAGCAGCATGTGCTGCTGCTGCAGGCGGACAACAACGCGCTGCACGCGGACAATGCCCGCCTGGTCTGCGAGATTGACGCCCTGCGGGTGGAGAACGCGACGCTGCGCGAGCAGGTGGGGCGCCTGGGTGGCCGGCCGCTCTCGAACGCACAATTGGCTGAACTGGCGCTGCTGCGCACGGAAGTGGGGCGCCTGCGCGAAGAGAACACGGAGCTGCGCGCGCAGATCGACGAATTGCGGGCGCGCATCGAAAAAGCGGACCAATTGGTCCGGTAGGTTTATGGCCTAGAGCTTATATGGCGGCGCCCAAGTTCACCAAAGCCCAACGCGAGGCTAACCTGCTGAAGGTTAGCGACTTGTATTTAACCGGCAAGACGCAGGCGCACATTGCCGGCGTCATCGGCTGCTCTCAGCCGCAGGTGAGCGCCTATCTGCGCAAGCTCTACAAGCGCTGGCAAGACGCGGCGACAATCAACATTGACCATCTCAAAGCGCGCGAGCTGGCGCGGCTGGACAAGATCGAGGCCGAGGCGTGGAGCGCATGGGAGCGCAGCCAGGCGGACGCCGAGACCGAGACGACCAGCACGTTCGATGGCAAAGCCACGTCTACTCTCAAGCGCGAAGGCCAGGTGGGCGATCCGCGCTTCCTGGACATCGTGAACAAGTGCATCGCCCAGCGCTGCAAGATTATCGGCATCGAGGCGCCGCAAAAAATTGAGATGCGCGACTGGCGTGAGGAGGCCCGCAAATCGGGCATTGACCCCGACAAGCTGGTGGATCAACTTATCCCCATGGTGCAGGCCAATGTTGGCGACCCGGGCCCGTCCGACTGACGCGGTGATGGCCGGCGCTTGGAGCGCGGCGCGTGAGCTGGCGTCCATTCGCGGGCTGCGCTTTCGCGGCGCGGCGCAGGCGATCCAAAGTTGCCGGGCGCAAGAGTGGATCATCGCTGGCCCCGCCGAAACCGGCAAGACGTTTGCCGCGCTCTACCTGCTCGACACGCTGGCGCGCCGCTACCCCAAGTCACAGTGGGCGATCATCCGCAAGACGCGCATGTCGATGGACAGCACGGTGCTCAAGCGCTACCGCTCGACGTTTGCGCGGGCCGGCGTCACGGTCTATGGCGGCAGCAAGCCGGAGTGGTTTGACTATCCCAACGGCGCGCGGGTGTGGGTGGCCGGGCTAGACAACCCCGACAAGGTTCTATCGGCTGAACTGGATGGCGCCTACGTCAACCAGGCCGAGGAGCTCACGCTTTCCGATTGGGAGATCCTGACCACGCGCACGACCGGGCGCGCCGGCAACACCGACTTTGGCGGCATGACGTTTGGCGATGCCAACCCCGGACCGCCCGCGCATTGGATCAAGAGCCGGTCTACGCTCAAACTGTTTGAAAGCCGGCACGAGGATAACCCCACGCTCTACGACGGCGCGGGCCAGATTACCGTGCGCGGGGTGCGCTCCATGGCGGTACTCGACGCGCTGTCGGGCGTGCGCAAAGAGCGCCTGCGCTGGGGACGGTGGGTGCAGGCCGAGGGCACGGTCTACGCGTTCGACACGGCGGTGCATCTGGTGGACCACTTCGACCCGCCCGGTGACTGGCGCCGCATCCGCGTGATCGACTTCGGGTACACGCATCCGTTCGTGTGCCAGTGGTGGGCGATTGACCCCGACGGACGGATGTATCTCTATCGCGAAATCTACATGACCGGGCGCACGGTCAAGACGCACGCGGAAAAGATAAAGACGCTTTCCAAAGGCGAGACTTACGAGGCCACCGTCTCAGACCACGACGCGGAAGACCGCGCCACACTGGAAGAGAACGGCATCCACACCGAGCCCGCCTCGAAGGAAGTCTCGCCAGGCATCCAGGGCGTGGAAGATCGGCTGAAGGTGGCGGGCGACGGGCGGCCGCGGCTGTTCGTGATGCGGGGCGCACTGGTCGAGCTGGACGAAACGCTAGCCGAGGCCAAGGTGCCCACCTGCACCGAGCAAGAGTTTGACGTGTACGCGTGGCCCAAAGGCGCCAATGGCCACCCGGTCAAGGATGCGCCCATAAAACTGTTTGACCACGGCATGGACGCCATGCGGTATGGGGCGCGGTATCTGGATCGTGGCCCGAAGCGCAAGTTGCAGTCCGCTGCCAACCCGTTCTACAAGTAGGAGGTACAACCGATGCCCGATGAACAACCCCTTTCCCCCCTCGACGCCTTCGCCGCGCTCAACCTGCGGTTAGATGACAGCGCGGCGCTATCCGAACGCGGCAAGCGCATCGCGATGCTGACGGACGCCCGCAACTACTACGACGGCTATCACCCCAAGCACTTGACGGTGAAGGCCGGCGAGTTTGACCCCAACATCATCATCAACCTGTGCCGCTCCATTGTGAACAAGTCCGTGGCCTGGCTGTTCGGCGACGTGCTGCGCGGCGAGTTCCTGGACTTCGACTTGCGGCCCGACGACCAGGTGAGCGACGACGGCGCCGAGCCGGGCGACTACACCGAGCCGGAAGCGTGGCTCACGCGGGTGTGGATGGCCAACGGTGGGGCGCGGCTGCTGCAGCGCCTGGGCCGGCGCGGCGCGATTAGCGGGCACGTGTTCGTGAAGGTGGTGCCGGAGACCGACCCGGACAACGCGACTGGCCTGCCGCGGCTGGTGGTGCTGCAACCCGACCGGGTGAGCGTGGTGACGCGGGGCGACGACGACGACACGGCCGAGGCCTACGTCATCGAGTGGGCGGAGATGGCCCGGCGCGGGGGCAAGGCGGTGCAAGTGCGGCAGGTGTTCGCGCGGTTGGACGGCGCGTGGTGGGTGGGGCAGTTCGCCGATACCGGGCGCGGCAAGAACAAGTGGGTGCCCACCGTGGAGCCCGCGGTCTGGCCTTACACGTGGTGCCCGATTGTGGAGTGGCAGAACCAGCCGAACGACGACGGGTACTACGGCCTGTCGGATCTGGAAGACTTGACCAGCATCAATGATGGCTTGAACTTCCTCGTGTCGAACACGAACAAGATCCTGTACCTGCATGGCCACCCCAAGACCATCGGCACGGGCTTCGAGGCCGACGCGGTGCAAGACACGGCCATTGACGCGTTCTGGACCGTGCCCAACCCCGAGGCCAAGGTGTACAACCTGGAGATGCAGAGTGACCTATCCAGCGCGGCCAACCTGACGCAGTTTTTGCAGCGGGCGTTTTGGGACATTGGGCGCGATATGGATCTGTCTACCCTGCAAGACCGCATCGGGCAAGTAACCAACTTTGGCCTGCGCGTGCTGGCCAGCGCGGCGCTGGAGAAACTGGGCGAGAAGCGCCTGGCCTATGGTGGCGGCCTCGACCGCCTCAACCGGGCGCTGCTGGAGCTGGGCGGCTATCCCCAACTTAAGACCGTGGTGCACTGGCGCAACCCGCTGCCGGAAGACCAGACCGACGAAGTGCAACGGCTCAAGGCGGAGCTCGAGATGGGCCTTGTGTCAAAGGAAACCGCCTCGCGCGAGCGCGGCCGCGATTGGGAAGAGGAGCAGCAGCGCATCGCCAACGACCAGGCTGCCGGCACGAACCTGGGCGCGCTGCTGTTGGGGAGTTTTGAGCGCGGCGGAGTGGCCGGGCCGCTGCGACCAGGCGGACCAATTGGTCCGGGCACGCCAATATTCAAGGAGTGAATTATGGCCTACTATCCACCGGGACAATCCAGCAAGACGCTCTCCCGCCGGCAAGTGCGGCGAGCGGAGGCCGAGAAGCAGAGCGCGGTTGAACCGACCGCGCCCGGCTTTATCTACATCGGCGGGGTGCACGTGAAGGGGTGCGAGTGCGAGCGCTGCCACAAGCGGCGCGCGCGGCAGTTTGAGCGGGCGATGCGTGAGACGCCCCTGGCCGACGTCGTGGAGCTGCCGGTATGAACGAGCGCATCGTTACGCCGACAGAGTATTTCGTGGATCGTTTCGTTTCTCTCAAAGAATTACGAGACAAATTATTACCGCGTATTCACGGTTGGAGCTGGGCGGATGATGCGATTAACGATCTTTGGAAATTGGGATCAATAAGCCCGCAGTCTCGCGGCATGTGTCCCAATAAACCGCCGTGTCCGGCAAGGGAGTGCCCGCATGTTACACGCCTGATACTTTCGGAAGAATACTATAAATGGGCAGCAGAAGTTGACGCGCGGATCGGATCGGCGCTGACGGCGGAGCAGGTGTTGCGGCGGGCAAGGGTGCGGTGAGCATGGAAGACGCGTATATTCTGAAAGCCGCTGGCAGACCGGGCGTGATATTCAGTAAAGAGGCGCGGCGGCTGATTGCGCAAATGATCGTACTGATACGCTGCCTGGAAACCCGCCCGGATAGTGCCCGCCGCAAGCACTCAATCGCTACCACGTTTCGCGGGCGGCCGGTGCGGCGCTTTGCGAGAGAGATGTGGTGGGAGCATGACTAACGAAGAAAAACCGCTCAGTGAATTGGAGCAATTCGCGGCGCAAGTTGCCAACAACGACCAGATGCTGGCCGCGTCGCGTGGATTAGCGGCGGCGTTGTCCGAGTTTTTCAAGGGGCTGCTTCTGACCGATATGGGCCTGATGAACCGCCAGGAGGCGTTGGCGCTGACGGTGCGATTTCTTGAGCTCACATTCGAGATGTCGAAACGCTAATGCCTGACTCCCCCCTGCTGCAAGCCGCCCAGGCGGCCCGCACGGCGGCGCTCCGCTCCGAACGCAAAGCGGCGGTCAACTTGGTCAACGCCTACGGCCGCGCCTGGCAAAAACTCCAGGGCGACATCGACGCACTGCTCGCCGCCATGTCTGAACTGGGCGAGCCCACCTGGGCGCAAGTGGAGCGGCTGTCGCTCTACCGGCAGATGCTGACCCAGCTGGAGACGGAAGTCTCGCGCTACGCCACGATTGCGGAGAACGAGATCGACGCCAGCGCGAAGGCGGCGGTGCAAGCGGCGCTGAAGGACAGCGCGGGCATGATCCAGGCGGCACTGCCCGGGCTCGATGCGGCAGGGGTGGACGCGGCGCTGTACAAGCTCAATCCCGACGCGGTGTCCAGCATGATCGGGTTTCTGGACAATGGCTCGCCGCTGTTCAAGAACTTGCAGCGCCTCGGCCCGGACGTGGCCGCGTTAGTCGCGGACAAGCTCCGCGAAGGCATTATCCTGGGCTACAACCCGCGCAAGGTGGCGCGCATCATTCGCGACGCGACGGGGCAGGGGCTCACGTGGTCGTTGACCACGGCGCGCACGGCCAACCTGTGGGCCTACCGTTCGGCGTCGCTGGCCAACTATCGGGCCAACAGTCAAGTGGTGAGCGGGTGGGTGTGGTGGACGGCGCTCGACGACCGGTGCTGCATGGGGTGCATTTCTCAGCATGGAAGTTTCCACACGCTCGAGGAGACGCTGAACGGCCATCACTCCTGCCGCTGCGCCATGCTGCCGCAAACCAAGTCCTACGCCGAGCTCGGCCTCCCCGGCGTCACGGAAGAACCGCCGTCCTACGAAACCGGCGAAGCGTGGTTCAAGGGCCAACCCGAGACGGCCCAACGCGACTTGATGGGGCCGGCCATGTTCGACGCGTGGCGGGCGGGCGAGTTTGCGTTTGGCGATTTGTCGGTGCCGTACACTGACGACACCTATGGCGAGATGCGGCGGGCGGCGTCGCTTAAGGATCTGTTGGGTGAGCGTGCCAAAACCTACTACGCCAAGTAGCGCGCCGCCCACGCAGTACCAGGGCCGGACGCTCACCGATGACGAGATGCGCGTGCTCGACTTGATGCGCTGCCTGGCCCGGCAGGGCAAGCCGTGGACGGCGGTGCTGCACCACAACGGGCGCACGCTGCACGTGATGGAGGGCGTGGTGCGATACACGCATGGTGGTGGTAGTTGACTTTCTTTCATTTTCGGATAAACTCATAGTAGTAGGCGGGCGCGGCCTCCATGGCGCACCACAAAGCCTGTGCCCAACTGGCGCCCGCGTTCTTTGAAAGGACATTACGGCATGGGAAAGCAGATACCCTCAATCGGGCGCATCGTGCATTACGTAGCCTATGGCACGCCGGGTGGAGAATCCGAGCCGGGCCACCGGGCGGCCATTATTACGGCTGTGCCTCTGGTGGGCGCTCCGACCGATGACCCGCGAATTAGCT
>ERZ869925.1325-NODE-1325-length-11578-cov-6.920854_pt1 | contig 11578 bp, 26 predicted proteins | sample MGYA00579311_ERZ869925 | MGnify/ENA primary metagenome ERZ869925 (study PRJEB32216, sample SAMN09231817) | wastewater metagenome | place: USA: Maryland | collected 2016-07-30 | study: EMG produced TPA metagenomics assembly of the PRJNA472060 data set (Reclaimed...
ATCGGCCTGTCCGCCAGCTCCAAATCTGGCGCACCGTGGCGCTCATCAACGTCTCGGAAGAGCGAGCGGCCAGCAAGACCGAGACCGCCGAACGCCTTGGGCTGGCGCCCCGGACGATCGCCGACGACCTGAAGGAGTTGGTCGATTCCGGGCTGCTGCGTTGGGCGCACGAGTCCAGCGGCGGCAAGCGCACGGGCCTGCTGGCCATGGAACCGCAATGACGTACGACACGTGGAGTACGATTCTCGACGTGCCCGAGACACGCCAGGTGACCATTGCCAAGCTTGCCGAGATCATCGGGGAGCCACGGTCCAAGGTCGACAATTGGGCGCTGAACCGTCTCGCCGGCGCGACGCCATGGCCCGACCCGGCGGACACCTACGGACGCACCAACGTCTACGCCTGGGCCGATGTCTACGCCTGGCTGGTCGAGAACGGGCGCGCCGACCTTGTGCCGGCCGAGTGGAAACCGAAGGGACGGAAGCGGTGAAGATCGCACCAGGCATTTCGATCCACGTCTCGCCGTTCGGCTGGCTGAAGCGCAAGGTCGCCAAGGCTACGGGCATCCCGACGACCCGCAGCGGGCGCCATGCCAAGGTCGGGCGGCTGTTCCTGCGAGCGCTGCGAGGACGCTGACCAAGCCCCGAAACGCACAGAAGGCCCCGGTGGCGGAACCGGGGCCTTCTGCTTTTTACACCGTCTCCGGTCGACCGACCGGCAAGGCGGCGACCTTCAGCCGGGCGCCAGATACGACCGGCCCTCGACCGCAACCCGCAGTTCCTCGGCAGGACGAAGGCGGATGTACGGCGAGAGCGAGGCGATCTGGTTGTGCCCGGCGAACGCTTGCACGACGTTGAGCGGGGCGCCCCGCTCGAGCACGTCGCTGATCGGCGGTGCGGCGCAAGGCGTGCGCGGTGACCATGTCGCCGGCGGCGGCCTTCACCCCGGCGGCGTACATGATGTTGGTGGCCATCAGGCTCACGTAGCCACGACTCAGCGGCAGCCACGTCGAGCCCTCGACCCGGGCGATCAACGGCCCGGCCGGCGCAGCCCGTAGCCAAACGACCAGGGCCAGGTACAGCTCGGCCGGGATCGGTTCGACCCGCTCGTGGCCGCCCTTGCCACGTATCCGCATGAGTCGATTCTGAAGGTCAACATCGCCCGTCTGTGCATTCGCTACTTCCCCCGCTCGCATCCCCAACTGGACCATCAACAGCACGACCAACCGCTCTCGAGGCGCCGGGCACGCCGCCAGGCACGCCTGCACCTGCTCGTGGTTCAGCGTGACCGGCAACGTCCGACGGATGTGCGGCGCCTTGATCCCGAGCGTCAGATCGCTGCGCATCCCAGTCCTGGTCGATGCACCAGCGGTTCCACTGCCGCACGAACGACAGCCGTGTGCGCGCCGTGGTCGGTGAACAAGAAAGGGACTCCCACCATGAACGCACTTGGCGCTTGGTGAGAGTCCCTACCGGCGTATCAGGTCCGACGTGCTCGGCGAATTGGCGGAGACCGCGACGCACGGTCTCGGTGGTCTGGGGCCTGAAATCTCCTTTCGTCGATCGCGAAGCGAGATAGCGCGCACAGGCGCGCGAAGTCGTTGGTGGCATTGCGTCCGTCCCCCGGTGCCAACTCTGTCGATTCCCTTAGTTAGCACTCTGTGCGTGCTGCGCAGAGGCGTGAGGGATTCTTCGCGCACGACACCGCGCGCGTGAAGTGGTCGGCCGGGAGTGATTACCCCCTCGTATCGCCCGGGAATCAGCGAAGCAACGTTTCCCGCGAGTCGGCTGGCGAGCGGCTGTTTTCTTGCCCTCAAGCCGCCCGGGACGCCCCTTGTGCCCGCCGCCCGCCGGCAAGGAAGGGTTTGCTGCATCACCCCAATGAAAGGTCGGGGCGAACATCGCCTGAGGATTCCGCAGAAGCGCCGTGATGTCAGTCCGTCCGTCGGCATCGCGCAGATCGAAGAACGTCGCAATGGCGATCAGCTCGTCGACTTGCCACTTCCTCTCGCCCTTCATCGAGCGAGTGATGGCGCTTGCATCCATGCCTAGGGCGTCCGCCAAGTCCTGCCGTTGAAGGCCACGGGCCTCCAGCAGGACCGAAACGACGCGGCCAACGTTGTCAGTTCGCAACTCGTTGTAGTCCATGCCCTGATCCATGCCCCGAAGGTACGCCTTGGCAAACGTATTGACAAGTAATGGACCGTTGGACCTATAGTCAGTTGTGGATTTCACAAGTACATTGCGATTCATGGAACAGCGACGTACGGCAACGCAACTGCTCGCCGACGAGCTGCTCGGCATGGCCGTCGAGGACTGGATCGCTGAGCGCCGGACCTTGAAGACGGGTCGCGCCGAGCGCTCTTGGCGGCTCATCGCCGATGAACTTCGGAAGGCCACCAACGATCGGGTGTTCGTGACTCCCGAGGCCCTGCGCCTCTGGTGCGTGGGTCCAGAGACTGAGGCGGCGTGATGCTCTGGCTCGCGGCCATCGTCGGAACGATATTCGTGCTCGCCATGCTCGCGGCCTACGCCGCCGACGCGCACGACGAGAACGCCGCCATGCGGGAGTTCGCGCAGAGCCGCGACGCCGGGCTGCGGATGTGGCGAGAGGGCATTGCCGCCGCTCGCAAAGAAGAGGTCGAGGTCTGATCGTGGGCCTCGGATCCGCCGCCAGTGAGGGAGGCACATGTGACTGCCTCTGTGTGCCTCCCTCAGTGCCGGTTCGGTTCCCGAGCGCAACTGCCCGTTGCTCATCGCCGCAAGAGCGCCGCACGCACCACGCCCCCCGAGTGCGACCGGCCGGCACTTCCATCTTCCGTCCCCTGAAAAAGCAGAAACCCGGCGGCCCTGAGTTGGGCTCTAGCCGCCGGGTTCCCAACGAGAGGAACTCTAATGGCAGCACCCGACAACGTCATCGACCTTCGCCCTCGAGCGACCGACGAAGCGATGGCCAAGGCCATCGATCACGCCCAGTGGGTCGAAGAGCAGTACGGCATCGATGCCGGAATCAACCCGATCTCCGGCGGCTGGGAAGTCATTTACCTCGCTGACGGAGAGGTCCGGCTCGCCGCTTGGTTCGGGGGCCAGTGATGCCCTGGGGCCACCTTCACCGCTTCCCGATCGACCCTGTGCTCGATCTCGTCGAGTCGAAGCTTGCCCTTGTGCGGGCAACCGGACTGGCGTTCGAGACGCTTTACAGCCCTCGGGGTCTGACCCCCCGCTCGGCCGACCGCGTCGCCATCGCCGTCAAGAAGCACCCGGCCGACCTCTGGCCTGACTGGTTCCCGGCCATGGTTGAAGCGTCCAAGTGCGGCACGACGGCCGGCTACCGCGCCCACATCCGCGCTCACGAGCTCGCTTGCGACGCCTGCCTAGCGGCCGAGCGCTGCCGCGGCGAGCGCCGTCGGCGGGCCGCTGGGATGCAGCCGGTCTGTCGGAGGATGGCGGTGGCCGCATGAGCACCCGCCTGCAAACCGGCGACGTGCTCGTCGCCCCCCGCCTCGGTGACTGGGCCCCGGGCCCGGTTGTCGTCAGCCGAGTGTTCACCGTGGCGAAAGCGGTCGAGCTCCACCAACCGTTCGACACGCGCCGAATCAAGGCGTGCCGCGTCGTCGCTCTCGACGTCGCCTCGTCCTGGCCGAAAGCGAGCAAGTGATGCGGCGCCGCCGTACCAAGGCCGCAACGCCGGCCGCCGTGGCAGCCGGGTTCACGCTCGCCGAGACCGCTCGCATGGCCCACGACCTCGAGGCGCTGCGCAACGCCGCACACGCCGTCGTCAACGGCTGGGCCGACCAACACACGCCCGCCGATTTTGGTGACGAGGTGGCCGCACTGGCCGGCGAGCTGTACCGCCAGACCGTCAAGATCCCGAAGGCGGTGCTGTGATGAACAAGCGCTACGCCCTCATCCTCCCGGCTCTCGCCGCGCTCACCTCATGCGATACCTCGAAGGTCACGCAGATCGGCGAGGTTGTGTTTCACGCCAACCCAGCGCCGGCCGAAGCGGCGAATGCGATCCCCGTTTCGCCCGACCGGACGCCCCAGCTCCACGTCGGCTACGAGCCGTGCGCCGAGCTGATGACCGACAACCCGGCCTGTCCGCAGGCTCCGACGCACTTCGATCGTGCCCCCGAGATCGGTGACGCCATACAGGTCGCACCGTTCCCCCGCACCGTCACGCTGCTACCCGACACGTGCCAGGTCGTTATCCGCACCGATAGCACTCGCTACGAGAACGGTGCACAGCAGCCGTGCGCGCCGTGTGTCGAGCACGCCACCGAGCAGCCCGAGAACAGTTGCGCCTACACCGTGGTGGTGCCGTGATGGCCGAGCTGATCCACCTCGTCGGCGAGACGGGTGCCGACCGTTCGCTGTGCGGCATCAACCTCACGACCGAGCACCAGCGAGCCAACCGCAAGACCGCCGATGCCCTTATCGGCGCTCGGCACTTGGGCGCCGACATCCCGCCGGTGTGCATCGACTGCTACACGGCTGGGCGGCCCGCATGAGCGAGAGAGCCGTGAATACCTCCACAACGACCCCCGATCAGCGCATTGAGGCGTTCAAAGCGTGCATGGCCGAGGCGGGCCACCCGGTAACGAACGTCGAACGCCACAACGACGGGCGCGACTGGCTGTCGTGGAACTCGGTCGCCCCTGATGCCGGCGAGGATCGTGGCTACTGGGTCGCCGTTTATCGTGCCGCCGTACTGATAGGGCTGTACGTCGAGTCCACGAGCAAGTGGTGCGTCGATCACTTCGCCGACCAACGCGTGAACCATCCGTACGTCGAAATCCCCGACTGCTGCCCATGCCATAGCGGTACCTCTGGATATCTGGATGGCGAGTGATGTGGCTCTACACGCCGTGCACCTCTGCTCCGGTTACGCCGGATTCGAACTCGCCCTGCGACTCGCCGGGCTCGACGTACGCACCGTGGCTCACGTTGAGCGGGACAGCTACGCAGCGGCCACTCTCGTGGCACGGATGGAAGACCAGGCCTTGGATCAAGCGCCTGTCTGGGACGATCTCACAACCTTCGACGGCCGCCAGCTGCGTGGCGTCGTGGATCTCGTCACTGCAGGCTTCCCGTGCCAGCCATGGAGCAGCGCCGGCCAACAGCAAGGCGTCGAAGACGAACGGTGGATCTGGCCCGACATCGCCCGACTGGTTGACGAAATACGACCACGCCTCGTCTTCTTGGAGAACGTCCCAGGGCTCCTTGCTCACGATGGACTTGGAAGTGTTCTCAGCGACCTGGCCCGCCTCGGGTTCGATGCGGAATGGTCACTGCTATCAGCGGCCGACCTTGGAGCCCCGCACCGGCGCGAACGACTCTGGATCCTGGCCTACGCCGACAGGGATGGACTCCGTGGGCAGTGGGGGCAACCCGAATACGACGGGCACGCACGGCACGACGCTGACCGATGCAGCGGTGCGCAACTGGCCGACGCCTCGAGCATCGGACGGCACGGGCGGACCCGACAAGGCAGCGAACGGCACCAGGCCCCAGGGCACCGGGCTCGATCTTCCGGCGGCCGTGCGTGGCCACCAAGCCCCGCAGACGCCGACGGATGGCGAGCATGGACAGCAGCGGGCGGACCTCAACCCTCAGTTCGTCGCGTCACTGATGGGCGTCCCGAAGGACTGGCTGACGCCCTCCACCTCGGTGGAAACGGGCTCGTACCTGTCGTGGCTGCGGCTGCATTCCTCATGCTTGCGGAACGCGCTGGGCTGGTCGATCGACGAGGCGGCGGCGTGATGGTCGGTAACCCCAACTACTCACAGGGCGGTGGGTGATGGCATTCGCCATGGGAGACCGCGTGCGGGTACACAGGGCGTGTCGATATCGCTCGGGGCAGGCTGGCGTGATCGTCGATCCCGACCGTGGCGTCGGAGGCGACTGGACCGTGCTGGTGGAGTTCCGTGGAGGGATCACGGACTGCTTTGCGCCAGACGAACTGGTGGCAGATACCACCGAATCCCCGCAGGGCGGTGCGTGATGGGCCGCTGCGACGCGAAGATCCGCCCGTTCCCGAACGACACTGAGTTGCAGTGTGACGGTGAACTCGACACGCACCTGAACCACGAGGCAACGCTGCGCGACTACGCCTTCCCCGGTTCGGTGACGACGATCTCATGGTTTGACCTTGACCGCCGAACCTTCCGTGGCGATTGGGCGCCGTGTTCGGCGACCGCTGGATGCGTGCTCCCGCACGGCCATCACGGGCGGTGCGAGCAATGAGCGCCCCGACAGTGACGTGTCAACTGTGCGGGCGTAGCCGGATCGTGACGCCGGACGGCCGCGGATTCCCGCCCGACATTGCCAAACGGAAGCTGCGCCGAGAGTGCGCCGCCAACGGGTGTGCGTGCGACCCGCAGTACCGCGCCGGTATCGACCCTCGCCTTGAGCGCCTGATCAATCCCGGCGGTGAGTCGTGACCGCCCGCAAGAAGGCACGCCCGACCACGACCACGGCAATGCGGTTTCCGCCGGAACTTCACGACGCGCTGCGCAAGGCAGCCGACGAACGCAACCTGTCGGTCAACTATCTCGTCATCAAGGCCGTCGAGGACTTCTTGCCCCGACTCATTCCGGCCAGTGAACTGCGCCTTACCCGTGAGCCAGGTGAGTCGTGACCAGCTACGCAGTTCGCTCAACTGGTCACGTCGTGGCGGCGCGCCGCATGGCGGTCCTGCCCGAAAAGGTCGGGGGGATGCATCGCTGGATTGCCATTGCCAGCTACGTCGTCACGCCCGGCCAGGCCGCTGCGTCGGCCGGCGGTGCAGAGGTAACGCTAAAGCCGGCGATGTTGTGGGATCTCGGCATCGGGTGCATCGACTGTGAACGCACCTACGAGGAAGCCAAGAACGTGCGCTGCGACGCCCACTATCAGGAGAACGGCCCGTCGTGACCGATCGTGAACGTCTTTCGGTGCTGTCTCAGGCGGTCGGCCGCTACATCAACTACGACGAGCCCGGCGAGCGCCCGCTTCGGTTGTGGCAGGCGATGTGCGCGGCGCAAACCGAAGCCGCCGAGTACCTAAACACGCCGACGGCAGATACCACGACCTATCGCGAGGGAGGTGCCGCATGAGCGCTCCCAGCAGGCCATGGAGCTTCAAGAGCTACGTGCCGGTCAGTGAACTGCTGCCGTACGTGCGGAGCGTCAAGCATTTGGCCGAGCTCGCCGGTGTCACTCGCTCGAGGCTGTACTGCCGTGGCGGTCAACTCAGCCTCGACCTTGCCGAGCAGCTTGCTGAGGCTGTCGGCTTCCTGCCTGTCGAAATCTGGCCGGACTGGCCCGACAAGGTCTTGGCTGAAAACCGCTGCGGCACGCCTCAGGGTTATAGGGCCCATCGATCAGCAGGCGAAGAAGCCTGCGCAGACTGCAAGGCAGCCCACGCATCTCACAACCGGGCGGCAGCGTGATCACGCACGCCTTGTTGTCGCACCGCGTCGAGCACGGCCGCCGTCTCATGACGGCGCTGTGCGGCGTGCAGCTCGTCGAGCCGGCACACACACGCCTGCAGGCGTGCACCGTGTGGCCCGGCGACGTCGAGTGCATCGACTGCAAACGCGCTGCCAAGCAACGCACCGAGGACGCCCGCGGAGGCGTCGTTGCCTAAGACGCCCTACACCGGCAAGAAGGCTGTCGAGGCGCTCGCGCGCCCCGGCAAGCCGCGCGCCGGTGGATGGCAGTCACGCCCTGGCGCTGAGCCAGTGGTGCCCGCGCCGTACGAACGCAAAGCGTTCAAACCCGACCCCGCCCGACGGAACAAGCTGTACCGGCAAGAGGTCACCATCGCGCTGCAGAACGCCGTGCGCGCCGGGGCACTGACCCGGGCAGCGGCCAACTACGCCATCGCCCAACTCTTCCCGCCGTCCGGTGGCTACTCGACCCCGACGTGCGAAGCGGTCAAGACGAGCCAGCAGACCAAAGGCAACTACGCCAACGTCAGCGAACGCACCGCACGCCGCCATGAGCGCGCCCTCGAGGCCGCCGGCTTCCTTGTCGTCGGGCACCGAGACCCGATCTACAACCCCAAGAGCGGCCAGCTACGCCCCCAGACGAACATCACGCAGTTCCATGTGCCGGCCGAGCACAAGCACAAGCGCCGCCCGAAGCCCGAGAAGCCTGAGCAGCTGTTCGGGCCCCGTCGCCGGTTCCGTGGTGAGGATGTCCCCACCAGACCCGAGCACTACGACGGTGACGAGCCTCGCCCCGAGCACGGCGAGAGCCTTGCCGTCTTTGCCGAGCAGCCCGACACGGGCGTGCTGAGCCCCGCACAAGCCCGCCTGGCCGCCATGGCCGCCCGGGCCAAACAGCGCGCCGGGCCATAGCATCGGCGGACGCCGAGGCCCACGGGCCCACTCTGAGCGCTGAGCGTCCCAGCGACACAACCGAACCAAATCCAGCCCTGATTGAGCGCGCCTTGAGCGCGCTTTCTTGCCGTTTTGGGGTGCGTTCACCCTGGTAACCATGGGTCCTGGGCGGCCAAAAATGGCCGTCGACATAGGCGGCCAAAAATGGCCGTCAGACTCCTACTTCGTAGTAATTGACTCTTACGCTTTGCTCACGCTGTGCGACCGTGCTTTGCACGGCGCTACGAGATGACGACGGCCTGACGGCCGGCTCACTTCGTTCACGGGGCGGCTACTTACCGAGGAAGGGGCCTCGGGCGCGATGGCGGCACGCCTTGCCCAGTGAGTGCAACACCGGCTCGTCAGCGTCAAGCCCGAGCCCTTCGGGCCTCACTTCGTTCGGGGCTTGACCCTGGTCGCTCGGTGTCGCACGGGGCTCTCAGCCCCTCCGGCCCAGAGGGCCGTCGTGGCATCACAACTGCGTGATAACCGAACACGCCGATTTCAAAGAAATATCAGGGTCGTTGTCGCTGGTCAGCGAGGTACGCGTGATAACAAAGATTACCGTCTAGACTGAGAACGAGAGCCATTCTCATGTTGACACGGGTGATGCACTGGCCGCCATGGACTACCAAGACCTCATCGAACGATTCGTCAACGGCTACGGATCGATCCATACCCAGCGCGCCTACCGCCAGGACCTCGGCCTTTGGGTGGCGTACTGCCAGGAACGGGGCATCGATCCCGTCCAGGCCACTCGCCACGACGTTGAAAGCTGGGCCCGGCAACTCGAGCGGCAAGGAAGAGGGGCGTCGACGGTCAAACGCCGCATCGGCACTCTGTCGTCCTGGTTTGAGTACCTCATGGACGAGCACGACGTCGCACGCTCACCCGCCACTCGAGTACGTCGGCCACGAGTCGACACCGAATCCAAGACCGCAGGACTCACCGCCGCGCAGCTCGTCAAGATCGCCGAGCTCGCCGAACAGACCGGCACCCTCGAACACGCCCTCGTCATGCTGCTCGGCTTCCTCGGCCTGCGCGTCGGTGAAACCTGCAGCGCTCGCGTCGAGCACCTCGGCGAAGAAGACGGCCGCCGAGTCCTGCACCTCCCGAAACGCAAAGGCGGCAAGATCGGCCTCGCCGTGCTCCCCCCGTCTGTCGCCGCCGCGGTCGACGCCCACGTCGCCGGCCGGGTCGCCGGCCCGCTGCTGCTTCACCCCCAGCAAGCCAAGTACGGCGTGCACCGACAAACAAACCTTCCCTACGGCACCGCGTACTCGATCATCAAACGCCTCGCCCGGCGCGCCGGACTCCCCGCCATTCACCCGCACTCGCTTCGCCACACCTTTGCCACCCTCGCCCTCGACGCCGGCGTCGACATGTACGACCTCCAACTCGCCATGGGCCACTCGTCGAGCGACACCACGATGCGCTACGACCGGGCCCGCGCTCGACTCCAACGATCCCCATCCCTCGCCGTCGAAGAAATCCTCCGACGCGCCAGCACCCCACCTGCAGCCTGACCAACGCCCCTGGCGGAAGGAGCACACGTGAACCCACGCAGCAACCGATCGATCATCCAGTCAGCCATGGCCAGTGGCGGAAAAGTCCAACGCGACTGGACGTCCTACGAAACCACTATGTACGTCCTGCTCGACCTCGGCACCAACGCCGGCGGCCGCAGCGCCGGACCGTCCGACCCCACCGCGGCCATGGCCATCGCCCGGGCCCGGAACAAGGAGAACTGGGACGAAGTATGCGCATCACTCGTAGAAGCCGCCGGCGCCTTCGCACGCGCCGAACGCCTCATGGGCGACATCGCCCGCGTCGCCAACAGCGAAGAAGTCGCCAAAGCCATCAACGCACTCCGGTGTAGCGGCATGCCCCTCGAGGGCTACGACGAATGGGGCGACCCGACCTGCACCGCAGCCAAAGTCACCACCGACGGGCTCTGCGACCGCTGCCGTCAACGCCGAGACCACTGGCGCCGCCGGCAAGCCGCATGAGCGTTGCTGCTGACCTTCGTCGAGCCTGGGTACGTGAGCGGATGGCACGACGTCCGGATGCCGACATCCTTCGCGCCGCCGCTCTCGAAATCGAGACGCTGGCCGGTGAGCTTGGCGATCTCCGCTACGCCGTGCGAGCCCACGAGAACTCGTGCTTCAGCGCCTTGGTTGCAAAGCTCCCGCGTGACATGACCGTGACCATTAACGATCGCCAACTAGCCCAGCACGCTCGGTCATGACCGAGGGCCAAAAGACCTGCATGCTTGACGTGAGGTCTTGATTCACCCACACTTATGGGCTAGTGGGCCGTTCTGCGCCTACGAGACCACCGGGCCCCGCGAGGCCCGGTCTTCGCGTCCGAGCCTTGGAGCTACGTCGATGCCCCGCAAGAGTGCAGCCGCTGCCGCGGTGAAGCCCGTTCGCATGTCCGACGAGGACTTTGCCGCCCTCGGCCGCAACTACCGCACTGCTGCCGCCAACGTGCTGCAAGCCAAAGCCGCCAAGGACGAGTACCAAGTCCAGCTCCTCGCCGAGCTCGAGGCCCGAGGCAAAGCGACCGACACCGTCGAGTCGATCATCATCACCCGCAAACGCAAGCGCTCCCGCAGCTTCGACATCGAGGCCCTCAAGCGCAAGCTCGGCAAGAACGCCGGCACGGTGATCGAAGAGCACGTACGCACCTCCGAGGTCGACGCACTCGTCAAAGCCGGCACGCTCCCGACCGAACTCGTCGACGTCGACGGCGAAGAAGTCACCGTCGTCAAGGGCATCGAGACCGTGACATGGTCCGCGCCGTACGTCGACGTCACCTTCCGCAAAGCCTGACATGGTCGCCCGCATCTGCGAATGCGGCGCCATCTACCTGCGTCCCGGTCCTCGTTGCGATGACTGCGAGTCCGTGCACCAACAGCAACGCAACGCCCGCCGCTCGGCCACCACGTACACCAGCGCCGAACGCAAGCGGATGGCCAATGCGGTATCTCAATGGAGATCGGAGAATGGGAACTGGTGTCCCGGTTACCTCAGGTCGCCACACCTGGCCACTGATCTCACAGCTGACCACGTCATACCCGTCGCCCGCGGCGGCGCCGGCGGTCAACTCACCGTTCTCTGCCGCTCATGCAACAGCAGCAAGCAACACAATGTGTGACCACTCGCTGTGGTGGGGGGCGGTCAAAATCTTTAGGAAGGTGCTGGCTACAGCAC
>ERZ869925.1327-NODE-1327-length-11571-cov-7.219260_pt1 | contig 11571 bp, 4 predicted proteins | sample MGYA00579311_ERZ869925 | MGnify/ENA primary metagenome ERZ869925 (study PRJEB32216, sample SAMN09231817) | wastewater metagenome | place: USA: Maryland | collected 2016-07-30 | study: EMG produced TPA metagenomics assembly of the PRJNA472060 data set (Reclaimed...
AAAAAAGAATGCTTGTCGGCGTTACGGCGGAGAACTGGGCGGCGAGAAGAATTAACGAGTTTTATATTTGGGATTCCTTATTTACTGATAGGAATTGTCAAGAAAAGGTTTTTTCCGAAGATGAGTTCTATGAACTAGAAGATAGGGAGTTAGATGACATTATTCATTTCTTTAATGTATCGATGTCTCCATTTAATAACTCTGGAATTAAGAATATAGCAATTAGTTCTTTTTTCCAAAGTAGTTTTAGTTTATGCGAAGATAATATCTTTCATTTCTATGGGAAGCCCGCCAGCTTGTTAAGTTTTTATCAAACCGAACTAGCTATTTATGGAAAATATTTTAGGCATATTCTCACCGATCCTGATATTCCATTTAATTATCGAACCGATCCCGATAAGCTAATTAGCTGGCACAATGGAGACAGGAATCTTGTCCCGCCCGTAGAAGTTGAACAGAAACTCGATAAATTAAATTCGGAAGCGGTTAAGTCTGGCGGGAAACTAAAGGGCGCGGCTGTAATGAAAGCCCTTCAAGGGTTTCTATAACATAATTCTTTTAATAAGTGTAATCTTATTAAAGGAAACAATAAGAAATGGCAGAGAATGACGTAATTGGAACAGCAACGATCGACACAAGCCTTGCGATGGGGCGTGCCGAAGCGCAGGCTAACGCGTTTTTCAATAAACAGAGAAAACTAAATGCGGATTTCAGCGCGTTTACTCCTTTGGGTCGTATTGCCAAAGATGCCAGCCAAGTTGAGCGTTCCTTAGAAGCGGCTAATGCGCGCGTTATTGCTTTCGGCGCGTCGGCTAGTATTTTTGCTTTGGTCGGCGCGGGATTTAGAAAGCTAGTAACCGATTCGGTTAATGTCGAAAAAACATTATTAGATATTAATGTTATTTTGGGGGCATCGGCAAGTCGTCTGAAAGACTTTTCCGCCTCTCTATTTGAGGTTGCTAGTAATACGGGTTCGTCTTTTGAAGATGTAGGTAAAGCGGCAAAAGAATTTTCTCGTCAAGGCTTATCCCTTGAAGATACTCTAAAACGAACAAATGCCGCGTTGGTATTAACTCGTTTATCTGGATTAGATAGTGCTAAATCCGTTACGACTTTAACAACCGCTATTAACTCTTTTAATAGAGAGGCTTTAACTCAAGAATCAGTCGTTAATAAGTTAGCGAATGTCGATGCTAAATTCGCGGTTAGCTCCGAAGATTTAGCTAACGCTTTAACTGTTGGCGGCGCGGCGGCTCAAGCTGCGGGCGTTTCATTTAATGAGTATCTCGCCATTATTACTTCCGTTAAACAAACTACCGGTCAAAGCGGTAATCAAATCGCCAACGCGTTAAAAGGTATTTTCGTTAGGACTGGGCGTAGTGATACTCTTGATGAATTAGAAGCTATTGGCATTGCCGTTCGTGATGCTGCGGGTAAAACCCTGCCGATGGTTCAAATTCTACAAAATTTAGCCAACGTTCAGGATAATCTAACTGATTCTCAAAAATCTTATATTACCGATTTAACTGCCGGAACGTACCGGGTCAACCAATTAAAAGCCGCCTTATCGGACGTATCCAAAGTTAATGGTATTTACTCCCGTTCTTTAAAAGTAGCCGGAGAAGAAACGAACGCCGCCTTCGAAAGAAATGAGGCTTTAAATAAAAGCTTATCAGCGCAAGCTAATGCCGCGAAGCAGAATTTAACTAAAATATCCGCCAGTATTGGCACGGACCTTTTTGGACCAGTCTTAACAGAAGTCTTTGCTAAAATTAACGAAATTGGAAAAAATCTTAATGGGGAATCTGTCGGTAAAGATTTGGGCCAATCATTAGTTAAGGGCTTGGGGAGTTTTCTTGCCGGGCCGGGCTTAATCATTATTGGGGCTTTAGGTTCAAAGATTCTTGGCCGGTTTGCGGTCAACTTCTTAGAAGCTTTAAGATCGATCAATAAAATCGGTAGTCAATTAGACGGGGTATCTTCTTCGCTTGATAAGGTTATTAGTAAAAGTGATCGTCAAGTATCTCAGGAAAGAGAGAAGTTGGGCCTCATTCAGTCACAGAACGCCGCTTTGCAAAAGCAAGCGACAATTCCCTCGCGCCCTTCTGCAAGTTCTCCGATAGCCGCCACAATTAATCCGGCCCTTGCTAGGATTACTCAAGGCGGCGGAAGTATATCGAGGAACCTTACTTCTCCCTATAACAGAACTGCGCCGGGAACTTTGGGCGGTAGGATTCAACCCCCGAATATCAATCTCGGAGCTTCTTCTTCCCGCCTAGATGATATTTTATCTGGTGGAACTTCCAGAAATGTTTTTGGTCAAAATCTTTTTAATCCTATTCCGAATCGATTAAATCGGTCTGGGGGATTATTTGGTAATATTCCTATCCCGAATGGGGCTTTAAATAGGAATAACGTAAGAAATAGAATTTACTCTAATGATAATTTACGCGCCGCCGAAGTAGAATCTGAGCGAAAATCTTCTTTGGGAAATGATTTTAAAAAGAGATTTAGTGCCTCCGCTCTCGACTCTCAGTTAAAAGAGATTGAGTCGAAAAAAGCAAAAGCTAACGCTATTCTAGATGAGGTTATTAAGGAAAACGGCCCTGCTGATCGTCGTTCTTTCGCGGGCGCTCGTAACCTTAACTCCGCATTATTTAGAACTAGAAATGTTCGTGGAACCGGCGCGGGGCTAGGTTTAGGGCTTGGCGCGAGCATCTTAGGCTCTTCTATCGGTGGCGGAACAGGTGATGCGATTAGTGGTGTCGGTAACGCGGTCGGTTCTGGCGCGGCGATAGCCTCTCTTTCTCCAAATGCGATTGGCGTTGCGGCGGGGGCTTTAGTTACTTCTTTCCAACTTTTAAAAGTCGCTGTAGATAGTGCGTCTGATTCTATTTCAAATAGAAATAAAGATGATGCTAAAAAGATAGCAGATAATCAAACTCAATTATCAAACGCCGATGAATTCTCTCGCGCGTTTGCCAAGCTCAAAGAAGATTCGCGACTACTTCCAAAAGGCGACCCGCGCCTTTCTTTTGCTCAAGCTGAGTTCCGCGATACTTTTGCTAAAGCCCCACCAAGCTTATTACGGAGACTCCCAAACCAAAATAGGTTATTAGACAATAGTACCGAAGATTTTAATACTGCCAAAACTGGTTTTGACTTAGAAAAAACTAGAAATACAAACCGCAGGGTAGAGTTACAAAAAATCCGTGATAATGAGCGCAAGGATATTTTTGGATTAATTAATCAGGGATATACTGAAAGCGGAGTATCTAATATCTTAAAGTCATTAAATAGCGGAAACTTTGGCCAAAAATCCTCTAATGAAGATTTGGATCAAGCAAAGCAGTTCTTATCAGACGCGTTACAGAGCAGTAATTTAGCTAGTAAAGCTGGCGGAGTAGACGCCGCCTTAAGTATCAAGGGGTTCGGCATTCCCGAAAGAGATGTAAGGGGAATCAGAGAACAGTTACTAGCTAGCCCTGAGAATGTCATTAATAAATTAATTAATGGTCTGGAAGAGACTATCGATAAAATCAGAGAGGTTAATAATTTAATAGTTGAAGACGAGAAAAAAACAAACCCTAAAGGCGTAACGTTCGATCTAAATAAAGTTACTTCTGAGATTGGAAGGCTTTTCACCGCCGATTCTCTCCGCCGCTCCCAAGCATCGGCTAAAGAAAACGCGTCTTTTGATAGTCGGATTGCTATTAACGAGTCTTTAAATGATGCTCGCTCTAATTTCAGAAGCCCAATCGATAATATATCTCAAAAGTTCAATTCAGATAGGGAGAAACTTGAGAATGCTAATGTCCGTCAAATTGAAACGGTCAATGACTCTTTGCGGGCATTTGCGGAATCTCTTAAGGGTAATATCTCTGCCTTTTCGGCTGTAGCTGATACCAGAGAAAGCTTATCGTCTCTTATTTCTTCTACCGCGACTTCTGACAATCCACTTAAAGGCTTGGAAGAAATTAACAAAATTTTAAAAGAACAGGCTAATAATAAAGACGCTTTGAAATCTAGTGAGGGGATTAACTCTAAATTAAATGAAGCTAATAGGATATTAGAGGGTATTAAAACCACTTCGGAAATAACTCAACAGAAACTTGCCGCCTTGGAAGTTATTGCCAAGGCAACCGCTTTGGGAAATAAACTCCAAAATAATTTCGGTGGAGCAAATGCTTTATCTACTAAACAAGACTTAAGTGAAATTTCACAAGGTCGAAAGGATTTATTTAGATCAATTTCCGATCAAAACGACCCTCGCGCGCAAGCTAATAAAGCTTTTGAGTTACGTTATTCTTCTAATCCAGAAAATACAAAAAGAATTAATCGCGCAGAAAACTTACGCCGTTCCGACTCGGTTGGTCGGGGTATTCTATCCAGCGTCGATAGTGGAGAACTGCCAAGTAATATTGAAATCGAAGCCCTTCGTAAATCTAATCCTAACAAAGCGGATAGGTTGAGTCGATATTTAGAAACTCAAAGAGGGCGTTTAAAAAATTCTTTTGAAAATAACGCAAATAACAGAATTAATGAAAGTGCCGGGAGTGTTATCTCCGACTTACAATCTTCTATAGGGAATCAATACGCTGGATCATTCCAGCCTGAATCTATTTTTCAAAAAGCCTCTGAAAGTGCTAGTGCGGGTAATTTACAGGAAGTAGAAAAACAATTAAGGGAATTACTTCGCCGTTCTTCCCCGGAAAAACGCGGCGCTATTTCGGAAGCTCTATCTCAAATTGAAGGTCTTAATTCTCAAAAGGAATTGGTTGGCTTGTCCGCTGATATTAAGTCAAAAGCTGCGATTCCCGACAAGGATAACGGGCCTTTATCTAAAACTGGATTAATTGAAGCATTATCATTGTTCTTTAAAAAGGGCGGCGCTGATGGTCAGTTAGAGATTAGCCAAAAAACGCCGGACTCTAAAGAAGAATTAAGAAAAGCGTTACAGACTTTAACGGATAGTATTAAAAATGGTAAAATACGGGGCAACGAAGAAATTAGCGATGCTGTAGGTGCGACGGTAGGAGATGCCGTTCGTAGTAACTCCACCATTTTAGCTAAAGTTGATGTTGCTGTTCGGAATAGGGATTCTAACGGCGACGGATTTTTAAGTTCGGATGAAATGAAAGAGTTTCAGAAGAAAATGGAACAATTTATTGAAGAGTATTTTAAAAGCGGCGGGAATCCCCCGCCGAGAACCCCAATAATTAACTAATGCCTTTATATTTTGACCAAGTAGAGCTAATTAGTTATACTCATACCCCTCTTTTCTTTGGGAACGATTTCCGTTATGCGATTGAGAAAGAAATAGTTATTAATGGAGTCTTAACTAATTATTCCAATGCTTCTGGAATTTCCGGATTAATTAATAAGCAAGAGCTTTTGTTTTCGCGCGCGAACGATTATGATAATATTATTTTAAATAATGTTTCTTTCGGTTCTGGTCGGATTAGTAATATTGAGACGGAAGTATCTAATTTAGTTCGAGACTCTCGTTATACTTATACTTTATCGGTAAGGGAATCGGGAAATCTATTTAATGCCGTCTCTGGATACTACTCTGGAATTAATTGGGACGCAAATACTCAATTAATTGACTCTTTCGATGAATCCTTAAGTTATGAAAAGGACGCTGATGGAGTCCAAAACTATAGCCATAATATTTCAGTTGTTTATGGAAAGCAATTTCCCGCCGCGACAGGAATTAACTTAGGTAAAATTTTTGCGCAAAACTTGTTCAATTCTACTGTTGGACTATTCCCATTCTTGGGACAATATAACAACCTAAGCCAGTATAAAAAGCTATACGCGGAAACTTATAATTTAATCGATCGCGGCTGCGGATTTAGTGCATTTGCGAGTATTTTACCCAATAACTCCGGGGGTTACTCCTACGATCTTAATTACATATTAACTTTAGGAGAAGACGGATACACGTCCGTTGTTGAAAATTGCGATATTGTGGGCGTATTTGCCCCGCGCGCGGGATGGGCTGAAAGTGGATATAATAAACTAATTACTGGGTCGCTAAATAGAGTTAATCAAGTTTTTAGCGGCTACGCTTTTTCCTCAGTCCCCTTATTTGGTCAATATATAAGTTTAGAAACGACGCGAAATAAGTTCGAAGGTAGAATTTCCTTCTCTACTGAATACAGTAATAACCCGATTTATCAAACTGGGGCGATATGGGAGTTTGAGAATGAAGTTGAGAAGGGTCGCGATGGTTACGTTAATGTTTCCGAGCGGGGAAATGTTCGTGGCTATGGTCGCGCTCTAAAAGATAAATTTACTAATTCTTACAAGTTTTTTACCGGTGTCGTATTACCCGGCGTAGATTCTCGTTTGTCTGGAATTTATTTGGACTTCGAAGAGTTCCCCAAAAGTTTAAAAACAATTAATTCTTCTTTTACTAAGAATGAAATCGGCGGCGAAATAAACTACTCAATAGAAAAAACGGATAATAACTTATACATCGATGTATCTGGAATGAAAAAGATGGAAACGGATATATCTATTCAATATCCTGTGCATTTATTCCAAAGCTTTGATATTTTTAACTATCGTCAGATAGAGCAAACTCAAAATACCAGTACTCAAGGGACTATTGATATCGCTCTTAGGCTCCTTGGGAAACGAACTTCTACCGTCGATGATTATCTCGCCGTTTGTCGCGGCGTCATTACTCCATACGGTTTTTATGGCGAAGATAATTACCTAGAGAATTTAACTTATACAATTAACCCGTTATCCAACGTTTTTAATATTAACGCTACTTATAAATTTTTAAGTGGTTATAAACTTGCTAACGATATCCTTCTTTCTTAATGGCTAACACGATCAAATATAATAATGTAGACGTATTTAGCGGAATCTGTCCAACGCCTCTAATTGGGCGTAGTTTTGAGCCTGTTCTTGTTGGCGAGCGTTGGACTAGCAAAGAAGTAATAACGCTTACATCGACCATTACGGGCCGTTGTTTGGCATATACTGATTACCTCTCGTTACAACAGCAACTATTGTCAGGATTTCGCAAGGATTTCCAAACTTTAGATATCTTTGAAAATAATTCTTTAATTTTATCTTTATCTGGAATTAAAGTTAATAACATATCTTTTCCGGAAAATCGGTATGCTTATGGATATATCCCCTTCGTAATTTCTTTGGAGTGTTATCCGTCTGGATACTTTTCGGGGACATTCGGGATTTTAGAGCCCCGCGACGAGTTCTCTTTTCAAGAATCCGAGAACGGCGTCGTTAATATTACGCATACTGTAAGCTGCCGGGGTATTCAAACTTCAAATAATCAAAGCGATTCATTGGCTAACGCCAAAGCGTGGGTTCAGGCTCGTACGGGATATAGTGGACAAGTCTTCCCTGCGTTTATCAGCACTATTAATTTAAACCCCTGCTACCAAACGGTTGCGGAGTCAGTGGATCGAATTAATAATGCCTATGAAGTCAAAGAAAGCTATTTGGCGGATATCTATTCTTCCGGCGCGGGGATTTTAAGATATACTACCGATTTTAGCTCTGGAATTATAGATGGTATTTCCAGAATATCTTTAAAGGGAGAGATAAATGGTTGTAAGTCGAACACTATCGCTCAATTACGGAGTAGGTATTCCAATTTCTCCGGATTCAACGAAGTTCTAAATGTTTTTAAAAAGATTACTAATAGAACGGATTTAAACCCCATTCCTAAGACTAAGACCGTCGCGGAAGACTTTACCAATCTTAATCTTAGCTTTTCTTTTTTATGGGACGATAGTCAGCTTGGATTAACATGGTTTGATCCTACTATTTCTTTCGAATATAATTTTGAAACCGATGTTATTTCCGCCTCTATTGATGGCGTTATTGGTTCTATTGAGCCAATCGAAGTTCGTTGGCAGAAAATAAATGATTTAGCTAATAACATTGATCTATATTCAATGATTGTGCCCTATTATACAGAGTTCGTTAATAGAAACGCGCCGCATCTTTCAGGTTTTTTATTAAATCCCAACCCAATATCCTCAAGACGGTCAGAAAGTGAATTTTCCAGCCAAATTGCAATAGGCGCGACCTATTCTAACTCTAATATTCCCCCTTTCGGTTTACGGGAGTTTGATTATTCTATTAATGTCGTCCCCGCGATTAAAAAATATTCAGCGAATCCCATTTTAAACGGAGAGGGGGCATACGATATTCGGGATTTAGGATTTAATAATCGGGCGGTCTGTAGTATCAACTTACAAGGAATAGCAGACGATACTCACTCCCAAAACGATGCCCTTGCCATATTAAAGCAGCAAGCTTTTCGTTTACGCGGTAAATATATCAGCGGGACGCAAATTCATCTTAATGATCAGCGGGTTTCGATAGGAAATTCTTCGTTTTCTAAAGCGGCGTCGGTAGAAGCTCAATATACTAGTTATTCAAACTTATTCAACTTTTAACTTTTAAGGTGTAATCCATTTAAAGGTTTATAGATGAATACGGGATTTCGGCAGAATTATGATTTGTTGGGTTTTGATACCGGGTCTTATTCTGTACATTTCTCTTTTGATATCTCTGGCCAAAACCCAATTTCAAATAATTCTAATTATTCTGGGTTATCTGGTCGGCTATCCAGCGTTGGTTCTTTTTACTCTACGCCTCAAAGTGGATATTTTACCGGTCAAATTATTACTGTTTCTGGAGTTCCCACCGGGGATTATTGGACCCATATTTTTATAAACAAAAGATTAACGCCGTCCGGCGGAGTTCTTTTCGACTCGTTTGCTTCCGGCGGCGGGATTTTTTCAGGATACCAAATTGGATTTAACGATAACAATAGATTATATCTTGAAAGTTATGATAATTTCGGCCCTGTCGTCTATACTTCTAACTTAATTTTAGCAAAACAGAATTGTCTCGCCGTTTCTCGGTCCAATAACGCGATAAGCTTTTTCGCTTATGACTTTAATAATGACTTATTGTTATCTGATGTTCATATAATTAACGGTAATTATTTACTACCCTCAAATAAATTTATTATTGGTGGTAAATCGGGAGAGCCTTCTCACGTTGTTGGGAGAAATTACGTAGGATATTTAGACGAATATGTTTATATCTCAGACGCGATTATTCCAAGTTATTTGAAGAATTTGATGTCGGGATTCGTTTCGTATTCCCAATATAGCGTCGGTAGTATTTCCGGAATTAGCGGAATCGAAGTTACCGGATTTTCCTTTGTCCCTACGGGTTTGACGGGGATTTTAGGCTATACTAACACTGCCGTTTCTAGCGGCTTGGATGATTTCGGTGATTTTTATACCGTTTACTCCCAAGTTCCCATTACTGGATATTTGACTAGCGGAACTAAGGTTGTAAGTTTAACCGGTTTGGTTGTTGATTACGTAACGGGAGCTTCTGGTAAAACTTTTATTATAGACTCTGGGTATATAGAGAGTTTTAAATATGACGAAGTAAGTTATTTACGGAATATAGACATTTATGATACAAGTAATTTTATTAAGTTCCAATCTGGCAAAAGGAATGTTAATAATTTAGCAACTTTTGACTTGGTTAATGGAAATTTCGAACTCAATGAATCTCTTAACGATAGCGGCGTCCAGATATATCTTAATGGTATCGGTCAAAACAATGTAGGTTATGCTGTAACCGGTAACATCTATAATGTTGGAGTCACGATTAGCGGCGATTATTATTTGGATGAATTTAGCGTTCAATCGACTGGGATTTATGACTATAAAGATATTATGGTTTACGATGTTATCTCGGGAGTCAAACAGCGCGTTTTTGTCACTGGAATGGGTGTTTCTGGCCAAAAAGAGAATGTTAATCTAACATCTAACTCGCTAGCCTTTTTAAATGGAGTTCTCCTTACTAGCGGTTATCAGTATATAAAAAGCGGGGCTGATTTTATCTGGAGTAGTAATTTACTTTCAGGAGTAACTGGCGCGATTTCGGTTTTTGAACTTGACAAACCGTATATTCGCTCTACCGGAACTATTAATTTTACGGGAGAATTTCCGCGCCGAGCTTCTATGTTGTATCTCAATGGCCAACGTCAGCTAATTGATACGAACTATATTGAAAACAGCACAATCGATCTAATTGGTCAATCGGGAATTTTTGATCTTTCTGTCGAACTTGTCTATAACAATAATGAACTTTTTTGGGAATAAGTATGGCTATTAAATCAATCGACACTGTTAAAATTAATGGAAAGGCTTCCGCTTTTAATGCCCAAATTTATTCGGTTAATTATCAAATTGGGGTAAACAAGGATATTTCATCTCTAACTATTCGATTTATTAACGAAGATAAGTCTTACTTGGAGCCGATTATGGGGCCAAACCAAGTATATAAAATACAAATTGGAAATATTCTTAATTCTAATTTTTATGCCGTGGAGTGGAATATCGAAGATTCCAGTCAGGGTAAAATTCTTATCGTTGAATTTTGGGATCGTAGTTTTATTTTAGATCGATACTATATTGGCCTTCATAAGAAAATGGGCGATAAAGACAACGCTTTAAACATTAATGGTAATCTAATCTTAGTCGGAAATGAAAATCATCCTTGCGATACTAACAAAGATGGAGTTTTCGACGCGATTGATATTGCCAATTTAGTTTACGATCAAACCGATCCTTGCGAGCTACTTTGTCCTAACTCTACCGACTCTCGCGAGCCAATCGCCCAAGTTTGCCAAGACAGGTCTGTATATGAAATTTTTGATGTAACTTACAATTTTGCCGAGCTTCTTACGGCGATTAAAAAATATATACCTATAAAACTGATTCCCAAAAATATTAATACGTATTATACTTCTAGACATACGGGTAAACTCCGCGATGTCTTATCAGCTTGGTGCGCTGATTTTGGATGGACGTTCTATTGGGAAGATGATAAATTAAACTTCATTGATATCGCCAAACGGCCAAAGATTAAATTCCCTATTTTGGAGAATGTTATTTCTTCTAGCGAGGGAAAATCTTTAAAGGGAACCGTTTCTCGCGGATCGATTAGTTATTTTGGAGAGGCTGGGATTAAAGCTCAACAAGATTGTACGAGTATCGAACCTTTCAATCTTCGTTGCTTATCTTTATTTGACTTATTCGGTTTATTTTATAAGCCAAGCCGATTCCCTACGGCTGTAACTCAATCTGACGAACCACTATCTACCGGAGGGCTTGGCCCGGCGTTGCCTCCCGACCCGAATACCGGCGATGATTCTCAACACGAATACCGGGATACCGTTCATTTAAACGGTGTGCCTATTGAAAGTTTTGAAACTTCTGTCGTTTGCTCTTATTTCAATCAAGACCTTAGAGAGCTTTATAACTTATTTAACTATTACGAAATCACTAGCTCTGCCCGCGCGAACGAATTAGTTGGAAAATGGATGGATCGTTTGGGGCAACTCAAAATAGTTAAAGTCTTTGATAAGGGTATTAATGCCGTAGCTTATGATAACTTTTTAAATGGAATTATCGTTGAAGGCAAAAAGCTATTAGACGAAAACGAAGTTACGACTTTTGTTCAAAACGGCGGATATTTCGTTTTGGG
>ERZ869925.1329-NODE-1329-length-11542-cov-12.258031_pt1 | contig 11542 bp, 5 predicted proteins | sample MGYA00579311_ERZ869925 | MGnify/ENA primary metagenome ERZ869925 (study PRJEB32216, sample SAMN09231817) | wastewater metagenome | place: USA: Maryland | collected 2016-07-30 | study: EMG produced TPA metagenomics assembly of the PRJNA472060 data set (Reclaimed...
TGATCTGCTCACGGCGGACGATGCTGGCGAGAACCTTCGCGTGCCAGCGGCGTCCGCGGCGGGGCTTGATGCCGCGGGCGTCCAGCTCGGTACCGATCTTCCTCAGCGACATGCCAGCGGCGTGCAGCTCGCGGATCGTCGCCAGGGCGGTCTGCTCGTCGGCGTGCTCGACCAGGCGGGGCTTGCCGTTGGTGCGATCGACAGCGAACCCGACCGGCGCGTGTCCGCCAGTCTTGAAACCCTGCCGACGCTTGTAGGCCAGGGCCGCGGTCGTGCGCTCGCTGATCGTGTCGCGCTCGAACTCAGCGAGAACCGCCAGCATCCGGAAGATCATCCTGCCGCACGCGCCCGCGGTGTCGATCTTCTCGCTCAGCGACACCAGATCAGCGCCAGCGCTTTCGAGTTGTTCAGCGATCGCCAGCGTGTCGCGGGTGCTGCGGGCCAGGCGCGACAGCGAGTAGACGATCAGAACCGCGCCGTGCTCGGACGCTTGGGCCAGGGCGGTCTGCAGTCCTGGGCGGGTGTCGGCACGCTTGCCGCTCAGCTCGTCCTGGTGCATGTCGATGAGCTGCAGGCCAGCGGCGGCGGCGTGCTTGGTGATCGCGTCGCGTTGGGCGTCGATGCTCACTCCCTCGACAGCCTGGCCGATCGTGCTGACACGGACGTAGCCGATCGCGGGGCGGACGCTGGGGCGGTCTGTTCGGGTGCTCATTGCCATGCTCCTGTTACCGATCGAACGAATGGTAACAGATCGGCTGTTCGGTGTCAAGGGATCAAGGCATCGCCAGCGGCCTGTACGGGTTCTCGTTGGCGGCGTCAGCCAGCGTGCGGGCGGTCCTGTCCGCCACGTCCGCCAGTCTGGTCTGCAGCTCGGACACCCTCGCCCGTTCGGTGTCCGCTTGGGCCGCCAGAATCGACCGTGCGGCGTCGGCGGCAGCTTGGCGGGCGTTCGCGTCACCAACAGCCCGCACGCTCCACAGGCCAACCAGGGCGGCGAGCGCGAACCCTGCCGCGGCCAGCGACCAGCCAGCTCGGGCGGATCGGCGGGCGTGCTGAACGTCCTGGTGCAGCTCGTCCAGGCGGGCGGTTGCCATGCTCGTCACCCGATCGGCCATGATCGTGAGGGCGGCGGCCTGTCCCTGGGCGGTCTGCATCGTGCTGGCGTTGGTGTCCGCCATGTCCGCCACGGTGTCGGCCATCGTGTCGGCCACGTTGTCGCCGTTGTCCGCCACGTCCACAGCGACCAGGCGGCGGCCAGCGTCGGTCTTGGTCTGCAGCTCACCGGCCTGAATCCGTCGCTGCAGCGTCCTGGTGCTGATCTTCAGCTCGCTGGCGGCGTCGGCCATGCTCATCCATCGCGTGCTCATCGGTGCTCCTGTCCGCCAGTGGCGGCCACGGTGTCGGCCAGGATCATCGACGCTTGGCGGACACGGCGGACAGAATCGGCAGGGCGGAAACCTTGTAGAACGACCGTGATTCGATCAACGGCGCGACGTTCGGACCTTGCGGCGGTCGTCAACCTCGAATCGGAACCGACCTGGGGGGCGTGCTCGCGGGTGCAGCTCCACCACCAGCTCACGAAACCGGCCAGCGAGATTCGGGGGGGAGCGAAAAACACTGTCCGCGGGTCGGTGCTCGCACGTTCTCCCTCATAACAGTCCCGACTTATTGACCTTCGCCACGCGCGCGACCGGCGGCGGATGAATCACGTTGATCGTGGGCGGCGGGGGATTCGCCCGCGGCAGCTTCAGGCGGTCCAGCCCGGCCACGGTGCGGACCCTGGCGGCACGATCAAGCCATCGCTGCAGCTCGTCCAGATCAACCTCACGGCGGCGGGCCGCGGCGGTCAGGGTGTCGGCCAGCGGTTGCTCGTCGCCACGCTCGACCAGGGCGGCCAGCTCGTCGAAGGGGATCGACAACAGGCGGGCCAGGCGGGACACGATGACGATGAGCATGTCCAGCTCGTCCTCGTGGGCCATGATCGTGTTCACTCGACCGAACGCGGCGGTGCTCAGGCGGCGGCGTTCCACAGCGGCAGCAGATCGGCGGCCATGCTTCAACCCGTTCAGCCTGGTGCGTTCCTTGCCCGCGGGCGTCGTCGGTCCGGTCGATCGCGTCCAGGGGCGGGTTCGGCGTGCTGCAGCTCTCAGGGCGTCCAGGCCAGCCAGGGACAGCTTGTACGGGCGGGTCGGTCGCTGATCCCTGTCCGGTCGTCGCGGCGGCGTCGGCCAGCTCGAAACGTCGAAGGGATCAGGCGGCGGGGTGCTCATCGGGGAGCGCAACAGGGGGGGAGTTTCGACGAGTTTGTGCCAGCGGGAAGGGTGCGTTGTATGGAAACGAGCTGGTATCTAGGAGGCTGTGCCTCCCTCCTGGATACCAGCTTGAATCCATACACCAGTGAGGTGGGTTCGGTTCTCAGTCGGGGATCAGCTTGGTCTGAACGTCCGCGGGCTTGGCGCGACGCTTGCGCGGGTTCTCGATGCCCAGCTTCGCCAGATCGTTCTTGATCGTGCCAGGGTCGATCGGGTTGCCGCTTTCGCTCATCAGTCCTTCGGCGGCCAGGGCGTAGGAGATAGCGCGGCATGACGGCGTGTACCCGCGGACCTTGATGATCTTTTCGATCAGATCGCGGCGGTGCAGCGTGCGTTCCTTCTGCGGCGTCGTCCTGGGCTTGCGCTGCGTTCCCATCGGCGGCCAGCCGACCTGCTCCGCTTCGTCGGGCGTGATTCGCAGCTTGTTCCCAATCGTGATCTGCGAGAACTGATCGCGTACGTCGCGCCCGTACTTGATCGCTTTCTCGATTGTCTCATCGTCCAGCGGCGGCTCGCATCCTCGCTTGCCGAACTTCTCGATCGCGTCCTTCGCTTCGACGGGCGTGCAGAGTCCGGCCTTGACGTTCTTGTGCAGGATGACCGACAGAACCCACGCGTGCGCGTGTCGTCCGCCGTGCTTTCCCTCGCGGATTGTCCCTCGATATTTCAACAGCTCCGCGAATCGCTGCATCTCATTCCGCCAGCGTGCTTGTGATCCTCGAATCCCTCTCGCGCGGTTCTTCGGATCGACAGGGCCGATGATGCGGCGCACAGCGTCGGGGTGTCGCGTGCATGGCACGCCCAGCTCGGCGGCCAGCTCGTCGATGAAGTATTCGTGTGGTGCTCCGTCTGTTCCGAGCTGCACCCAGTGATCGGTACGGCGGTTCACCTTTCCGTTCAGCGATCCAGGCACGCGCATGATGCGGGCCAGGTTCACCGAATGGAAGTCTGCTTTCATTGGCTGTAGCAGCTCGGCCAGATGCTCGTTGATGCGTCGGGCGGTGCTGCTCGCTTCGATTGTCGCTCGCTGCGGGCATCCTTGACCATGCCAGCGATCCTTCAACAACCAATGCGCCCACACTCCGCGCCCGCTCCTGGTCAGAATCGAAGCTGGCGGGATCTTGCCCATCATCGCAAGCTGGATGAGCGTTGCGATCGTCTGCGGCACGAACTCCTCACCACAGTCCAGATCAACCCAGCATGCGTTCAGCCATCGCACCTGGTCGTCGCGTGCGCTGTATTTCTGGAATCGTGGATGATGCTCGCTTTGGATTCGTCGCTTGGGCTTGGCCAGGCCGTTGATAGTGAAGTAGGCGTTCTCACGAACATAGGGTTCGATGAACTGCTCGAAGATCGGTTCTGGTCCACACAGATCGCTGGCGTTCACTCGGAACCCGCGGAACGTCGGCTTTCCGTTCTCGTGCTTGATCCAACTGAACGCGATCTGTCCATCGTGTCCGCGGTGCAGCACGTTGATCGCGTGCTTGTCAGGGCCAGCCAGCTCCCTGAACTTCGGGTCGATGATGTCCACGGTGAACTCGTCCATCGCGTTCCCTCGCTCGCGGTCGATGGTATCAGACGGCGGTGATCTGCTCACGGCGGACGATGCTGGCGAGAACCTTCGCGTGCCAGCGGCGTCCGCGGCGGGGCTTGATGCCGCGGGCGTCCAGCTCGGTACCGATCTTCCTCAGCGACATGCCAGCGGCGTGCAGCTCGCGGATCGTCGCCAGGGCGGTCTGCTCGTCGGCGTGCTCGACCAGGCGGGGCTTGCCGTTGGTGCGATCGACAGCGAACCCGACCGGCGCGTGTCCGCCAGTCTTGAAACCCTGCCGACGCTTGTAGGCCAGGGCCGCGGTCGTGCGCTCGCTGATCGTGTCGCGCTCGAACTCAGCGAGAACCGCCAGCATCCGGAAGATCATCCTGCCGCACGCGCCCGCGGTGTCGATCTTCTCGCTCAGCGACACCAGATCAGCGCCAGCGCTTTCGAGTTGTTCAGCGATCGCCAGCGTGTCGCGGGTGCTGCGGGCCAGGCGCGACAGCGAGTAGACGATCAGAACCGCGCCGTGCTCGGACGCTTGGGCCAGGGCGGTCTGCAGTCCTGGGCGGGTGTCGGCACGCTTGCCGCTCAGCTCGTCCTGGTGCATGTCGATGAGCTGCAGGCCAGCGGCGGCGGCGTGCTTGGTGATCGCGTCGCGTTGGGCGTCGATGCTCACTCCCTCGACAGCCTGGCCGATCGTGCTGACACGGACGTAGCCGATCGCGGGGCGGACGCTGGGGCGGTCTGTTCGGGTGCTCATTGCCATGCTCCTGTTACCGATCGAACGAATGGTAACAGATCGGCTGTTCGGTGTCAAGGGATCAAGGCATCGCCAGCGGCCTGTACGGGTTCTCGTTGGCGGCGTCAGCCAGCGTGCGGGCGGTCCTGTCCGCCACGTCCGCCAGTCTGGTCTGCAGCTCGGACACCCTCGCCCGTTCGGTGTCCGCTTGGGCCGCCAGAATCGACCGTGCGGCGTCGGCGGCAGCTTGGCGGGCGTTCGCGTCACCAACAGCCCGCACGCTCCACAGGCCAACCAGGGCGGCGAGCGCGAACCCTGCCGCGGCCAGCGACCAGCCAGCTCGGGCGGATCGGCGGGCGTGCTGAACGTCCTGGTGCAGCTCGTCCAGGCGGGCGGTTGCCATGCTCGTCACCCGATCGGCCATGATCGTGAGGGCGGCGGCCTGTCCCTGGGCGGTCTGCATCGTGCTGGCGTTGGTGTCCGCCATGTCCGCCACGGTGTCGGCCATCGTGTCGGCCACGTTGTCGCCGTTGTCCGCCACGTCCACAGCGACCAGGCGGCGGCCAGCGTCGGTCTTGGTCTGCAGCTCACCGGCCTGAATCCGTCGCTGCAGCGTCCTGGTGCTGATCTTCAGCTCGCTGGCGGCGTCGGCCATGCTCATCCATCGCGTGCTCATCGGTGCTCCTGTCCGCCAGTGGCGGCCACGGTGTCGGCCAGGATCATCGACGCTTGGCGGACACGGCGGACAGAATCGGCAGGGCGGAAACCTTGTAGAACGACCGTGATTCGATCAACGGCGCGACGTTCGGACCTTGCGGCGGTCGTCAACCTCGAATCGGAACCGACCTGGGGGGCGTGCTCGCGGGTGCAGCTCCACCACCAGCTCACGAAACCGGCCAGCGAGATTCGGGGGGGAGCGAAAAACACTGTCCGCGGGTCGGTGCTCGCACGTTCTCCCTCATAACAGTCCCGACTTATTGACCTTCGCCACGCGCGCGACCGGCGGCGGATGAATCACGTTGATCGTGGGCGGCGGGGGATTCGCCCGCGGCAGCTTCAGGCGGTCCAGCCCGGCCACGGTGCGGACCCTGGCGGCACGATCAAGCCATCGCTGCAGCTCGTCCAGATCAACCTCACGGCGGCGGGCCGCGGCGGTCAGGGTGTCGGCCAGCGGTTGCTCGTCGCCACGCTCGACCAGGGCGGCCAGCTCGTCGAAGGGGATCGACAACAGGCGGGCCAGGCGGGACACGATGACGATGAGCATGTCCAGCTCGTCCTCGTGGGCCATGATCGTGTTCACTCGACCGAACGCGGCGGTGCTCAGGCGGCGGCGTTCCACAGCGGCAGCAGATCGGCGGCCATGCTTCAACCCGTTCAGCCTGGTGCGTTCCTTGCCCGCGGGCGTCGTCGGTCCGGTCGATCGCGTCCAGGGGCGGGTTCGGCGTGCTGCAGCTCTCAGGGCGTCCAGGCCAGCCAGGGACAGCTTGTACGGGCGGGTCGGTCGCTGATCCCTGTCCGGTCGTCGCGGCGGCGTCGGCCAGCTCGAAACGTCGAAGGGATCAGGCGGCGGGGTGCTCATCGGGGTGCGTGTTTAGATTCAAGCTGGTATGGGGAGAGGGCGTAGCCCCCTTCCGCATACCAGCTTGTTCCTAAACACGGGTTCACGGTGTTCGGTTCTCAGTCGGGCAGCAGCATGGTCTGGGCGTCGGCAGTCTTGGGGCGTCGCTTGCGCGGGTTCTCGATGCCCAGCGCGTGCAGATCGTTCTTGATCGTCGCGGTGTTGATCGGGTTCCCGTCGTCGCTCAGCACGCCTTCTTTGGCCAGGGCGTTCGATATGTCGCGGATGATCGGAACGTACCCGCGGCGGTCGATGATCTTCCGAACCAGCTCGCGGCGGTGCAGCGTGCGATCCTTCTGCGGCGTCGTCTTGGGCGTGCGTTCTGTCCCTTCCGCTTTCCAGCCAGTTTGTTGTGCTTCGTGTGGCGTGATCTTCAGCTTGTTGCCAATCGTGATCTGCGAGAAATCATCGCGCACGTTGCGCGCGTAGTCGATCGCGTTCTGGATCGCTTTGTCCGACAGCGGCGGATCGCACGCTCGCTTGCCGAACTGCCAGACCAGCTCGGTAGCTTGATCCGGTTCCATCAGCTTCGCTTTCACGCACTTCTGAAGAATGACCGACATGACCCAGGCGTGTGCGTTTCGTCCGCCGTGCTGGTGCTCGTGAATCGTTCCGCGTCGCAATGCGATCAGCCTGTAGAACCGTGTCAGCTCTGCCGCCCAGCGTCCGGAGAATCCTCGAATCCCTTTCGTGCGGTTCATTGGATCAACGGTGCCGATGATGCGGCGCACAACGGCTGGGTGTCGCGTGATCGGCACGTTGAACGCGCGGGCCAGATCGTCGATCAGATAGGCGTGCGGCTTGCCATCGTCACCGTGCTGAACGGTGTACTTGGTGCGTCGATTCGCGGACGAGTTGAGCGATCCAGGGACGCGCGTGATTCGATTGATGCCCAGCGCGTTCGCGTCGGGATTGAACTTGCTGAAGATCTGAAGCAGCTTCTCGTTGATGCGTGCGTGCGTGCTGATCGCATCAGCCGATGCGTACTGGCCCCAGGGCTTTCCGGGTTGTCCGTTCCAGTCGCGGTCCTGCAGCAGCCAGTGAAACCAGACACCGTTGCCGCTCCGCGAGCAGATCGTGAACGGCGGGATCATCTGGCGATACTGCAGGTAGAAGCCATACATGACCGCCGTTTCGACGCGATCAATGCCACAGTCCAGATCAACCCAGCATGAGTTGAGCCATTGAATCCTGTCCTGCCGCGCGCAGTACTTGCTGAACCGTTCATCGTGAACGCTCGGCGTTCGTCGCTTCGGTTGAGCGATTCCGTCGATGCTGAAGTATCCGTCTTTGTCAACGAATCGCGCAATGTACTCCTCGAAGATCGGATCAGGGCCGCACAGATCGCGGGCGTTCACGTTGAATCCGCCATGCTCAACGAACTCGCCAGTGCGTGCGTCCTTCCAGTGAAACGCGATCTGTCCAGGGTGTCCGCGGTGCAGCACGTTGATCGGGTGCTTGTCGGGACCAACGACATCCATCAGATTCAGGGCGTCGATCGGATCGTCGAAGTCGATGCTGCCGATTATCTCGTCGCTCATCGTCGGGTTCCCTTCGCTCGCGGTCGATGGTATCAGGCGGCGTTGATCTGCTCACGGCGGACGATGCTGGCGAGAACCTTCGCGTGCCAGCGGCGTCCGCGGCGGGGCTTGATGCCGCGGGCGTCCAGCTCGGTACCGATCTTCCTCAGCGACATGCCAGCGGCGTGCAGCTCGCGGATCGTCGCCAGGGCGGTCTGCTCGTCGGCGTGCTCGACCAGGCGGGGCTTGCCGTTGGTGCGATCGACAGCGAACCCGACCGGCGCGTGTCCGCCAGTCTTGAAACCCTGCCGACGCTTGTAGGCCAGGGCCGCGGTCGTGCGCTCGCTGATCGTGTCGCGCTCGAACTCAGCGAGAACCGCCAGCATCCGGAAGATCATCCTGCCGCACGCGCCCGCGGTGTCGATCTTCTCGCTCAGCGACACCAGATCAGCGCCAGCGCTTTCGAGTTGTTCAGCGATCGCCAGCGTGTCGCGGGTGCTGCGGGCCAGGCGCGACAGCGAGTAGACGATCAGAACCGCGCCGTGCTCGGACGCTTGGGCCAGGGCGGTCTGCAGTCCTGGGCGGGTGTCGGCACGCTTGCCGCTCAGCTCGTCCTGGTGCATGTCGATGAGCTGCAGGCCAGCGGCGGCGGCGTGCTTGGTGATCGCGTCGCGTTGGGCGTCGATGCTCACTCCCTCGACAGCCTGGCCGATCGTGCTGACACGGACGTAGCCGATCGCGGGGCGGACGCTGGGGCGGTCTGTTCGGGTGCTCATTGCCATGCTCCTGTTACCGATCGAACGAATGGTAACAGATCGGCTGTTCGGTGTCAAGGGATCAAGGCATCGCCAGCGGCCTGTACGGGTTCTCGTTGGCGGCGTCAGCCAGCGTGCGGGCGGTCCTGTCCGCCACGTCCGCCAGTCTGGTCTGCAGCTCGGACACCCTCGCCCGTTCGGTGTCCGCTTGGGCCGCCAGAATCGACCGTGCGGCGTCGGCGGCAGCTTGGCGGGCGTTCGCGTCACCAACAGCCCGCACGCTCCACAGGCCAACCAGGGCGGCGAGCGCGAACCCTGCCGCGGCCAGCGACCAGCCAGCTCGGGCGGATCGGCGGGCGTGCTGAACGTCCTGGTGCAGCTCGTCCAGGCGGGCGGTTGCCATGCTCGTCACCCGATCGGCCATGATCGTGAGGGCGGCGGCCTGTCCCTGGGCGGTCTGCATCGTGCTGGCGTTGGTGTCCGCCATGTCCGCCACGGTGTCGGCCATCGTGTCGGCCACGTTGTCGCCGTTGTCCGCCACGTCCACAGCGACCAGGCGGCGGCCAGCGTCGGTCTTGGTCTGCAGCTCACCGGCCTGAATCCGTCGCTGCAGCGTCCTGGTGCTGATCTTCAGCTCGCTGGCGGCGTCGGCCATGCTCATCCATCGCGTGCTCATCGGTGCTCCTGTCCGCCAGTGGCGGCCACGGTGTCGGCCAGGATCATCGACGCTTGGCGGACACGGCGGACAGAATCGGCAGGGCGGAAACCTTGTAGAACGACCGTGATTCGATCAACGGCGCGACGTTCGGACCTTGCGGCGGTCGTCAACCTCGAATCGGAACCGACCTGGGGGGCGTGCTCGCGGGTGCAGCTCCACCACCAGCTCACGAAACCGGCCAGCGAGATTCGGGGGGGAGCGAAAAACACTGTCCGCGGGTCGGTGCTCGCACGTTCTCCCTCATAACAGTCCCGACTTATTGACCTTCGCCACGCGCGCGACCGGCGGCGGATGAATCACGTTGATCGTGGGCGGCGGGGGATTCGCCCGCGGCAGCTTCAGGCGGTCCAGCCCGGCCACGGTGCGGACCCTGGCGGCACGATCAAGCCATCGCTGCAGCTCGTCCAGATCAACCTCACGGCGGCGGGCCGCGGCGGTCAGGGTGTCGGCCAGCGGTTGCTCGTCGCCACGCTCGACCAGGGCGGCCAGCTCGTCGAAGGGGATCGACAACAGGCGGGCCAGGCGGGACACGATGACGATGAGCATGTCCAGCTCGTCCTCGTGGGCCATGATCGTGTTCACTCGACCGAACGCGGCGGTGCTCAGGCGGCGGCGTTCCACAGCGGCAGCAGATCGGCGGCCATGCTTCAACCCGTTCAGCCTGGTGCGTTCCTTGCCCGCGGGCGTCGTCGGTCCGGTCGATCGCGTCCAGGGGCGGGTTCGGCGTGCTGCAGCTCTCAGGGCGTCCAGGCCAGCCAGGGACAGCTTGTACGGGCGGGTCGGTCGCTGATCCCTGTCCGGTCGTCGCGGCGGCGTCGGCCAGCTCGAAACGTCGAAGGGATCAGGCGGCGGGGTGCTCATCGGGGAGCGCAACAGGGGGGGAGTTTCGACGAGTTTGTGCCAGCGGGAAGGGTGCGTTGTATGGAAACGAGCTGGTATCTAGGAGGCTGTGCCTCCCTCCTGGATACCAGCTTGAATCCATACACCAGTGAGGTGGGTTCGGTTCTCAGTCGGGGATCAGCTTGGTCTGAACGTCCGCGGGCTTGGCGCGACGCTTGCGCGGGTTCTCGATGCCCAGCTTCGCCAGATCGTTCTTGATCGTGCCAGGGTCGATCGGGTTGCCGCTTTCGCTCATCAGTCCTTCGGCGGCCAGGGCGTAGGAGATAGCGCGGCATGACGGCGTGTACCCGCGGACCTTGATGATCTTTTCGATCAGATCGCGGCGGTGCAGCGTGCGTTCCTTCTGCGGCGTCGTCCTGGGCTTGCGCTGCGTTCCCATCGGCGGCCAGCCGACCTGCTCCGCTTCGTCGGGCGTGATTCGCAGCTTGTTCCCAATCGTGATCTGCGAGAACTGATCGCGTACGTCGCGCCCGTACTTGATCGCTTTCTCGATTGTCTCATCGTCCAGCGGCGGCTCGCATCCTCGCTTGCCGAACTTCTCGATCGCGTCCTTCGCTTCGACGGGCGTGCAGAGTCCGGCCTTGACGTTCTTGTGCAGGATGACCGACAGAACCCACGCGTGCGCGTGTCGTCCGCCGTGCTTTCCCTCGCGGATTGTCCCTCGATATTTCAACAGCTCCGCGAATCGCTGCATCTCATTCCGCCAGCGTGCTTGTGATCCTCGAATCCCTCTCGCGCGGTTCTTCGGATCGACAGGGCCGATGATGCGGCGCACAGCGTCGGGGTGTCGCGTGCATGGCACGCCCAGCTCGGCGGCCAGCTCGTCGATGAAGTATTCGTGTGGTGCTCCGTCTGTTCCGAGCTGCACCCAGTGATCGGTACGGCGGTTCACCTTTCCGTTCAGCGATCCAGGCACGCGCATGATGCGGGCCAGGTTCACCGAATGGAAGTCTGCTTTCATTGGCTGTAGCAGCTCGGCCAGATGCTCGTTGATGCGTCGGGCGGTGCTGCTCGCTTCGATTGTCGCTCGCTGCGGGCATCCTTGACCATGCCAGCGATCCTTCAACAACCAATGCGCCCACACTCCGCGCCCGCTCCTGGTCAGAATCGAAGCTGGCGGGATCTTGCCCATCATCGCAAGCTGGATGAGCGTTGCGATCGTCTGCGGCACGAACTCCTCACCACAGTCCAGATCAACCCAGCATGCGTTCAGCCATCGCACCTGGTCGTCGCGTGCGCTGTATTTCTGGAATCGTGGATGATGCTCGCTTTGGATTCGCCGCTTGGGCTTGGCCAGGCCGTTGATGGTGAAGTAGGCGTTCTCACGAACATGGGGTTCGATGAACTGCTCGAAGATCGGTTCGGGTCCGCACAGATCGCGGGCGTTCACTCGGAACCCACGGAACGTCGGCTTTCCGTTCTCGTGCTTGATCCAACTGAACG
>ERZ869925.1330-NODE-1330-length-11540-cov-5.090553_pt1 | contig 11540 bp, 18 predicted proteins | sample MGYA00579311_ERZ869925 | MGnify/ENA primary metagenome ERZ869925 (study PRJEB32216, sample SAMN09231817) | wastewater metagenome | place: USA: Maryland | collected 2016-07-30 | study: EMG produced TPA metagenomics assembly of the PRJNA472060 data set (Reclaimed...
AGGACTTAAATCAGTATAGTTGGAGTCAAAATTACTTCTAGTAACAATACCTCTATATTTTTCAACTCCACTAATTTTTGTGTTATGTTCAACTACATTTTTTTCGATTTTCATATCATTAAAAATTACTTCGATTAGGTTTTTTAATGATTTGATTTGTTTATCTGTATATGGATCCCAAAAAAAATAATCTCTCCATTTTCTTTCAAAGGGTACACCTCTATAAATATCACCAACCCAATTAATGTAGTAATCTTCCAAAGGTTGTTTTTCTAACCAACCAAGATTTTCTAATGAAATAAAAATACCATTTCTATTAACATTCAATTCTTTAAAATAATTTGTGTGTTCTATATTATCTAAAAGTTGTAATATTTTTCCCTCTTTGGTTACAATATAATTTGGTATTCTATCGAATTTTCCATTATATCTATAACGTAAAGAAGTCAAATAATCCTCAACATTTCTACTAGTGTGTGTGAGAATTATTTGACTTTTCTTTTTTTGTTTTCCCAAAGGTTTGAAATCACCGTACTTGATTATTTCCATCATAATGGTCGATCTATGGTCACATTCGGTTTAGTATATGTTAATTTAGTTGGACGTTTTGGTTTCGGTGTTTCAACCACAGGCACTTCAATAATTGGTGTTTCGACAATAGGTACTTCAATAATTGGTGTTTCAACTATGGATGCTTCAACTACTGGTGTTTCAATCACATCATCAAGTTCTTCATTATCTTGTGATTCAAGTACATCAGACAAAGGTATTTCAGGTTCATCTGTTACAATAGGTTCTATTGGTTCAGGTAAATCAACTTCATTATCTTCATCTTTAGTTTCTTCAACTTCTTTTTTCTTTCTACCTCGTTTTGACTTAGGTTTCTCAACTTCAATATCATTTTCTTCTTCTTTTTCTAAGATTTCTAAATCCATCAATGATGCTATTTCTAAATCTCTATCATTTTCGAAATTAACTAAAGTTGATTTTTCTGGTTCTTCATATTTTACAAAGAAATGTAGAGATGTCAATGATATCACCGGTAATAAACCACCACCCAATATTGCCAACCATCTTTTATGCGCTATAATATCTGTTGGTTCTGTTCCGAACATTTCGAAGATTGGTGAAGTTAATTCTACCCAAGATTTAAACAAATCTCCAGTTGGGTCAATCTCTTTATATGAATAGAATATATTTCCCACCATTTGAACGAATGTTACCACACCGAACATAAACCACACTCCACCTTTAATTCTTTGTGTGGCGGCAATTAGGGCTGTAATAGCACCAATCTCAATGGCAATTGATAGATAGATTGCCCAACTAATTGGGTTTGTAATATCATACCACGCAACAACGTGAGATATTGAGATTCCTGCAACCAAAAATATGGGCACAAGGAACATTGAACGGATGGGATTATCTTTAATCCAGGTTAGTAAATTATTCATTATTTTGTTTTTCTAATTGTTGGATTTCTTTGTCAATTTTAGATTGTCTTTCAACATCAAATATTTTTCTATCTGAGGCGTCAATCATTCTCCTTTCCGCTTTCAATCCCTCAACTTTGATTTCTTTTTGGAGTTCTTGTTTCAAAACTTTAATTTCAGTTTTCAAACTATCAAATTCACCCATTACTTTCTTTTCAAATCTTTTTTTACTCATACTACCAGTACAAGTATTTAACACGACTAACAATAATACAATCAACAGTCCGTGTTTTTGAATAAATTTTCCGATTTTGTCCATCATACTTTTTTTATATAAATATTAATTAATTGTTGTTTACATCCATTCAAACAAATCACCTGATAAGTTTCTCAACTTTCTCAATGATTTTTCTTTGATTTGACGAACTCTTTCCTTGGTTAGATTGAAATCGCCACCAATATCTTCCAGTGTTCTTGGTGAACCTGATAGACCGAAATAATCCTCAACGATTGCTCTTTCTCTATCATCCAAACAGGTTAATAATCCCAAAAGTTTTGTTTTCAAAATATCTTTTGTATTGAATGCTTCATCAGGCATATCAGCATCATCGTTTTTCAATACATCAAATAGATTATCACCCTCTTCATTAATTTCCATATCCAAATCAATCATAGATGGAAGAGAAGCAAATTTCATATCCAATTCACCACCTTTAGCATCAATCTCTTTTTTTGCTCTATGTAAGTCTTGAACAACATTCACTGGGAGACGAATGGTTCTTGCGTTATCATTCAAACTTTGAAGAATAGATTGTTTAACCCACCATACAGCATAGGAAATAAATCTTAAATCTTTGTTCCAATCAAAGTTCTTGATTGCTTTCATCAAACCCAAATTACCTTCAGCAATAAGGTCGGATAAATCCAATCCTTGATTTTGGTATTGTTTGGCCACAGTAATAACGAATCTTAGATTACCTTCTAGTAATTCTTTATTTACTTGTTCTACTTGTTCAGGGGTTAGTTCACCTGATTTCATTAAAACTGCAAGTTCTTTCTCCCTTTCTGGAGTCATAACTTTTTTCTTTCTAATATCTTTAAGATATTGTTGGATTTCTTCTTGATTGATTGGCATACCTGAATTTTTCTCTTTCATATTAGTTTGAATATTGTTTTAATAAATTTTTTTCTGTTTCAGTTAACGAAGATAAACCACTTTTGTTGATTTTATCTAAAAGGTCATCCAAAGATGGTGTTTCTTTTTCTTTTTTCATAGTGTTTTTGATTATTATTTCAATTTCACCCTCATCTTCATCATCTTCTTCATCGATGTCATCAAAAATGTTTCTACCACCAAACATATTATTTTGCATCATCTCTTGTTCCTCTTTTGAATATTCTTCATTTGTCTTACAAATATCCGTACCAAATAGGTGTTTTTCGAATTGTTTTTCAAACCAATATGACATTTTGTCAGTTTTTACTGGAACTAAAATGTGTGTAATTGATAAATCACCCAAAATTGTGTCAAAAAACGACTTTACAGTTTCAAACTTTGATTTTGTTTCAAATGTGAATATTGCAGCTTGAGGACCATAGTGGTATTTAACACCATTAACTTTTGTTAGTTGACTAATCTCCATTGCAACTGATTGAACAAATTGTTCCTGGTTGTTGTGTGCTATAAAAACTGTGAGTAAGTATTTCATATTCTATTGTTATTTTTTGTTGAGTACAAAGATATAACGATTTTTCATTAAAACAAAAAAACCCACCTTTTTTTTTCGGTGGGTTTGATATTTTTATTGTGTCACACTACTGATGTTATTCTCTTTCGTGATTTTCACAATATTGTCTGCCCAGTTACTGACCAAAGGATTGTGAGTAATAACGAATATCTTTTCAAAATAGTTTTTAATCTTTGTAAAAAATTCTCCAACCATCTCAAGATTTTCATTCGATATCTTTCCAAAAACTTCATCGAACACTATTACATTGGGCTTTGGTAATGAACATATTTTACTTAACACAGCTCTCAATGCCAATGATGCGATAGTTCTCTCATATCCTGATCCTGAGGCCATTAGTTTCTCAACCTGGGTATTGTTATCAATCATCAAAAATTCTACCTCATTCTTGTCATTAATATTAATCTCCAATCTAAAATGACAACTATCTTCCAACAATCTTTGTAATTCACCATTCAACATTGGAATCATAGTTTTCATAATCATTTTTGATACACCATTCTTTCCAAAGATTTCCAAATATACCTTGTAGATTTTTTCCTTTTCAGATTCTATTTTGATTTTTTCAATCATTTGAATATTCTGTTCAATCTTATCCTTCAAACTTTGGATTTGAAAATTGTTTGAGTCAATTATTCTTTGAACTGAACTCTTCTCTCTATCTAACTCATCAATTCTGATATTGGCTTTGATAAGTTGGGTTTCAATTTTGTTATTGGTGGATATCTTATCCTGTAACGAATTGAACTTTTCCAACTTATCTTCCAAACCTTTGATTTTTAATTCGTAACCCTCAATTGTCAGTTCATATTTTTCTTTGATAAGTTTGTTTTTCTCATACTCATCAAATTCTTTTTTCAATAGAACATACTTAGCTTCCCTGATTAATAAATCATTCATTAATCCCTCATATTCGGTTTTTTGACTGATATGTCCTTCAAGTTCAGCTATTTTGTTTTGGGTTATAGTTGCGGTTATCAATTCAATACCACAATGTTCACATTTGATTCCCCCATCAACAGAAGATTTTAGGTCTTCAATGGATTTAATTGTTTGTTCCAATTGAACAATCTTTTTGTAATACAACTTGTGTTCATCTTTTAACCAGTCGTGTTCTTGTTCCGAGTAAAACTCTGTGGGTTCAACCACTTTGAGTTCTTTTAATTGTCTTTCAACACTTTGTCTTTGGGTTTTTAATCCAATGATTTCCGATTCAACAGAAGCTGTATTAAGATTGGCAATTTCAACATCAATGTCCGAATGTTTGGATTTCAACAAGTTATCTCTATATTCTTGTCCTTTGATAATTCTATTTTGGACATCAATTAGATTTTCTTGTTGTTTTTGATTATCAAGTCCAAGGTCGATAATTCTTGCTTTGTAACTATCATTATCGGTTTTTAACTTTTCACTTGAATAAACATTGGATAACATTGATTTAGAAAACTCCGAATAGATTTCTTTTGCGGTATCTTCTTTCTTTTTCAAGAAATCCAATCCCATAAACCTAGATAATACTTGTCCCCTTGCCGTTGGTTTGGAATCAATTAATTCTTCCAAATTGGTTGCGGTTGTCAAGATTGTCATTAAGAAATCTTCCTTTGAACCAATCGAGGTTTTGATAAACTTTTCAGTTTCTCTCCTTTGTTCTCCAGTAAAGTTCTGTAATGACCCATCACTTAGTTTCTTAAAGAAATCCAATTCAGTTTTCACATTCCAATCACCATCCTTCTTCTTTTTCCTTTCAATGTTCCTAACTATAACATATTCATCACCATCAATGATGATTTCACCTCTGACATAAACCTTATCTTTATTAGAGAATCGGTTGAATATCTCTTCGGCTTTTGATGTCTTTGTTGTTTCATTGAAGAATAAGAATAGAAGTAAATCTACTGTTAATACTGTCTTTCCTCCAAAGTTAGGTGGGTTGGATTCCACCACTGATATTCCATTACATTTCTCAAAATCTAACTTTTGATTTTCACCATACGATAAGAAATTGGAAAACTCAATGTTTTTAATATACCATCTTTTGAATGGGGTGATTTCACTATCTTCTAGTAAAATCTTGTTATCTACAACATTATCTAGTTTAACTATTTCTTCAGTAATACTAGTTAGACTTTTGTTCTCCAAATATGACTTAACAAGTTCGTACTGATAGTTCTTATCAAGAATGTTAAATGATACATCAACATTTTGATTTACAATATCAGTGGATTTAGTTTTGGTTATTACATTAACATTCGTTGTGTTATATTTCTTTTGGAAGTAATGTCTTACACTCTTTATCTTCTCTTGAGTAAAGTTTTCAGCAAAATCTTCCCATATAACCTGAATGTATGGGTTATCAAACTTGTTAAAATCAATATCTTTAATCATATAATTGTAATTGAAATCTGGTGGTGGATTGAATAAATCCATTTTCTATTCTTCGGTTGTGGGTTGTTCTAATTCACTTGGGTCAACAATTGAGAAACCTAAATCTTGTCCACCTAAACTAATTTTTAGGTCGTTTTCAAGTTGTTCGTTTTCTTTAAGTTTTGCTTGATATTCCTTTAATTTTTGTTCCAAAAGTTGTGTGTATTGTTTTTGGAATTGTTTCTTTTCTACAGCAATTCTTTCGTTTCTCTTTGCTACTTTTTTGCGGTGTTCTTTTTTAGCTTTTCCCATTTTTTAGATTTAATTTTATTTCTATAATATTTTTTTTCCTTTCGATAAATTTTCTTTTTTCCACAATGGTTGTAAATTACTAAAATGATTTAACTTGTAAACATCTTCCTCTGATTTAGCTGTAGCTAATGGTATTATATGGTCTATATGCCATTCACCATGATTTTCCCAATTCATACCTTCCTTAAACTTATTTTCTAAATGTAATCTCAATTCATCAGGACTACAACCAATAATTTCAAAAATTCTTTTGTTTCTACTGAAAGATTTTTGTTTCATAAAATATTTCAACCTATTCCCCAAGTAGGTTTTCAACTTAAAGATTACATCATTTTTTCTCTTTTCTTTTATCTTATCAGCACCATTATTTTTTTCATAGCGTAATTTCTGTTTTTCTAATATTTTTTCTCTATTTCTATAATAGTACTCTCTTTTTTTATTTCTAGTTTCTTCAATATTTCCATAATATTTTTCAGATTCTCTGTCCAATATTTTTTTTGAATTTTCTTGGTAATATTTTTTTTGTTGTTCAACAATTTTTTGTTTGTTGTCTAAGTAGTATTTTTTTTTCCTTTCGGCTATTTTTTTCTTGTTCTCATCACAATACTTCCTATAGTAATCTTTATTTTGTTTATTCATAATTTTTTTAGTTTTATTATGAATAAATATACTAAAAAATTATTTTTCTTTCTTACCCATTTGTTGTATTGATAATTTGTTTGGTTAATGAATGTGTTTTGAATGTTTTGATAATTGCATCAATCTTTTGGTCAACCACATAAAACTCATTGTAATTCACCGTTGTTATCTCTGTTCCTTCTTCTCTTGGTGAAATTGATACAATAGTTTTTGGATTGATATAGATTGGTTTATCCTTGATTGTAAATTGTACTAGTATCATATCTTTTTATTGAATTGTATGAAATGAACTTTAGATTGTCAAATGGTGAAATTTATATTTCGCCAAATGTGGTTGAAATTATGAGTTTTGGCGAAGTTGAACATAACTTTACTTTATTATTTTTATCTCAGCTTCAGTTTCAATAACCACCCTCGCACCACAAGCTAAGATTGGTTTTGCATCACAACCTTCACCACCATATATAATTTTACTCGGACCTAATATTTCAACTTCATTACAATAAGTGTTTTTTCTTCCTTGTTTGATTGTGATAACTGGTAAGTCCGTTCCTTTTGTTTTATTGGAACGGACATTATGTTGGTTGACATGGATGTAGGTTTTCATCTAATAAGGTTTTTTATTAATTAACCGATTATTTGTGTTGTAGATGTTTAACACATTCATCTGTATCAACTTTTCTTGCAATAAAGTCACGAACAAATAACCTCATTCCAAGTGTGTCTTCATATTGCAATACATCTAGTACTTCATCATAGTTCTCAACAAATATCTTATTTTCATATGAGAAACTATACTTTACTATTTCTTTTGCTTTTACAATTCTTTTTTCTAAATCGGAGATAGGATTACTACTATCAACATTTATCCTACAAAAAAATCGTTTAAGTATATTAAATAATTTTTTCATATTATTTAAGTTTAAGTAATCTATCCATAACATCCTTTGGAGTATGTCCATCAAAAGGATATTTTGCCTTTTCATATGATGGTATATTGAATAATTCCCAATCTTGTGCTTGATAGTGATTACTAATTTGTCCAGTTGGTAATACCGCTACTACTATAAACCATCCTCCACCACCACATAATTCACCATCATTATATCTCCAACTTTTATGAACATCATACTTTGGTAAATTAACTGGTTGGTTATCTTCACTTGCCCATTTTGGATTTCTTACTTCTTGTTTTCCCCATTCATTGAAAAGAGCTACATTATACGCCTTTCTAAACTCGTATAGTTCCTTGAATGTGTGATATCCATCTGAAGTATCTTCTGTGATGATAGATTGTGCTTTTTCCATTACTCTAGCGTGTGCTAATAATTCATCAATATACCTTTGTTGACTTCCTGTTGGGGGAGTTAGCACCTCTATTAACCATTCTACAGCTGTCTGTTTTTTCATTTTATATTGTTTTTATGATTCTTTAAATGGTTTTTCCCATGTTGGTTTAAGAACTTTCCATATACCTTGAGAGTAATCGCGTCCATCTAACATAGAAAATAATAAATTAGGATATTTGTATTTAAGAGCCAATTCAGCAAAAGTTTTACGATTACTTGTTGAATTACATAAAACCTTGAATATCCACTTATATTCATTTTCTAACATAGTGTAAGATAAGTTTAAATCACTTATTGTTTTACGAACCCAATTGTAAAATTCGTCAGGTACTTTTTCCAAGAGTTGGTCAACAGATTCACCATTTTTTAACATCTCCCATATATCAACTGATGATATTTGAGTTATGATACGGTGTAATCTTACATAATCTTCAAACTTCACTTTCATACGAAATCCATTGGAATATTTTAAAACATATCCCTCACGGTTATCTTCATTATGTGATTTAAGTTTTTCCCATGAATCTTTGAAGTTATACATTTTAACTAACTCAAATGATGAACCCAAATTATTTTCTATATCTGTTCTATCTATTTCACGACCTGATGATGTGTGGATTACACCCAATAATACCAATTTTTCCACATCACCATAATTAACAACTATTCTATTGGAAGGGTATATTATTTCAAACATATGAGTATGTCCAAATGCCAAATCATGATATGGTAATTTTTGTAACATTTTCTTTCCTTTCAACGCTTGTTCTGAGGTAAATGAACCACGAGAAGCAAATACAGGAAACATTCTTTCTGCAGCATCATAATAATACCAAAAGAATATACCCAAAGAACCATCCATCTTTTCATATACTTCAAATGTTTCATTAGGTATGCCCTCAGACTTAACTTCTTCCGCATTAAAAAACTTACGAAAAGGACGAGCAACTACTTCTCCTTTTGAGTTTAATACTAAACCCCTTGCAGATAATGTCTCTTCAGTCCAATATCCTTCATATTGAGTCTTTTGAGAATAGTTATATATTGTTAAATCTAAAGTTGGGTGTGTTTGTGATATTAACCAACCTTCATTCACCAATTCGTCTAATTTTTCTTTATAGTTTGTCATTATAGTTTGATTTGAAACCTATTCTTCATAATTTCCAACTTATCATCAGGTACACCGTGAACATTCTTTCCTCCATGACGATTTTCCACAATCATAGACACCACTTGATACCCATACATTTCAGCTAAATCATAATATGTTTTCATTTCCCATTCTTGGGTAAATGTATTAGATACAATAATAGTAGGGTGTGTAGTTTTCATAGCTTCCATTGTTTTATTATGACACCAATTATGAGCATCTTTTAATTTTGAAGGGTCAAAGTTATAGATGTTCTTCTCGTCTATAAAAAACATATCAGCTTCGTAGTGACAAGGATTATCACCAAACATTTTAGCAACAGTTGATTTCCCAGAACCAGGTAATCCACGTAATAAAATAAGAGTTCTTTTCATTATAGATTTTTATCAAAGATACTAGTTAAGAATTGTTTTTCCAAGATTTTTCCAAGTTATTTAAATCAAAATCTACAAGCATATTATCTGCAGCTCCAAATATTTTTAAGTATTCCCATATTCCTTGGTCTTTCCAAGTTGTAATGTTAATATTCCTTTTGGATTCTCTCATTTCATGTAACTGATGAAATCTCATATGATTTAGACAAATATATGCAACAGTTCTATAATCGCCACCATTGTCAATTATCCAAGATTGGACAATTGGGGATTCCATAATAAAATCAAACGCTTTTATATCATGTCCAGGACAGGTAGGCCATCCAGTTTTTGGATTAGTTTTAGCGGTTTCAGTTTTTTTAATATCGTGAAATATTGCAGCAAAGATTAGATTCATATCATCCGTGGGAATAAGTCTTTCTGTCACAATTTTAATGTGTTCATAAGCAGATTCCTCTGGGTGATAATCAGGTCTTTCACGTAATGACTTATTTGCAAAAAGATTACTTTTTACAATGTCTGGAGCAGTTTCTATTAAAGTTTCAAATGTCAATATCATATTATTTAATTGTAACGTGAATATAAGACATTTTTTTAAGATTGGGAAACTTTATTTAATTTTTTTTATTTAATAAGGTTTTTTATAGTATTCCCAAACTTCATCTAATTGAGAGGGGTCTTTACACCACATAATCCAATCATCCTTTTCAATTTCTTCTTCTAATACATCAATGTAAAATGTCTTTGGTATGAATGGAAATCCTTTTATTTCTAAACTACTACCAATTCTATTTACACAATTAATAGCGTCTTCTCTTGTAAGATATAATGGACCTGTCCAAGTAATTCCATTAGGATTTCTTTTAACAATTGCATATATGTAATGAACACTACCATCACTATACTTGAATAAAGCACTTTCTCTTTTGTTTTGATAATAAGGGTCATCACTATAATCCCTTATATCACCCCACTCTTCATCTTTCCCTGTAATTGGTAATAGAGGTTTGTAGTCAGCTAATGTTGTAAATAACCCATTTACCATTGCTGCTGACATACCTGAATGTCCTTGTTTTGCAAATACTTCAATAAGTTCCATAACGGCTTCACCTATAGCTCCACCATAGTCCGAATTCTCGTCAAAGTATCCAGCCATTTGTAATTCTAATTTTGCGTGTTCTATTAGTCCCATTTTTTTTATATTGTTGAAGTTGAATAATATTGTCCCCCAAGTGTACATCCACAAACTCCATCACCACCATTAATTGGATTACAACTACAATTAATGAAATATGGATTTTCATATGTTTTATAGTTGAACTTGTTGTTTAGAAATTTTGGTTCTGGTTGATCCAATTCGTATAATGTAATCAACGCCATAATTTCACTATATATTTCTTCTTTGTCATCTGTCTTATCAAAGACATTTTGTATTAGTTTTTTTAATGTTTCAATTTTCATATTAATAGTATTTTAATTCAGGATATTCAACAATCGTAGTATGTTTTTTATTAACTATATAATAATCATCCAATACAACATTTAATAAATCTTCTTTTGTACTTCCAGCGTAATACTCAATACCACTACCATACCCAAAATCTATTCTACGTGTAATATCTTTCCAACCAAATAAAGTTTTTCTTTGGATAGTGTATCTATCACGATTTGGATAAAAGATAAATCTAATTTTGATTGTTTTCATATTCTATCTTTATGGGTTTGATTATGACATTTTTCACATTGTATTAACCCAGCTTCAGTGTAAAGTTCAACAACATACACCTTGTCTTTGGTTAATCCGCAAGTATCACAATAATTGTGATTAAATATCTTTTTTAGGAAATTAAATAAGGTTTTCATATTCTTAATTTGATAATGGAAATTTAATTGTTGGATGTGATTGATAGTTTTCAACCTTGAATGTAATGTCTGGGTCTAATGTATTCAATACTTCATCTAACTCTAACAAATGCCAATTCTCATTACCTGAATTAATCTTTAATGTTGGTAGTGGATATGGTTCTCTTGTTAATTGTTCTTTCACTCCATCAATTTGATTTAAGTAGATATGTGTGTCTCCTAAATTCCCTATAAGTTCATCTGGAACCATATTAACCATCTTACCAAGTATTGTTAATAAAAGTCCGTAAGAAGCTATATTGAATGGT